>VYKU01000091.1_pt1 | contig 31611 bp, 24 predicted proteins | sample 5114491 | NCBI WGS metagenome assembly VYKU01 (sample SAMN12291796, study PRJNA351875) | freshwater metagenome | isolation source: freshwater lake | place: USA: Michigan, Gull Lake | collected 2011-07-05 | reverse complement strand
CGCTGCGGCGCGTACCACGACTTCTTCGTTGAACGCCCAAAGGTCTTCAATCGAGCCGCCACCGCGTGCGACGATCAAAAGATCAGGGCGCGGGACTGGACCGTCAGCAGGCAGGGCATTGAAGCCTGCAATCGCGCGTGCGACTTGGTCAGCAGCCTTGTCGCCTTGGACGAGGACTGGCCACAGCAGCACATGCACAGGAAAGCGCTCGGACAAGCGGTGCAGAATATCGCGGATCACGGCACCCGTCGGGCTGGTCACCACGCCGATTACGCTGGGCAGATAAGGCAAACCCTGCTTGCGCTCAGGGTCAAACAAGCCCTCCGCCGCGAGGCGCTTGCGCCGCTCTTCCAATTGCGCCAGCAAAGCCCCAACACCGGCTGGCTCTAGGCGCTCAATAATCAACTGATACTTTGAGGAGCCGGGGAAGGTCGAGATTTTGCCTGTGGCAATGACTTCCATCCCTTCTTCAGGCCGAAACTTTAGCGCTGCCGCCACACCCTTCCACATCACCGCAGACAAAACTGCATTGGCGTCTTTCAGGTCGACATAGACATGGCCGGATCTGGCCAGCGTCACCCGCCCCATTTCCCCGCGCACGCGCACATTGCCAAAGTCATCTTCGAGGCGGCGTTTGATCGCGCCTGAAAGTTCAGAGACAGAAAATTCCGGTGCGTTTGAAGGCTCTTTGCTCATGATTTCTGTCTAATGTGATGTGCGGCTTGGGGGAAGGGTCTTTGTAGTTGCGCCAACTGGGTCTGAAACAGCCTCTAGAATTACAATTCAGAGAGAAACATCACGAAATTGGGTTCTGACACATCCAGTTGAACCGGGCTGCGTAGACTGTCCCAGAGCTATCCCGCTCGACTTCTAGGATTAAAACATGTTCACTTTCAAAATGTTCGCTTCGGCGGCAGCCGCCCTCGCTTTGTCTGCAGCACCGGCAATGGCAGAATGTGCCAAGACCCGCACCGACGCCGCAGCCCAAGCGGCTGGCTTCCAAACCATTGGCTATCACGCAGCTTCTACCGCCAAAATGCCTGTGAAGGCCGCGACGGGCGATATCATCGACGTCGCTGTCGGGGCGGGAAGCTTTAAGACCCTAGCTGCAGCGCTGACGGCTGCTGGCTTGGTCGATACCTTGAAAACCGCTGGCCCGTTTACCGTCTTTGCGCCAACCGACGCTGCTTTCGCCAAACTGCCTGCTGGTACTGTGGAATCGCTTCTGAAGCCTGAAAATCGCGCGCAATTGGTCTCAATCCTCACCTATCACGTCGTGTCCGGCAAAATCACGTCCAACCAATTGATCGAGAGAATTACGCCGGCCACGACCGTTCAAGGACGTCAGGCCACAATTGATGGCCGCAATGGCCGCGTGACCGTCAATGGCGTCGCCGTGATTGCCGCCGATGTCGCCGCGTCTAACGGCGTGATCCATGTGATCGACACCGTGTTGATGCCACCTGCGCCAAAGAGCCACTAGGTCGATGGGCCGCCTGTCTAAGCCGGCATAGTCAACACATGCCAAAGCGGAATGGTGACCAAGGCGATCAAAGTCGTTGCGGTCACCAAACCGGCCATCAAAGGGGCGTCGCCACCTAGTTCGCGCGCGAGGACGTAGGCCGCAGGCGCACTCGGCATGGAGGCCACACCGATGGCCACCGCACTGGGCAGGGGCGCTAGGCCCAGCATTTGTGTGACGATCAGCATCAGAAGCGGCGCGACGGCCAATTTCGAGACAACACCAACCGCCAAGCGAAGCGGTACTTTACCCAATCCCTCAAAACTCAAGGCCGCTCCAACGCTTACCAAAGCAACCGGCATCGCGGCCCGACCCAAGAGGGCGAGCGCTGGTTCTAGCGGGCCAATAAATTTGGTTAGCCCGATCAGATTGGCGACAATCCCGGTTAAGCTTGCCAGCACCAGCGGATTGCGCATCACTTCGCCCAGCGCGCCCTCAAGGCTCGGCACAATGTCATTCTGGCCCCAACGAGCCATGACAAAGACGCTCATCAAATTCACAAAGGCGACCACAGGCCCAAAGCCCAAAGCGATGAGCGCGAGACCCTCTTGTCCATAAAGAGCTGGGGCTGCAGCTAAAACGATAAAGCCGTTCCAGCGCACACTGGCTTGAAAGATTGAGGTAAAAGCGGGCCCATCGTCACGAAACCACAGCCTCAGGCTAAGCCCCCAGAGGCCAGCCAAAGCAAAGCCCACGACGAGGCACGTGAGAAAATGTACGGTATCGGGGCCTGAGAAATCGGCACTTGCTACCGTAGAAAATAAGAAAGCCGGATAGAGCATCCAATAGCCAAAGGAATTGACGGCCGCCCAAGACGTATCGGGCACAATCTTGGCGCGTTTGGCCACAAAGCCGATTGCGATGACCAGAAAGACTGGCAAAATGGCAGTAAAGGCAACGTTCATGCGCGGGGGCCTAGGCTTAGCCCGCCTTGCAAGCGGTCCAGAAGGCCCTGCAACATATAGGCAGCCGCGGCTGCATCAACGACAGCGGCGCGCTTGGCCCTTGTCATGTCGGCGGCGATCATTTGGCGTTGAACGGCGGCGGTTGAAAGCCGCTCATCCCACATCAAAAGCGGCACATCGCGGACGTTTAGGAGATTGCGGGCCAAGGCGCGCGCTGCTTGGGCAGAAGGACCCTTTGATCCGTCCATATTGATTGGATGACCAACGACAAGGCCGCAGGCGGCGCGGTCATCATAAATTGCAAAAATCGCCCGCGCATCGGCGGCCATCTTCGTCCGCTTAACCCCGCCAGCTGGGCTGGCGATCAGGCGTGTGACATCAGAAGCTGCAACCCCAATTGTCGTCGATCCGGGGTCAATCCCAATTAAAGCCTGTCGGGCTGGTAAAGCCTCGCAGAACGCCGGATAGTCCAGAATTGGCATCAGGAATTGCCGGGCGCGGCAGGTTCTGGTGCAGTTGCTTGCTCAATGCGCGCCCGGTCTAGGGCGGCCACAAACGTATCGACCCCTTGCGCACCAACGACCGCAAAGCTCTGATTAAATAAGACGGTGGGGACGCCGGTTACGCCCATGCGTTGGGCGATTTCCAATTCCTGTTCAACTGGGGCAACATCTGCGTCACTGGCCAATAGGCGCGCGACAAGATCGCCATCCATCCCTAGGCCACGGGCTATCGATACCAGCGTGGTGGCTTGGCTCAAGTCCTCGCCCTCGACATGATAGGCTTGAAATAAAGCTTCTGCACATTCAACCTCAACGCCTGCCGAGCGCGCCCAACGCAGCAAACGGTGGCAATCGCGCGTGTTCGGCGTCGTTTTGATTGCATCAAAATTGAAAGCAATTCCGACTTGCAGGCCGGCATCGACAACAGCTTGTGAAATCTCTTTTAAGCGGGCCTCATCGCCACCAAATTTGGCCAAAAGACGCGCCCGACGGTCTGCGCCTTCTTTCGGGGTTGTTGGATCGAGTTCAAATGGCCGCATCGATAAATGGGTCGGAATATTGCCTTGGGTGACGCAAGCAGTCACTAGCGCGCGAAATCCGACATAGCACCATGGACAAATCACGTCAGAAATAAAGTCGATCGTTATTGGGCGCTCGAGAGCATTTGCCTCAGGTGGTGGAGAGCTCATTTGGCCGCGCCTTGTTCTAGCTCAGCAGTAACGCGTTGAAGCAAACCCGTTGCGTTTTCTTGCGGCAACAGGCTCGCGCTTGCAATCGCCAGCTTGATCTGGATCGGTTGATCATTGCTGAAATTGGTGTGATCGGCCTGAACGTCAAAAGCGGTACATTCGAGCACAGCGGCAATGCGCTCAGCCGCAATTTTCGCAGCATCATCATCGGAACTGGGGAAAGCGACTGCAAAGGTTGTCTGATCAAGACGCGCTGCAACATCTTCAGCGCGTACCAAGCGCGATAGCATGGCCCCCGACTGGCTGACTAACCTTTCGATTCCTTGACGTGAATGCACCACGCCAAGGCTAGCTTCGGTGTCGAGGCGGGCCAAGGCAATTGACAAAGGTCGGTCGGTTTCGTGTGCCCGGTGGGCTAGGCTTTCCAAATGCGCTAAGAAGAATGAAGGCGCATATAGGCCGGTGGTTGCCTCCATAGCTGCCGGTGCCCTGGCTGCTGCAAAGGCCAAGTTCAAAGCATCGCGGCTGCGCTTTTCTTCAACAAAGTTAAACAAGCGATCTGCCGCGGCAGCGTCATCATCACCTGCAATCGCAAAATCTGTTGCCCCACGCTCAATCGCTTCATGTGGATTGTCGAAGTCCGGCGATCCAAGGATTAGGCATGGCATATGGAACATGCGCGCATTGCGCCGCATGGCGGCACAGAATCCCAGCGCGGTGGCCCGATCATCTCGGGCAAGGATCACCACACCATCAAATTCGCTCTCATGAAGATAATCAAACGCCGTGAATGAGGTAAAGGCGGCGACAGTCTCAGCACCAAGTTGTGAGAGGGCAGTCGTGAATTGCAACAGATCAGGGTCAGGCTGACCAAACAATAGGATTCGGGGTACTTTGGCGCTGCTTAGGATGGGTGGATGCGCGGGTCCGCCAAAACGTGCCAAGGTTCGAAACCGCATTTTGGCTTCATCCGCCATGACCGCAATGCGTAAGCTGGACCCAAGGCGGGCCGCCAAAACGCTGGGTGTCGCAAAGGCGTCCAAAACGCCATCAAACGCGCTGACGTCGAAATTGTCTTCGCCATTACTCCATGCCATGAAAAGGCCCGCGCGCGGGCCTAAAGCGGCCTTGAGCGATCGAACCAGTTCGCCGGCCTTGGGCCCGCTGTCGCCGCGCGTATCGACAACAATCGCGGCTGTCTGGCGACGTTGATGGTCCTCGCCCGCAATGGTGAAGCCAGCTTGCGACAACACCTCACTTGCGTCATCGCCGGCGAGAACAAGAATATGTGGCTTTGCCATCCTATGCCTTCTTTCAAGGACCATTGCGTAATTCGTATAGCACCCTAGCGTGGAGTAACTGAGTCGTCAGTAAACGAATATGAAAGGCCCACTATTTTGACTGCCAGCCCTATTTTGATCCAGCCCGATTTCAGCCTCCACGGCAAGACTGCTTTGATTACGGGGGCATCCTCTGGTCTTGGTGCTCATTTTTCCCGTCTCCTCGCAGGGCTTGGCGCAAAAGTGGTGTGCGGTGCGCGTCGCGTGGATCGCTTAGAGGCTTTGGTCGGGTCGATTGAGGCGGAAGGCGGGGTGGCTCAGGCGGTGAAGCTTGACGTGCAAGACGAGTCTAGTGTGATCGCAGCCTTTGACGCTGCCGAGGCAGGCCTAGGCCTGCCGTCCATCGTGATCGCCAATGCCGGCACCAATGAAGTTGGCCTCGCAACCGATATTACCATGGAGGCCTATGATGCCATGATGTCGGTCAACGTACGCGGGGTGTTTCTCACTGCTCGCGAAGGGGCCAAGCGTATGATCGCGAGTGGCAGTGCGGAACGTGGGGATGGCCGGATTGTTTTGATTGCCTCCATGGCGGGTCTTAAGCCGCTTCCGGGCCTTGTGCCCTATTGCGTCTCCAAAGCTGCCGTTGTGATGATGGCAAAATCAATGGCTGCAGAATGGATGCGCAAGGGCATTAATGTGAATGCCATCTGCCCCGGCTATATTGAAACAGAAATCAATTCGGATTGGCTAGGCCAAAGTGGGGGGCAAAAGATGGTGGCCGGATTTCCACGCCGCCGTTTGATGGACGACCAAGCCCTTGATGGGGCCATGGCGTGGTTGGTGTCAGATGCAGCCCGTTTCACCAGCGGGGCGGTGGTTCAAATTGATGATGGGCAGGCACTTTAAGCGATGAATTCCGCAAGCTTAGTAGATTGCACTGGGTTTGGCATTGCTGATTTCGATTTAAACCTGCGCCTTCTTTAGTTCTTGATTTTTTTGGGTTTGCCCAGAAGAAGTCCGCACCTAAACGCATCAGATGAATGGACATCGATTAAAATTGCACGGTTTGTGTATAGCTCAAATTGACCAAATTCTTTTAGCCGTTGTTAGGAGCTTGCATGTTACCGGACAGATAAGTGCCCTTGTGTGCCTGGCACTTTGAAGGATTTGGGTCAATGTCGTTCTCGAAGACATTATTGGCGACGAGCATCACGCGCAGTGAGCGCGGCAATGTCGCGATTATCTTTGCGTTGGTATCATCGGTCTCGCTCGGGGTGTTGGGCGCTTCGATCGAACTTACCCGTATCTCTAGTACCAAAGCCTCTTTGGCTGCTGCTGCTGATGCAGGTGCCTTGGCTGCAAAGCGCGAGCAAGCTGACAAGAGCAATCTGGGCGACACGCTTGCCAAGGCTGCCGGGGTGACAGCTGGTACCAAGGCCTTTTTGGCGTCTGCACCGGGTGCGGATCAAGGGGTAAGCAATCTTCAGGCCACTGTTACCTGGGATGCAGACGGTTCATCTCGTCTCACGGGGACTGGCACTCAGTCCTTGATCTTGGGTGGCATGGTTGGAATGTCGTACGTTTCCCTCAGCGCTGTCGGCGTTGCCACGGCAGGAACTGACCGACGCTTGGAAGTCGCTGTTGTGGTCGATACCACCGCATCAATGTTCCAAAAGGATGGACGTCCTACCACGCGCTTCACCCAAATGCGCAGCGCGGCAAAGGGCTTTATCAACACTCTATTTGACACGGTCACCATTCCCGATCGCTTGCGGGTTGCGGTTATTCCTTGGACCACGACCGTCAATATTCGTAGCGAAGTTCCAGATCAAACTTGGAATAAAGATCCTGCGACTGTCCTTAGCCCCCCTGATGCGGGCACTCGTTCCCTGCCAACCAATCTCGTGAACCGGACGGCAAACGTTACAGAGACCACTACCAATTTAAACACATTATTTGCGCCCGTTGGCTGGCGCGGCTGTATCTCTGGTACAGGGGAAAGCCTTTCGGCCAATGATGATACAAAGACTGGCATGAGCTGGAATGCTCTGCGGGTGCCGCCGCGCGTCGCCAATGCCACCCGAACCAAGGGGAAGAGCACACCGAAGATGTGCGATAACTGGACCGGTTGTCCACCACCACCAAAAGCCCCTCCGCCGCCTAAGTCACCACCTAAGACGCCACCACCGCCACCACCGCCACCGCCGCAAACGCAGGGCAAATTGATCTTGCCGGGCCAAAAGTTTGAGAGTTTCGCATTTTTGAACTTTGGCAAGACGACGTCGAACGTAGCCTGCGTCAACAATCCCTATTCTTGCCCCTATCTTTCTTGCCCCACTGGCAGCCAAAGTGTAACCGCCATTGCGTGTTCGCAGAACGACAATAACGGCACACGAAATGCCTTTTTCAACTTCACGGGCTCTCAAAGCTGCGTAAGTGGTGGTGGGTGTCAGTGGGACCTCAACTTGGGCACGGCCAATGGCTGTGCTGCCGACTATAATGAAATCACTTGGAACAATGCCAATGGGTCTTGGTGTTCGTGGGTGCCGCGGAATACGTGGGATAGCTTCCGCCGCATTACAGGACCAAACCTGAATTGCCCCATGCCGATGCTGGGTCTTTCTGCAAACCGGAGCCAATTGATCAGCACGATTGACCGCCTGTCGCCATCACCTGGCGGAACCCATGCCGATGTCGGCTTGCGTTGGGGCTTGCGGGCGCTGTCGCCACGCGACGAGTGGAAAAACTTCTTCCAGCATAATAAGCCAGAGCCGTTTGATTCCTCGACTGTTACCAAAGTTATGGTTTTGATGACCGACGGGGCGAACGAACAAGCCGTTAACTTCCCTGGCTATTGGGGTTGTAGTGAGTCCGGCGCTCCGGGTTGCTCGGGTTCGCCGGATCGCGCAACGCTTGACAGCCGTATGCAATCTTGGTGCACCGCAATCCGCGATACTTATAAGATTGAATTGTACACTGTGGCAATCAACGTCACGGATACGGACGCCGTCAGCCGCTTGCGCACCTGTGCTGGCAGCGACGACCGCGCATTTGCGGTCGATGCAAGCCAGTTGAATGCGACCTTTGAGCAGATTGCACGGGAAACCTTCAGCCTGCGCTTGAAAGAATAGGGTAGGTAACCGCCTTCTTCTGCGCTAAATGCGGCCTCGCTTGTTGCAAGCGGGGCCGCTTGCGCTTTATGCACACATCGTCATGACCCAATTTATTGCTCCTCAAGTCGCTCCACGCGAAACGCCATGCTCGCGCGCGCTGGCAGCTGGCAAAGTGCCCAGCTTTCAAGATATTATTCTCACCCTTTCGGACTATTGGGCGCGCCAGGGCTGCGTCATTTTGCAGCCCTATGATACTGAAGTGGGGGCAGGCACCTTGCATCCAGCCACCACCTTACGCGCGCTTGGCCCAAAGCCGTGGCGCGCGGCCTATGTGCAGCCATCGCGCCGCCCTAAGGATGGGCGCTATGGCGAAAACCCCAATCGCTTAGGTCATTATTACCAATATCAGGTGATCCTAAAGCCCAACCCACCCAATTTGCAGGAGCTGTATCTCAATTCGCTCTATGAAATTGGGATCGACCCCACTTTGCATGACATCCGCTTTGTCGAAGACGATTGGGAAAACCCAACTGTCGGGGCTTGGGGGCTTGGCTGGGAGATTTGGTGTGATGGGATGGAAGTTTCCCAATTCACCTATTTCCAACAAGTCGGTGGCCTAGATTGCAAACCAGTGTCGGGCGAGTTGACCTATGGGCTAGAGCGTTTGGCCATGTATGTGCAAGGCGTCGAGAACGTCTATGATCTTGATTTCAATGGACTTGGCGTCAGCTATGGCGATGTGTTCTTAGAGAATGAACGCCAGCAATCGACCTTTAATTTCGAAGAATCCGACCCTGCCATGCTCAAGCGTTGGTTTGAGGATGCAGAGCGGATGTGCAGCCATTTGCGCGAGAAGCGCTTGCCATTGCCTGCCTTTGACTGGGCGCTGAAATGCTCGCATTTGTTTAATCTTCTAGACGCTCGCGGGGTGGTTTCGCCGACAGAGCGGCAGAGTTTCATCGCCCGTGTGCGCGATCAGGCCAAGGGCTGCGCTGTCCTGTGGGCGGAAACCCAAGCCCCAGCGCACGAAGAGGTGGTCTGAGCCATGCCCCAATTCTTGCTCGAACTTTTCTCCGAAGAAATCCCGGCCCGCATGCAAAAGCGTGCCGCGGAAGACCTCAAAAAGCTGTTGATGGATGCTTTGTCCAAAGCAGGCTTCTTGCCAGGTGGGATGGAAACCTTCAGCGCGCCCCGCCGCCTCGTCGCGGTCGTGGAAGGCCTGCCAGAGCGGACAGCCGATGTGCGCGAAGAGCGCAAGGGCCCCAAAGTCGATGCCCCCACCCAAGCCATTGAAGGCTTCTTACGCGGTGCGGGCCTGACTGACATCGCCCAAGCCCGTGTGGTCTCTGACCCGAAGAAAGGCGATTTTTATGTCGCGGATCTGGTAAAGCCCGGCCGGGCAACACCGGATGCCTTGGCCGAAATCGTGCCCGATATCATCCGTAACTTCCCGTGGCCTAAAGCCATGCGCTGGGGCGAGGGGACATTGCGTTGGGTGCGGCCGTTGCATCGGATCTTGGCGGTGTTTGATGGCGAGATTGTGCCGTTTGACGTCGACGGCATTGCCGCCAGTAATATCAGCGAAGGCCATCGCTTCCACGGCACAGGCACCTTTGAAGTCAAGGACTTTGAGGATTATGAGGCCAAGCTGTCAGCTGCCCATGTCGTCCTCGACAGGGATCAACGCAAAGCCCAGATCAAGGCAGACGCCCAAACCCTGTGCCATGCCCGTAACCTTGAACTCATTGATGATGAAGGACTTTTAGAAGAAGTCTGTGGTCTGGTGGATGAGCCGCATGTGATCATGGGCGACATGGATCCTTCCTTCTTGGACCTGCCGCCAGAAGTCATTCGCCTGACCTTGCGGGTCAATCAGAAATATTTCGTCGTCCGCGATCCTAAGACCGGCGGCCTCGCGCCACATTTCATCATCGTGTCCAATGTGAAAGCAACCGACGGCGGCAAGAAAATCGCGCTGGGCAATGCCCGCGTGCTCGCCGCGCGGCTCAATGATGCGCGCTATTTCTGGGATTTGGACCGCAAGGCGAGCCTTGAAAGCCGTGTGCCGAAGCTGGATACGTTGGTGTTCCATGAAAAGCTGGGGAGCGTCGGCGATAAGGTACGCCGCATCGTGGCGCTGGCTGGCGAGATTGCGCGCTTGGTCCGGGCAGATGCGGCAGCAACCCGACACGCAGCGCTTTTGGCCAAGGCCGATTTACCGACCGAAATGGTCGGCGAATTCCCTGAGCTTCAAGGGGTTATGGGGAGGTATTATCAGATGCAGCAGGGTGGAAGTGCTGCTTCCAACCAAATCATCGCCGACGCCATCCGTGATCACTACAAGCCCGTCGGTCCATCCGATCAGGTGCCAAGCGAACCTGTCGCCATGGCCGTCGCACTGGCCGATAAACTCGATACGTTGACGGGCTTCTTCGCTATTGGCGAAAAGCCAACCGGCTCGGGTGACCCCTACGCGCTGCGCCGTGCAGCATTGGGGGTTATTCGGATTGTTCGGGAAGGCGGGTTTGAATTTCCAATCTGGAGATCGATCGCACTTGCAACCGTTAGAATTGAAGACCAACTTACATCTTTAGAGAGTGAGGAAAAGCTTGCTCAACTCGAGCGTGCACAAGACCTTGTATCGAATTCTGCATTTGATTTGGCGGCAGGGCAGATCGTGTTTGATCATGTCTTTGGCCCAAGCCGTGACGAAGCTCAAAAGATTGTCCACAAGGCTTTCGGTGATGTTTGTGACTTCATCCTCGAACGCCTCCGCGTCTCTCTGCGCGATGAAGGCTTTGCGCCAGATGTGCTCGAAGCGGCTTTTGCCATCCCCGATGATGACATCGTGAGAATCGTTGCCCGGGTGACGGCGCTGGCTAAAGTCCTCAAGACCGAAGATGGGGCTAATCTTGTTGCGGGCCTCAAGCGCGGGGCCAATATTCTGCGCGCTGAGGAAAAGAAGGACGGGACTGCGGCAGAAGGCACTGTTTCTGAGGCGCTATTGTCAGAAACATCGGAGAAGGGGTTGTACCAAGCTCTTGTGGCTGCCGAAAGCCAAATGGAACAGGCCCTCGCCACAGAAGCCTTTGACATCGCGATGAGCGCTTTGGCCGGGCTACGCGGTCCGGTCGATTTGTTCTTTGAGAATGTCCTGGTCAATGATGCCGATCCCGCCATCCGCCAGAACCGCTTGGCCCTATTGGTGAAATTGCGCACAGTGAGCGAGCGGGTGGCCGACTTCTCCAAGCTCGCGGGAACCTGATACAACGCCTTTCAGCCATAGCTTGCGCCAAAGCAAAGACAGGGAGCTTGGCCCAAGATTTGCTTCTACCCGGACTATAATCCGGGCATTTGCCCGGATTCTGGACAATTCTGCGTGTTGTAAAACTACATGCCCAGAAGGGTGTGTGTCTTGCGACACACTTCGGCCATTCTGGGCTCTCATGTGGGTTGATACTTCACTGGACTGCCTTAGAAGGGCCGCTAACACGCGCCTGCGGCGCAGGAATCACATGAGGCACAGGCTACATGAGTAAATTGGTTTATAGCTTTGGGGCAGGGCTCGCCGATGGCGACGCCAGCATGAAAAATCTTTTGGGTGGCAAGGGCGCAAACCTTGCTGAAATGAATAAGATCGGGCTTCCCGTTCCTCCAGGCTTTACCATCACGACCGAAGTCTGCACGGCCTTTTATGCCTTGGGCCAGAAATACCCTGATGCGCTGGCCGATGAAGTCAAGGCAGCCATGACGACGGTTGAGACCACCGTGGGCAAAGGCTTTGGCGCTGCCGCAAACCCGCTTCTGGTGTCGGTCCGCTCTGGCGCGCGCGCTTCCATGCCCGGCATGATGGACACGGTGCTAAACTTGGGCCTGAATGATGAGACGGTGGAAGGCCTTGCGGCGCAATCCGGCAACCGCCGCTTTGCCTTTGATAGCTATCGCCGCTTCATCCAAATGTATTCCAATGTGGTGCTGGAACTCGATCACCACATGTTTGAAGACATTCTAGAAAGCTATAAGGAAGTCAACGATTATACGATTGACACCGATCTTGAAGCCGCGGACTGGGAAAAGGTCGTCGTTCAGTATAAGGCCGCCGTTGAGTCCGCGATGGGCAAGCCATTCCCGCAAGATGTGAACGACCAATTGTGGGGCGCGGTTGGTGCTGTGTTCCGGTCGTGGATGAATGACCGCGCCGACTTTTATCGCAAGATGCACGACATTCCTGAAAGCTGGGGTACTGCCGTCAACGTCCAAGCCATGGTGTTTGGCAATATGGGCGAAACTTCCGCCACCGGTGTGGCCTTTACGCGTAACCCATCGACGGGCGAGCGCTTATTCTATGGCGAATATCTGATCAACGCCCAGGGCGAAGACGTGGTCGCAGGCATTCGTACACCAAAATCCATCACCCGCGTCCAACGCGAAACCATGGGTGAGGGCGGCCTTTCTATGGAAGAAGCGCTTCCTGAAGTGTTCCAACAATTGGTGCAAGTTTATGGCCAATTGGAAGGCCATTACCGCGACATGCAGGACATTGAGTTCACAGTGGAGCGCGGCAAATTGTGGATGCTGCAAACCCGTAATGGCAAGCGCACCGCTAAAGCTGCTTTGAAGATCGCGGTCGACATGGTCGCTGAAGGCCTCATCACCGAGAATGAAGCCGTGATGCGGGTTGATCCTGCAGCTCTGGATCAATTATTGCACCCAACAATTGCCCCAGGGGCGGTGCGGGACTTGATCGCTGTTGGCTTGCCCGCATCTCCCGGTGCCGCCGTCGGCGAAGTCGTCTTTGACCCCGATGAAGCTGAAGAAATGGCGAAAGCCGGTAAGTCGGTCATCCTCGTCCGCGAAGAAACCAGCCCCGAAGATATTCATGGCATGCACGCCAGCCGCGCCATCGTGACCTCACGCGGCGGCATGACCAGCCACGCAGCGGTTGTCGCACGCGGGATGGGCCGGCCTTGCGTTTCAGGTGCCGGTGAAATCCGCATCGACGAAGCAGCAGGCGTGTTCAAAGTGCGCGGTCGCGAGATCAAAAAGGGCGACATCATCTCGGTCGATGGCTCCAAGGGCGAAGTCCTGTTTGGCGCAGTTGAGATGGAACAGCCTGAATTGTCGGGCGACTTCGCAGCCCTGATGGTCTGGGCCGATAAGGTTCGCCGTTTGAAGGTCCGGGCGAACGCAGAAACCCCGCTCGATGTGCGCACCGCACGTGAGTTTGGGGCCGAAGGTGTCGGTCTTTGCCGCACCGAGCATATGTTCTTTGATGCAGACCGGATTGCCGCTGTTCGTGAGATGATCCTCTCGGAAACAAAAGCGGGGCGCGTTTTGGCTTTGGCCAAAATTCTGCCGATGCAACGCCAAGACTTTGTTGAGATTTTCACCATCATGAAGGGCCTGCCCTGCACGATCCGCTTGCTCGATCCGCCTTTGCACGAATTCTTGCCCCACAGCTTGGAAGACGTGGAAGCGGTGGCCAATGCAACTGGGCTGGATAAGGCCAAATTGCTGGAGCGTGCCAAGGACTTGCATGAAGTGAACCCGATGTTGGGCCATCGCGGCTGCCGCCTCGGCATCACCTATCCTGAAATCTATGAGATGCAGGCCCGCGCCATCTTTGAAGCTGCGATTGAAGTGGCCAAAGCAGAAGGCGAAGCCCCTGTGCCTGAAATCATGATCCCGCTGGTCGCGACTGAAAAGGAATTGCAAATCCTGAAAGACCGGGTGGATGCCATTGGCCGCGAAGTCATGGATTATGAAGGCATGCAGATTGAGTATTTTGTCGGCACCATGATCGAATTGCCGCGCGCGGCGCTGAAAGCCGACGAGATTGCTCGTCAAGCAGCTTTCTTCTCCTTCGGCACCAACGACTTAACGCAGACGACCCTTGGCATCAGCCGCGACGATTCCGGCCGCTTCATGGGGGCCTATGTTGAGCAGGGCATCTTTGAAAAAGACCCGTTCGTGACTTTGGATCAGTCTGGCGTCGGCGACCTTATCAAGATTGCTCGTGACCGTGGCCGCGCCACTAAGCCAGACCTGAAACTGGGCATTTGTGGTGAACATGGCGGCGACCCAGCCTCCATCACCTTCTGCGAAAAAGCCGGCCTCGACTATGTGTCGTGCTCACCCTACCGCGTGCCCATCGCGCGTTTGGCGGCGGCACAGGCGGCTTTGAGCTGATGTAGCCCCTTCAGTCCGCTTCGCGGCCAGCTTCCCCATAAATGGGGAAGCGGCGTGTCTCAACTGTTTCCGCTGCCGCTTCCCCGTTTACGGGGAAGCTCCGGCGAAGCCGGTGAAGGGGTGCCTTGTGGACGACAGGCCCCTCAATCCATCCGGACTTTCTTTTTAAACGACTTTTTCCCAAAGGGTGGCGGGCCGCCTTTGCCGCGGGGTGGGCCGACAATGCCTCGGGGGCCACGTTCACCGGAAGCCACTGGCGCGTTGGGTTTACCCTTATTGCCGCCCTTCTTTTGGTCGCCCCGTCGTGGGGCACCTTTGGCGCTGCCGGGATCATTGGCGGGTTCAATTCGCATGGCGTCATCTGGGTGATTATAAACTGCTTGCATAAACCGGTCTGCCACGCGGGCGTCGATTTCAAACACGGTGTCGCGATCAAAAATGCGGATATTGCCGATGTCATTCTTGGTGACATGGCCCAGGCGGCAGATCAGCGGGATCAGCCATTTCGGGTCAGCGTTTGAATTGCGACCGACCGACAGGCGGAACCACGGCGCGCCGGAGCCTTCTTGCCCGCCAAAGTCGCGCGGGTCGCGTTCTGGACGGTCCCGCATGCGGGCAGGGCGCTCGCCGCGCTCTGGCCGTTGGCCACGGGGTTCGGCCACGGGCTCAAACACATCTTCTGGCTCTGGCAAGCGTGAGCGGTACAGGCGGATGAGGGCGGTCGCGACTTGTTCGGGGCCTGCCGCCTCAAGCAGGGCTGCGGCTAGGCCCACATCTTCCTCGCTTGCAGGCTCTTTCAGCATCGGATCATTCATCAAGCGGTCGCGGTCCGCTGCCCGAATGGATTCAGCGCTTGGCGGGCCTGACCAAGTGGCCGAAACGCCTGCCGAATGCAGCAGCTGTTCGGCCTTCTTGCGCCGTGTTGTTGGCACCAAAACGACCGAAGTCCCTTTGCGCCCAGCACGGCCTGTGCGGCCAGAGCGGTGCAGCAGGGCGGCTTTATTCTGCGGCAATTCAGCGTGGATCACAAGGTTAAGGTCTGGCAGGTCAAGACCGCGTGCGGCTACATCAGTCGCAACGCAGACGCGCGCGTGGCCATCGCGCAGGGCTTGTAGCGCATCGGTACGCTCTTTCTGTGACAACTCACCCGACAGAGCGACGGCAGAGAAGCCGCGTTCCCGCAAGCTACCAAACAAATGCCGCACGCTCTCGCGCGTCGCACAAAACACCAAGGCCCCGCCCGTACCATAGAAGCGCAGCACGTTGACGACCGCCAATTCAAGCTCGTTCGGTGCAACCCGAATGGCGCGATACTCAATATCGCCATGGGGCACATCGCGCGTGGTGGTATCAATGCGGATCGCATTGCGCTGATAATGCTTGGCCAAGGTGACAATGTCTTTGGCCAAGGTGGCGGAGAAGAGAAGGGTGCGCTTGTCTTCCGGCGTGCCGTCTAGAATGGCTTCCAGATCATCCTTAAAGCCCAAGTCGAGCATTTCATCGGCTTCATCGAGCACAACGGCGCGCAGCGCGCTGAAATCTGCCCGGCCGCGTTCCATATGGTCGCGCAGGCGCCCCGGCGTGCCAACAATGATATGACAGCCCGCTTGAAGCTTCCGGGCCTCTTGGCGCGCATCCATGCCACCGACGCAGCAGACGACCTGTGCGCCTGCTTTCGCATAGAGCCACTCGAGTTCTCGGGCGACCTGCTGGGCGAGTTCGCGTGTCGGCGCGATGACCAAGGCTAAAGGCGCGCCGCCCCGGCCTAGGCGTTCTTCGCCAGCCAAAAGCGTGGGGCCAATTGACAGCCCAAAGGCAACGGTCTTGCCAGAACCGGTTTGTGCCGACACCAAAAGGTCAGCGTCAGCGCGTTCTTCTGCCAGAACAGCAGCTTGAACGGGGGTAGGCTCGCCGTAACCTTGTGCCGTCAAGGCGGCTTCAAATACGGCGGGTAGGGATGGGAAGGGCATGATGATCCTGAAATCGCGCTTCTAGGTCGCGAATGAATGGTACAGATTGCCGGGAGCAATATTTCAAACCGTCCTTTAACAGGATTTGGCAGCAACAGCCACGTATTGACCTGTGATTGGCTTGTAGCCGTTCTGCGGACCCCCTAAAATGCGCGGACCTGACCCCGGTTTTTATCGGCGTCCTATTGGTAAGAGGTGATTACATGCGTGCGTTTCTGATCGCTGTTTTGGTGTTTCTAAGTAGTTCGCCTGCCTTCGCGTGGGGTCAAATTGGCCACCGGGTGACTGGAGCGATTGCCGAGCCACATTTGTCGCCGAAGGCCGCCGAAGCCGTGAAAGCAGTTTTGGGTACTGAGTCTTTGGCCGAAGCCTCCACTTGGCCAGATGAAATGCGCTCTAGTCCTGAAGTTTTCTGGCAAAAGACGGCAAATCCTTGGCATTATGTAACCGTCCCAGCGGGCAAGACTTACGCGGAAGTTGGTGCGCCGCCGGAGGGAGACGCAGTTACAGCTTTAGCAGGCTTTGCAAAGACACTGCGCGATCCAAAAGCCAGCCTTGCGGACAAGCAATTGGCCCTGCGGTTTACCATTCATATCATCGGCGATCTTCACCAGCCTCTCCACGTCGGCAATGGCACCGATCGCGGTGGCAATGATGTTAAGGTCCAATTTGGTCGCGAGGATACCAATTTACACGCAGTCTGGGATAGCAATCTGGTCGACCGGCAGCAATTATCTTACACCGAAATGACGGCTTGGTTGTCGCGCCGGATCACCCCGCAAAACCTTAAAGACTGGGCCAACCCCGACCCATTGGTTTGGGTGGCGGAGAGCGCGACATTGCGGGACACGGTTTATCCGGCCGATTCGCGCTTGGGTTACACCTATGCGTTCCAGCAAAATGAGGCCTTAGACTTGCGCCTGATGCAGGCCGGGGTAAGAATTGCTGCTTATTTGAACGCACTCTATCAGTAAGGAATGTTGTCGCTGTACCTTCGTTGGACACAGCTCTGCAATCGGGTGTGGATGAGACAAGTGAGCTTCATCTTTCCTTCATTCACTGCTTGCAAACCGTATTAACCGCAACATCTCCTTGCAACCGGGGCGAAGCGGGCCAATATCTAATGTTCCGGAACGCATTTGGCGTGTTCTGAAAGAGGCTTTTATGACCGATCATATCACACGCGCACTGGGCTTGGTCCCGATGGTTGTCGAGCAAAGTTCGCGTGGCGAGCGGGCCTTTGACATTTTTTCTCGCCTGTTGCGCGAACGCATCATTTTCGTGTCCGGACCGGTTGAGGACGGCATGGCCGCTTTGATCTGTGCCCAGCTTCTTTTCTTGGAGTCTGAGAATCCAAAGAAAGAAATTGCTATGTATATCAATAGCCCTGGTGGCGTCGTCACCTCCGGTCTGTCGATCTATGACACGATGGAATATATCCGCTCACCCGTCTCCACCGTGGTGATGGGGCAAGCCGCATCCATGGGTTCGCTTCTGCTAGCAGCCGGTCAAAAAGGTAGCCGCGTCGCGCTGCCAAACGCCCGCGTGATGGTGCACCAGCCCTCTGGCGGCTTCCGCGGCCAAGCAACGGATATTGCACGCCACGCAGAAGATATTGTCGCAACCAAGCGTCGCCTCAACGAAATCTACGTCAAGCACACCGGGCAAGACTATGATGTTATTGAGAAAACTTTGGACCGCGATCATTTCATGACCGCCGAGGAAGCCAAAGCGTTCGGAATTGTGGACGAAGTTTTTGTGAAGCGCGAAGACCCAAGTCTGCCGAGTTAAGCGCTTTTTGGGGCCCCATGGTATCTATTTTGCGTAGGCTGGGGCGGGTGACACTAATTGCTTCAGTTTTGCAACGGATCGTTGACAGATTCCGTGCAAGACTGGACAAAGCTTTTTGAAGCGACCGTCAGAGGCTGCTTTTAGCAGCACCGTGACGGACTGGAGTAGATATGACTAAAGCAGCCAGCGGTGATTCAAAAAATACGCTCTATTGCAGCTTCTGCGGCAAGAGCCAGCATGAAGTCCGCAAACTGATCGCGGGGCCAACGGTCTTTATCTGCGATGAGTGCGTCGAACTTTGTATGGATATCATCCGCGAAGAGAACAAGAACCAGCTTGTGAAATCCAAGGACGGCGTCCCAACGCCGCAGGAGATCAAGGACGTTCTCGACGATTACGCAATCGGCCAAAACTATGCCAAGCGCGTCTTAGCCGTAGCAGTCCACAACCATTATAAGCGCCTTGCCCATTCCCAAAAGAATGGCGATGTGGAGCTGGCAAAGTCGAACATTTTGCTGATCGGTCCAACCGGCTGCGGCAAGACCCTTCTGGCGCAAACGCTTGCCCGCATCATCGACGTGCCCTTCACCATGGCCGACGCCACGACTTTGACCGAAGCGGGCTATGTTGGGGAAGATGTTGAGAACATCATTCTGAAGCTGTTGCAGGCTTCGGACTATAATGTTGAGCGCGCCCAGCGCGGCATCGTCTATATCGACGAAATCGACAAGATCAGCCGCAAGTCGGACAACCCATCCATCACGCGCGACGTGTCGGGTGAGGGTGTGCAGCAGGCTTTGCTGAAATTGATGGAAGGCACCGTTGCGTCTGTGCCGCCACAGGGTGGCCGTAAGCATCCGCAGCAGGAATTCCTGCAAGTCGACACCACCAATATCCTGTTTATCGCTGGCGGGGCGTTCCCGGGCCTTGATACCATCATCTCGCGCCGTGGCACGGGTGCCGGCATCGGCTTTGGGGCCAATGTGCGTAGCCCAGACGACCGCCGAACCGGCGACGTGCTACGGGAGTGTGAGCCTGAGGATCTGTTGAAGTTCGGCCTGATCCCTGAATTCGTCGGCCGGATGCCTGTGTTCGCAACCCTGGAAGATTTGGACGAAGCCGCTTTGATCCAAATCCTGACGGAGCCCAAGAACGCCTTGATCAAGCAGTATCAACGCTTGTTTGAGATGGAAAACACCAAGCTGACCTTCACCGAAGAAGCTTTGCGGTGTGTATCCACCAAGGCAATCGCACGCAAAACCGGTGCGCGTGGTTTGCGGTCGATCCTCGAAGGCGTCTTGCTAGAGACCATGTTCGACCTGCCATCTTATGAAGGCGTGGAAGAAGTGGTGGTCAATGGCGAAGTCATTGAAGGCCGTGCCAAGCCGTTGCTGATCTATTCAGAGCGTCGCGATCAAGCAGCCCCTGCCGCTGCTGGCTAAGCTAAAGGCGAAAACATCATGACGGAAGAGGCCTTTGTCGATCCAACACGGGCGGCCTTTGATCTATTCAAATCGCTGCCGCGTGATGAGCCGATCTGGATGCTCAATCAGGTTCGGTTTAGACCTCTCGCGGTTTATCCCGCCGATCATCCAGACGCTAATCTCGGCCGCACAGGGGCAGAGGCTTATCTGGAGTACGGTCGCACCAGCGATCCAATCTTCAGCCGTCTTGGCGGTAAGGTCGTCTGGCGCGGGATCATGCAAGCCATGCTAACCGGTCCAGAATCAGAGGTTTGGGACACGATCTTCATAGCAAATTATCCCAGTGCCGGTGCCTTTTTGGCCATGGTAACCGACGTGGATTACCGCGAGGCCGTCAAACATCGCCAAGCTGCGGTGCTGACCAGCCGCTTGGTGCGCTGCCAACAACAAGACGCCAGTGGCGGATTTGCCTAAGACTGTGCTGTTCCGCCCAGTCTGGGAAAGAATGCCTCACTCCTTCAGCTTCAGCGCCTCGCCCACTTTGGCCGCTTCGATTTGGGCGGGTGTAAAGGGCAGGCGATTCCAGCGCTTTTCGGCATAGGCCTTGGTTTGGTCGGCATAATATGGCGAGGCTGGGTCTGTTGACTGAGCATAGCTCAAAATCGCGTCCGCCACCGGGCCTTGGTCATCAAAGCCGACAATCTGCACATAGCTGGTGCCAGAACGTGGCACGAGGGTTTGGCCGACTTTCTCAGCGACTTGCACGTTGAGCACGCCCAGATTGCCATGCGCGCCATGAATGGGGATGGTCTCGCCATTACGGGTCACAAATTGCACGGCTCCCCACGCCACATCCAAGGCATAGCCTTCCTTGGTCAAGCGCTCTGCTGCAGCCCGCAGGGCACCGCGAAGTTGGTCTGCAACAGGCCCAGTCGTGACCAGATCGCGTGGCGTGTTGACCGGATCTTTTAGATCGAAGGGCGTCGCCCATTTACCCGGAAGCTTGTCGGCCACTTCCCAGAACGCCCAGAAAAGATAGGCCCCCTTGCTGTCGTTATTATAAAGCCTGTCCCAGCTTTTCAGCGTCTGACAGGCACCGGCCAGATCAGCTTGGTCGGCACAAAGTCCTAGAACGGCATCGAGCGTGAGTTCTGCGGCAAGGGTCTTATTGGCAAACTGCATAGCGCGCGCGGTCTCATGATCGACCTTTGTGCTGGTAAAGCCGTCCGTGCCGGTCAGCCTGCGGTCAATCTCAATCAGGCCAGAGCGAGTGCGCAGGCTGCGCGCGACTTCTGCTGTGCCCAGAATAGGCGACAAGACACGATAGGGGCTTTTAGGGTTCGTCAGCCAATAGCTATCATTGCTGTTGGCAACATAGTCGCGCCGCTCGACGATTGCCTGATCGCTGGCGGGCATCAGGCCCGGGGCAGGGGTGCCCGGTGCAATATCCCAATCACATGCCGATTTGCTGCCATCCAGCACGATTAGCCGTTGCGCCAAGGGGGCCGAACGCGGCGTTGCGCAATCTTTGATCTTTTGGGCCGAAACATTGGGAACAGCCGTGACATCGGCCAATAGGGCATTGCCATAGCGGTCGGCGGCGATGGTGTTCACCCAAGGAATGCCAAGGGTTTGGGTCACTGCGGTGCGAATATCGCCGACATTCTTGGCCAAATTGATCCCGACCCAAGCATCAATCAGGCGATTATTGCCGCTATTGGCATCGCGCAACGCAAAAGCGCGCTCTTTCGTCCAAGAAAGGCCTGCGGCCGGCATCACCATAAGTGGCCCAAACCGGCTGACATAAATTGTGCGCTGCACTGGCCCTTCAGGCGTCGGCACTTGAATCGTGCGGACTTGCATCGCTTCGCTCTTGCCGTCGACAAGATAGCGGGTGGGGTCGGTTGGATCGAGGGTCAGTTCAAACACGGTTGTGTGCCGGGCCGCACTTACGGTGTGGGTCCACGCAATGTCTTTGTTAAAGCCAATGGTGGGCAGGGGAGAGCCTGCCAATGTCGCCCCCATCACATCCACCAAGCCCGGTATGGTGATGTGAAGCTGATAAAAACGCGATGGGCCAGCCCACGGGAAATGCGGATTGCCAACAATCAGACCGCGGCCATTGGCGGTCGTTTCGGCCCCAAAGGCCCAGCCATTACTGCCGAGGCCTGCGGCTTCCATGTCAGGCAGGGTAAGGGCGGCGACTTTATCGGCTTTCACTTCTTGGGGTGGGGCCGCATAGGCGATGGCTTGGGCCAGCACCAAAGCGCCCGAGCGCAGCGCATTCTTTTCGGTTAGGCGCAGCATGTCATCGGTCGTGATAGGGCGCACCCAAGCCTTGCCCCGACAGGCCTCTGGTACCCGATCAGGTCCTAAATCCCGCAAGAGGCGGTTATAGCCCGCGACATAGCCGTCCGACAGGTCGCGCGAGATCTTGCTGGTCTTCAAGTTATCACGGCGCAGGGCAGTCAAATCGAGGTTGGAGCGAAAGAAAGTGTCCGACGCCAGATTGTCCAACGGATCAAAGCCGAGGCTCGTTTTTTCTTTCGCCCCAAAATGCAACGAGCGCTCACCGGCCACAGTGGCGAAATCTTCGGCCAACATGCACAAATTGTCCTGCGCATAGGCATAGCCGACACCATAGCCGATGCCTTTCCAGTTCTTCGCGGTGATGTGAGGAATGCCATAAGTCGTGCGCGTGATGCTCGCTTCGAGGCCTTGCGGCTTCGCGTGGGCTTGACCGGCAAGCAGACAAGTCAAGACGATCAGGGATGCTGATTTATAGCGCATATTTTCCTCCAGAGCAGTCAGTGACAGCTTAGTTTTTTCTTTATCCCTAGGGTGCCACGCCGTGCGAAGCAAGGATGGATTTGACGCGCTAGGGCTGCTTCTCAACATGTAGATGCCCGACTTGATCTGCTGCATCGGGTTGGCCATTGGCGGAGGCAAAGTAAACCAACTCACGGCTTAACGCTTCCCATCCTTTGGTTCTGGGTGTCGAACGAGCAATGACGGCCGCGAGTTCAATTTGAGCCTCTGGATTCCCAAAGTTATGGCAGGCCGCGTCACGCACGCCCGATCCTGTGTTTGAGCAAGAGGCTCTTAAAGGGTCCAGAATTTCCGCTGGAAGTGCAGCTTGAACAAGCCAAGCCAAAGCTTGTTCGTGCGAGATTGATGCGACACTGGGGTCCGTCTTGTCGTTTGGATTGTCATTGGCACGAGCCCAAAATACGAATTTGGCCATTCGATCCCCTTCTTTAGACCAATTGATCAGGGACGCGTTGTCACAGGTTTTTTGGCTCATGATCTCTCGCAAATCTCTGTGGGGTCTACCAGCGCACTGGGTTGGAGCATGGTCCTGAGGCGGCAATTTGACCCCGACAGGCCGACGGCGACCGTTGTCTGGGCACCAATCGGGCGCGCCACACCAATAAGATGCAAAGTTTGCAGCGGTCGGACGTGATGAACTTGCTTCAAGATTGGCCGGCACAAGGCAGTTGGGCTTAACCCGTTCATAAGTGACCGCAGCGCGTTCCTGCAGCAAAGCAGTTGGCCCAATTGTGCTGCAGGAGAAGCTTTCGGCCTGCCGCAAGGCTAATTCGGAGCGCGTATCCCGTGTCACATCGGTTGAAGGGTCCAGAGGCCGATAGCTTTCTGTAGTCGTGAACGCGCGCAGAAGCACTTTGCGCAAGTTTTTTCGCCGCTGTTCTGAAATGGGTCGCCCATCTTCATGGGCAAACTCTGCCTTTGGCGGCAAACACCACGGGAAATTGGTAATGTCCTCTGTGCAATCGGTTTCGATAAGATTGGAGGGGCTACGAGCTTGCCCGTCGATAATCATTGCCGCAAACAGAACAACCCAAAGGACGCATAAACTAGCCACGAAAACTTGTGATATAAGCACGATCATTTTCAAGGTGAAGTTCTGGGTTTTCTTCGCCATTCCTCGCCCCCCAACCCTCAAAAAGCCTATCTGAAAGAAGAATCTTTGCGATAAGATGACCAATGATGGCCTTATTCACTAGCCCAAACCTACACGATTTAAAGACATTGAGGCTAGGGCCCAGCGAGCCGTGCCGAGGCAATCCTTCTTCGCCAATTACCCACCACGAAGATCCCGGAAACAGAGCAGCCCTTGAACGCAGCCCTAGGCGCATCCATTTGTGGACTAACATCATCGCGGACTTGCAAAAGACCGCAACACGGCGCCATCTCTCCCCGTGGAGCGCGCTTTGGTCCACTTGGGTCAAAGTTGCGACCCAAAGAAGAATTAGGATGCCTCAGGCTAAGTCTAAGGAAACTAAATGACCAAGACACGTATTCTGCCGCTTCTACCCCTACGCGACATCGTCGTGTTCCCGCATCGCGTCTCGCCCCTGTTTGTTGGGCGTGAAAAGTCGGTTCGGGCGCTGGAAGAAGCGATGCGCAGCGATAAGGAAATTGTGCTGGCAACCCAAAAAGACGCCAGCGCCGACAATCCAGGCCCCGGCGACGTCCATAAGATTGGCGTCATCGCCTCGGTGCTGCAATTGCTTAAATTGCCTGACGGGACCGTAAAGGTATTGGTCGAAGGCAAGTCACGCGTTTCGATTGAGAGCTTTGATGCGACCGAGCCTATGTTCACGGTCCAAGTCACTGAGATCGAAGACGTCGATGCCGATAGCCCAGAGGCAAAGGCCCTGTCGCGTACGGCGATTGAGCAGTTTGAGAATTATGTAAAGCTCAACCGCAAAATCCCGCCCGAAATCGTCTCTGGCCTCGGCCAATTGCCAACCGCCAGCCAAGTGGCTGACGTGATTGCAGACAATCTGGCGATCAAACTGGAACAGAAGCAAGAATTGCTGGAAATCTTCAGCGCCACCAAGCGCTTAGAGCGCATCTTCACCTTCATGGAAGGCGAAATGGGCGTCCTGCAAGTTGAGCGGCGCATCCGTAACCGCGTGAAGCGGCAAATGGAGAAGAGCCAGCGCGACTATTATTTGAATGAGCAAATGAAGGCCATTCAGCGCGAACTGGGCGAGCAAGACGAAGGTCGGGATGAGCTTCAGGAGTTGGAAGAGCAAATCCGCAAAACCAAATTCTCTAAAGAAGCGCGCACCAAGGCCGAAGCTGAGCTCAAAAAGCTGAAGCAAATGAGCCCGATGTCAGCGGAATCGACCGTCGTGCGCAATTATCTCGATTGGTTGCTCGCTTTGCCTTGGGGCAAGCAAAAGAAAACTAAGAAAGACATTGATGCAGCTGAAGAGGTACTGGACGGCGATCACTATGGCTTGGAAAAAGTCAAAGAGCGCATTTTGGAATATCTGGCAGTTGGTGCCCGCACCAATAAGCTGCGCGGGCCTATTCTATGCCTCGTCGGGCCACCAGGTGTCGGCAAGACCTCACTCGGTAAGTCCATCGCGAAAGCAACCGGGCGCGACTTTGTGCGCGTGTCTCTGGGGGGCGTGCGCGATGAGTCTGAAATTCGCGGACATCGCCGCACTTATATTGGTTCGATGCCCGGCCGCATCATTCAGTCGATGAAAAAGGCAAAGAGCGCCAATCCGCTCTTCTTGCTCGATGAGATCGACAAAATGGGTGCTGATTATCGTGGCGATCCGGCGGCAGCTTTGTTGGAGGTTTTGGACCCCGAACAAAACAGCACGTTCAACGACCATTATCTGGAAGTCGACTATGACTTGTCAGACGTGATGTTCGTCACCACGGCCAACTCGCTCAACATGCCCCAACCCTTGCTGGACCGCATGGAGATCATCCGCATCCCCGGCTATACCGAGGATGAAAAGGTTGAAATCGCTAAGCGTCACCTCTTGCAAAAGCAGATCGACGCCAATGGTCTGCGGGCTGGCGAGTTCTCGCTGTCAGATGACGGCTTGCGCGAAGTGATCCGCTATTACACCCGCGAAGCTGGTGTCCGTAGCCTTGAGCGGGAAATCGCCAATCTTGCCCGCAAGGCTGTACGCGAAATCAGCCAGAAGAAGACAGAAGCCGTCACGGTCACACCTGAAAATGTCAAAGACTATTTGGGTGTACGCAAGGTTCGCTTTGGTGAAGCCGAGACCGAGGATCAAATCGGGGCCGTAACGGGCCTTGCTTGGACCGAAGTGGGTGGCGATACGCTGACCATCGAAGCGGTGCAGATGTTTGGCAAAGGTCGCATGACCGTTACGGGCAATCTGCGCGACGTGATGAAGGAATCGATCTCGGCCGCCAGCTCTTACGTCAAAGCGCGCGCGCCGCACTTTGGCATCAAGCCAACCTTGTTTGACCAAACCGACATCCACGTTCACGTGCCCGAAGGAGCTACACCAAAGGACGGGCCATCGGCAGGCGTGGCCATGATGACGGCCATCGTCAGTCTGTTGACCAATAATCCGGTGTCACGCTCAGTCGCCATGACAGGGGAGATCACCTTGCGCGGTCGCGTTCTGCCGATTGGGGGCTTGAAGGAAAAACTGTTGGCGGCCTTACGGGCTGGCATCAAAACCGTACTGATCCCCAAGGAGAACGAGAAAGACCTCGAAGACATTCCTGAGAATGTGAAACAAGGTCTGACCATTATTCCGGTTTCGACGGCAGATGAAGTCTTGGTCCATGCATTGACCCGGCCCATCGTCGAGATTGACTGGAATCCTGAAGATGCGGCGGCGGCTTTGGCCAAGCGCTTACCCGAAGCAGGCGACCCTGCTGGGGCGACAGCCCACTAAGGCACCGCCTATTCAGACTAGAGGAGGCCCTGACAAGTGTGTCGGGGCCTTTTTCTTGCGGGGAATGCGGGTTTGAGCTCTGCTTCCCGCCAGCTCACGGCTGCACGAGGGGCCTTGCCAGAAACCCCATCCAGCCCCTATGGAAGCGGCGTGGGGCGGTTAGCTCAGTTGGAAGAGCATCTCGTTTACACCGAGAGGGTCGGCGGTTCGAGACCGTCACCGCCCACCATTTCCTCAAAATCCTTATTTGGCCGCCAAGGCTTTCTTCGGCATACTAAGTGGAAACTTAGACACAGGCAGGCGCGCCATTGCGCAAGGAACATTTTTGATTTAGCCATTTCTGATCGGTAATGGCTTGAAAAATAGTCAGACAAAACTTAGAGATTGAGCATGGGCGACAGTCTGACCGTTGACGCGATTGACACCCAAGAACGTGTCTCAAACCCGAGTCCGGTCGCTACTGAACCTGCTTGGTACCGTCACGAAGTTCATAAGCATCTGGGGTTTGTCGAAGGCGCGCGCCGTTGGGCAGCCAATATGCTGGTGTTGAGCGATCAGGACCGAGCCGTCGACGGCATTTTCAAAGATGCAGGCCGGTTTGTGGCTGCCATGTGTGCCGTGTCCATGCGGGAAGAGGGGGTTACGCTCGTCAAGCTAAAGGCGCTGTGTGCGCGCTTTGGATTATTAAGTGCCGGGCGCGCGCGGGCGGTACTCTTGTTCCTTCGCTATCTGGGTTACGTGGAAGTGTGGGGGCAAAGGCGTGCGAGTGGAACGACCCATTACAAGGTCGATCCTACCTTTGTTGAGGCGTGGCGCTTGCAACTGGAGGCGATTTTCACGGCGCTAGAATTGATCGACCCGCGCGTTGGTCGATTGCTGAACCATCTTGACGATGACGCGACTTTTGACGCGATTTGTGCCTCACAGATTGACGAATTGGCCGATGATGTGGAGGCACTCAATCGTTTTCCAGAGATCACTCAGATTTTTGTCAATCGGGCCGCCGGCTCGCAAGTCCTCTGGTACCTGTTGAGCTTTCATCGCGACGATGTGTTTCCTTCACCAAAACCGGTTCCTGTTAACCCGTCGATTTTGGCAAAGCGCTTCCATGTCTCGACGGTCCATGTTCGTCGCATCTTGAATGCGGCGATCGCCGCCAATTTGCTGCGCTGGGTGGATGAGGGGCATTTGATTTTTACGCCAAAGGCGCTTGCCAATTTGTACGATTTTTATGGCGCGCAAATGTCGTGCCTGTTGCGCACCGCCTACCACACACTCGACCTGCTCGACAACTAACTGTCCAGTCAGTTATATAGATCACATGAACGTGATCGAGCCGCCCTTCAATCCGCCAAAGTGGACGCGCAAGCCAGGCGCACGGCCGGAAGAAGTGCTGGAAGCCGCACTGGATGTCTTTGCCCTCAACGGCTTTGCCGCCACGCGGATGGACGATATTGCCAAGGCTGCAGGCCTTTCTAAAGCGGCGATCTATCTTTATTTCCCGTCCAAGGATGATGTGTTTAAGGCATTGGTTGAGCAAAGAATTGGTGTCTTGCAGAGCCATTTTGACGCCGCAGCTAAGGAGCAAAAGCGCGATCCAGTAGCGGGCCTGCGCCATGTCGCGCGCATGTGGGCCACCTCGTTTCAGGATTTACGGGTCGCTGCGCTGCCGCGTATCATTTTGGCCGAAGCGCTTCGGTTTCCAGACCTCGCCGAATTTTACCATCGCACCGTGATCGAGCGCACGCAGGCGGCTTTGGTCGAATTGATCCAAGCCGGGATAGATGCAGGCTTGTTTCGCCAAGTTGAGCCTCTCTTGGCTGCCCGCGCGTTAGTATCGCCATTGGTGTTTGAAATTCTGCGCAGGCAAGCATTTCCAGCCCACAATATCGGCCAACCGATGGAAGTTTTGGTCGAAGCTGTTTTCGACTTGTTTTTAAATGGCATTGCGGCCGTTCCGTTGCTGCCTAGTGCCGGAGTGAAGCCATGAACCGAAAGACAATTTTGCCCATCATTGGCGGCGTAGTCGGCCTTGGGGCGCTCTGGGCGATTGGCAGTTGGCTGCTGGTTGGGCGCTACCATATTTCGACCGATAACGCCTATGTGCGCGCCGATATCACCATGGTGGCCGCCAAAACTGAAGGTTATGTTCGTAAGATTGACGCCCATGACAATGCGAAAGTCCTGACAGGTGCCTCCTTGGTGACCTTAGATCCACGCGACTCCCAAGCCAGCGTCATGGCGGCAGAAGCTGACCTCGCTCGCGCTAAAGCCGAAGCAGCTCGGGCGCGGGCCGAAGCCCGGCGCATCGCCTCTGAAGCCAATCGCATGAGCGCAGAGGCGATGGCATCCGCCGCAGGGGCGCGGCAGGCTGTGGCGCTGGCCAATCAAGCGCGCGCAGAGGCCCGGGGCCGCACGCTGAGTGTAACTGTGGCGACTGAGCAAGTGGCAACTCAGTCAGATTTGGTTGTCCAAGCCCAAGCTTCCTTGCGGGCTGCAGAAGCGGCTAATCAAGTCGCGGAAGCCGATCGCGGCCGCTTTGCTGCCTTGGCCAAGCAAGGCTTTGTGTCGCAGGCACGCATGGATCAAGTCGAAGCGCAAGCTAGCGCCGCCGCGGCGCGCGTGGCGGAAGCACGCGCCGCTGTGGCCGTTTCTCGTCAACAAGTGGCAGTGTTGAGTGCCTCGCGCTCTAAATCAAGCAACGACGTTGGCTCAGCAGGCGCAGGCGCGCTTGGCGCACAATCGGGTGCCGAAAGTGCAGCCGCCAAAGCGCAAGCTGCTGCCGCCGGAGCCGTTTCAGGGCGCAGCGCCATTGGGTCTGCTGAAGCCTCCATTCAGGCTGCCGATGCAGCCGTCCTGGCCGCACAAGCCCGGCTTGACGCTGCCAAACTTGGCCAGGGCTATGCGCAAGTCACCGCACCCGTATCTGGCATTGTCGCCAATCGCACGGTGCAAATGGGCCAATTGGTGCGCCCCGGCACGATTATGATGGCGCTTGTCCCCCTTGATCAGGTCTATGTGGTCGCCAACTTTAAAGAGACCCAGATTGGCAAATTGGCATCGGGACAGAAGGTGACGTTTAAGGTCGATGCGTTCCCTGATCAGAAGGTGACCGGTACGATTGAAAGCGTCGCCCCTGCGTCGGGCTCCCAATTTTCTCTGTTGCCCACGGATACAGCCACTGGCAACTTCACGAAAATCGTCCAACGGGTGCCGGTTCGGATCATGATTGACCCGGAGTGGCGGGCAAAAGGCATTTTACGTCCGGGCCTCTCAACAGTCGTTGACGTCGACACGCGCAAAATTGAGCCTGCCGCTAAGGTAGCCCAGAAGTGAGCGGGGAGGCCCCCACGGCCACAACGTCACCCCCACCACCAGGGCCGGGCGGACTAATCTATCCCAAGCCAACAATCGGCCTATGGATCGGCTTTGCCTGCATGGCTTTAGGCAATTTTATGTCCATTCTGGATATCCAAATCGTGGCAAGCTCACTGCGCGAAATCCAAGCCGGTGTCTCGGCCAGCGCAGACGAACTGGTCTGGATTCAGACTTCTTATCTGGTGGCAGAAGTGATCGCTATCCCCTTGTCCGGTTTCATGGGCCGGGCGCTGTCCATCCGTAATTTGTTCACAGCTGCGGCCCTCGGCTTTACAATTGCTTCGTTGGGCTGCGCCTTTGCCCAAAATATCGGGACTTTGGTTTTCTTTCGGATCATCCAAGGCTTTATGGGTGGGTTCATGATGCCCACAACGTTTGCCGCTGGCTTTCTGCTCTTTGCGGAAAAGGATCGCGCAACGGTCAATGTGATGATGGGGATGATCATGACATCCGCGCCTGCGATGGGCCCCGCGCTGGGCGGTTTTATCACCAGCGCGCTCGGCTGGCATTGGCTGTTTTTAGTCAATTTGGTTCCGGGCATCATATGTGCGGTGGGCTGTTTCATGCTGATCCCACTTAAGACCCCAGACTGGCCTTTGTTGCGCCGGATTGATATCATCGGACTGATAGCGCTGGCGGTCTTCCTCGGCTCGTTAGAGATTGTGTTGGAGGAAGGACCGCGGCAAGGCTGGCTTGCTAGCGGCGAGATTGGCTTCTTCTTAGCCACAATGTTAACAGGCGGTGGCGTGTTTTTCTGGCGCGCCTTTACCTTGGATGAGCCGATCGTCAAGCTCGATGCCTTTACGGATCGAAACTTCGCCGTCTGCGCGCTCCTCGCTTTTACCGTTGGCATCGGCCTTTATGGCTCAGTCTATCTGCAACCGTTGTTTTTAGGCCAAGTGCGGGGCTATAACGCGCTCCAGATCGGTCAGATTATGTTTGTGACCGGTGTTTTCATGTTGATCAGCGCCCCTTTTGCCCGTCAACTCATTATGCGCGTCGATCCAAGGCTTTTAATTTTTGTGGGGGCAAGCCTCGTTGGCGGGTCTTGTCTCTTACAAGCCCATTTGACCGCACAGTCGAGTTTCTGGGACTTCTTTTGGCCACAGGCGATGCGCGGAAGCGGCTTGATTCTGTGTTTTGCCACTTTGTCCACCATCGCCTTGGGCACCATGCCGCCACACAAAATCCAAAGCGCATCTGGCCTCTTTAATCTGACGCGGAATTTGGGCGGCGCCATTGGCTTGGCGGTATTGTCGACCATGAATGATTATTTCACCGTATTCCATCGCACCGAATTGGGGTCTGCCATGAATGTCGGTGACCCACTCCTCGCCGACCGACTGGCAGCCTCTGCGGCCAATCTGGCGGCGCATGGCGTCGCGAATCCGGAGACAGCGGCCTTGGCCCAGCAGATTCAGGTGCTCAACCGAGAAGCGGCGGTCATGACTTTCAATAATCTGTTCATTTTGATCGCTGGCTTTTTGGCCCTGTCGATTTTGGTGATTCCGTTGCTGGCGCGTGCGAAGCCCAATGCGGGGTCTGGGGATGTTCATTAGGCAATGCCGGACCTTGCACCACAAAGGCCCCTTCAGTCCGCTTCGCGGCCAGCTTCCCCGTAAACGGGGAAGCGGCGTGTCCCAACTGCTTCCGCCTGCCGCTTCCCCACTCGTGGGGAAGCTCCGGCGAAGCCGGTGAAGGGGTTTTGGAGCGCGCAGGGACTGCGTTAGGCGGGGGCTCTCCCCTCTCCTCTTGGGAGAGGGGACGGGGGTGAGGGCCTTACACTCATAATCCTGTGGGTTGGCTTGCTCTGCTTTAGCCATAAGAGGTAACGAGCTTTTTCGCCCGTAAGCCCTCACCCCCTACCCGTCGACCTATAGGTCGACCCCAGTAGGGAGAGGGGAGTGCGAATAGATAAAAACCTATCCCCCTCCCTCACTGCCGCCCTTAACCTAGTCCCATCTCCGACGAGAGGGCGTTGTTGCTGCAGCGGCGACACCGGTTGGGGATGGGTAAGCGGGACTAATCGGGGCAGACGTGGCTGCTTCGTGTTTTCATGAGGATTAGCTGTCCTCATGCCCGGTGTGCTCAAGACCGACTGCCGTGTGAAGCCGGAGGTCAAGTCTTTCACTAGGCT
>VYKU01000090.1_pt1 | contig 31757 bp, 34 predicted proteins | sample 5114491 | NCBI WGS metagenome assembly VYKU01 (sample SAMN12291796, study PRJNA351875) | freshwater metagenome | isolation source: freshwater lake | place: USA: Michigan, Gull Lake | collected 2011-07-05 | reverse complement strand
CGCCAAGCGCGGGCTCGTACCCGCCCTCGTGTTCGACGAGGTCGATGCCGGGATCGGCGGGGCCGTGGCCGCGGCCGTCGGCGAGCGCTTGGCGCGACTTGCGGGCGAAGCGCAAGTGCTCGTGGTCACGCACAGCCCGCAAGTCGCCGCACGCGCCGACACGCATTTGAAGGTCGCCAAGACCGCGACGGCCAAATCCGCCGCCACAAGTGTGGGCGTGCTCGATCCGGCCCAGCGCCGCGAAGAAATTGCGAGGATGCTGTCGGGTGCCAGCGTGACCGACGCCGCGCGTGCGGCGGCCGATGCACTATTGGCGGGTACGGACTGATGGCGGTCGATACCTCCGCCATCGCGGTCGAGGACCTCACGCGCGCGCAAGCCAAGACCGAGCTCGCCAGGCTCGCCAAACGGCTGGCCCGGCTCGATCTTGCCTACCACGCCAAAGATGCGCCGCTGGTCGAGGATTCCGAATACGACCAGCTCAAACGCCGCAATGCCGCCATCGAAGCCCGTTTTGCCGATCTCAAACGCGGCAACTCGCCGTCCGACAAGGTGGGGGCACCGGCTGCGGCGGGTTTTGCCAAGATCCGCCACGACGTGCCGATGCTTTCGCTCGACAACGCTTTTGCGCCCGAAGACGTTCGCGAATTCGGCCAGCGTCTGCGCCGTTTTCTCGACATGGGTGCTGAAGACGCCATCGAATTCTCGGCCGAGCCGAAAATCGACGGGCTGTCGATTTCGCTGCTCTACGAGGACGGAAAATTCGTGCGCGCCGCCACGCGCGGCGACGGCGAGGAAGGCGAAGACGTATCGGCCAATGTCCGCACGATCGGCGAAATCCCGGCGACGCTTGGTGGCCAAGCGCCTGCGCGCATCGAGGTGCGCGGCGAGATCTACATGACCAAGGCCGACTTCCTCGCGATGAATGCGCGCCAGGCGGCGGCCGAGGAAAAGACCTTCGCCAATCCGCGCAATGCGGCGGCAGGCTCCTTGCGCCAGCTCGATGCGAATGTCACCAAGACGCGGCCTTTGCGCTTCTTCGCCTATACGTTGGGCGCCTACGACGGCCCTGCAATCGACAGCCAGAGCGATCTGCTGGACCGGCTGCGCCACTGGGGCTTTGTGGTCAACGAACGCGCGCGGCCGTGTGCCGACGAAGAAGCGCTGCTGGCCTATTACGCCGAAATCGGCCGCGACCGTGCGTCTTTGCCCTACGACATCGACGGCGTGGTCTACAAAGTCGACCGCTTCGATCTCCAGCGCCGTTTGGGCTTCGTGTCGCGAAGCCCGCGCTGGGCGATCGCCCATAAATTCCCGGCCGAGCGCGCCGAGACGATCCTCACCAAGATCGACATCCAGGTCGGCCGTACGGGTGCGCTCACGCCGGTCGCACTCCTCGAACCCGTCAATGTCGGCGGCGTTTTGGTGGCGCGGGCGACCTTGCACAACGAAGACGAGATCAAACGCAAAGACATCCACGAAGGCGACCGGGTGACGGTGCAGCGCGCGGGCGACGTGATCCCGCAGATCGTGGAAGCCGTGCGCACGCCCGACTCGCGGGCCTTCGTCTTTCCGGAGAAATGCCCGGTCTGCGGATCGGCCGCCGTGCGTCCGCCCGGCGAAGCCATTCGGCGTTGTACAGGCGGGCTCTCGTGCGATGCCCAGATCGTCGAACGCTTGCGCCACATGGTCTCGCGCGGCGCCTTCGACATCGAAGGGCTCGGCGAGAAGAACATCGAAGAGTTTTTCGCACTCGGCTGGCTCAAACAACCGGCCGATCTGTTCCGGCTCGCAACCCACAAAACCACGCTCGAAAAGCGCGAAGGCTGGGGCGAAAAATCCGTGCAGCGTCTGCTTGCCGCCATCGATGCGCGCCGCACATTGCCGCTCGAGCGATTCGTTTTCGGTCTCGGCATCCGCCAGGTCGGCGAAGCGACGGCGCGATTGCTCGCAAGCCACTACGGCACGCTCGCCCATTGGACCGAAGCGATGGACAAGGCGGCGGTCGAGTTGGCGGCGTTCGCGGGCGAAAAGCGAAAACCCGAACTGGTCGGCGAGGCGTGGAAGGAACTCGTCGCGATCGACCAGATCGGCGATGCGGTCGCAAGCGACATCGCCGCGTTTTTCGCCGAGCCGCACAACCGGACCGCCCTCGACGATCTCGCAAGCGAGACGACCGCCGCCCCGTTCGAAAAACCGGCCGCAACCAACGAAGCCGTGGCGGGCAAGACGATCGTCTTCACCGGCACGCTCACGACGATGAGCCGCGACGAAGCCAAGGCGGGCGCTCTTGCCCTGGGCGCCAAAGTGGCGGGCTCGGTCTCGAAAAAGACCGACCTCGTCGTGGCCGGCCCCGGGGCGGGCTCCAAACTTGCCGACGCCGAAAAACACGGCGTTGCCGTGATCGACGAGGCGACTTGGCGCAAATTGGCCGGGATCGACTGAGCCATGCCAAGCGTAACCACGACCGCCCCCGACGGCAGCGTTCTGACCGTCCATGTCTATGCCGGCGAAGAACTCGGCGAAGAGTACAGCTTCGCCGACATCCTCGAGGCGTTTGCGCTGGGCCGCGCAGTCGAAGGCGGGATCGAATTCACGCGCAAGGAGCTGCGCGATCTTCTCAACTTCGCCAACGCCTATTCCTTCGACCACCCCGAAGGCTTCATCGAAATGTGCCTTGAGGTTGCAAGGACTGCCGCGACTTTGCCGGGCGAAAAGCTGGTTTTCCATGGCGATTTCTAGAGCGGTGCCGTTGCTGTCTTGAGCCACGCCTTCGTGGCGTCGTCGACAAGCGGGCCGATTTCGGCGGCCACGCGGGCGTGGTAGGCGTCGAGCCATGCAACTTCGCCCGCATCGAGCAGATCGCGGTCGACGAGATTGCGGTCGATGGGGGCGAGGGTCAGCGTTTCGAAACCCAGCATCGCGCGTTCGGCCGTCGGCGGCTTCGGGAATTCGGCGACCGCGACGAGATTTTCGATGCGAATGCCGTAGGCCCCGGTTTTGTAGTAGCCGGGCTCGTTCGACACGACCATGCCGGGCTGCAGCGCCACGCTGTTCGGCATTTTGGAAATGCGCTGCGGGCCCTCGTGCACCGAGAGGAACGCGCCCACGCCATGGCCCGTGCCATGGTCGTAATCGAGGCCTGCGTCCCACAAGGCGCGACGGGCAAGCACGTCGAGCTGCGAGCCCGAAGTGCCCGCGGGGAAGCGCGCGCGGGCAAGCGCGATATGGCCCTTGAGCACGCGGGTGAAGCGGTCGGCGACTTCGCGCTTGAAGCCGTCTTCGAGCGGGCCGATCGCGATCGTGCGCGTGATGTCGGTGGTGCCGTCTTCGTACTGGCCGCCGGAATCGACGAGATAGACCATGCCGGGCGCAAGCACCTTGGCCGTCGCTTGCGTGGCGCGATAATGCACGATGGCGCCGTTGGGGCCGGCACCCGAGATCGTCGAAAAACTCGTGTCCCGAAGCGAGCCGGTTTGCTTGCGGAATTCGAGCAGCTGCTCGGCCAACGCGATCTCGTCGTATTTGCCGTTGCCGCCTTCGGCCGCAAGCCACGCCAAAAAGCGCGTGACGGCCGCCCCGTCGCGGACATGGGCCGCCCGAATGCCGGCGAGCTCCTGCTTGTTCTTGCAGGCTTTGGGCAACGCAATCGGGCACACATCGCGGGTCAGCACCGCCCCGCTGTCGGCCAAGCGCTGGTCGATCCAGGCCGAGGCCGTGAGCCGGTCGGTCAAGACGCGGGCTTTGGCGGAGCCCAACGCATCGAGGGCGGCCCCGAGCTCTTCAGGGCGGCGCAGCCGCACGCCATTTCCGAGTGCGGCTTTGGCGGCCGGCGTGAGTTTCATCGGCTCGATGAACAGATCGAGCGGCTGGCTCGCATCGGCGGGCAGAATGGCGAAACCGAGGGCGACCGGCGTGTGCGGCACGTCGCCGCCGCGCAGATTGAGCAGCCACGCGAGACTGTCGGGGGCCGAAATCACGGCGGCATCGAGCTTGTCGGCGGCCAGACGCGACGCGATCTCGGCGCGTTTTTCGGCCGCATTTTTGCCGGCATAGGCCACGGCCTGCGGCACCACGGGGCCCATGGGTGCGAGCGGCCGGTTCGTCCACACCGCATCGACGGGGTTGGATTGAAGCGCCACCAGAACGGCCCCGGCCTTGGCGCAGGCCTGGCGCAAACGCTCGGCCGAATCGGTCGAATGCAGCCACGGGTCGTAGCCGATGCGCATGCCCGCCGATGCGTTGGCGGCAAGCCACGCGGCGGGCGGATTGTCGACGAGATGGCAGTAGTCGAACAATGTGCCGTCGACCTGGTCGCGAACCTGCAGCGTGTAGCGCCCGTCGACGAACATCGCCGCCCGCGACACGAGCACCACGCAAGCCCCGGCCGAGCCGGCGAAACCGGTGAGCCACAACAGCCGCTCGGCGCGCGGGCTCACATATTCGCCCTGATGCTCGTCGCCGCGCGGCAGCACGAACCCGTCGAGCGACTGGCGCTTCAGTTCGGCCCGCAGATCGGCAACGCGGGCCGGAACCCATGCGCCGTCGTCGAGCCCGTCGGCAAGGTTCGCCGCAAGCGTCGTCTTCAGCGCTTCGAGCTGCGCCTTGAGGGCGTCGGACGGATCGGCCGCAACCAGAACATGCCAAGCGTCGGGAACAAAGGCCGGCGGGGCCGCGAGCACGCCCGCCACAAGCCGCCGCACGCCCGCGACATCGAGGGCGGCCGTGTGCTTGGCCAAAAGACGCGCCAAAACTTCATCGCCCTGATAGCTCATGCGGCACACCGACGGTCGTTGATTGGGTTGAACCATGATTTCGAATTCGAGCATATCTGTCGCGAATCTGAAACAAGCCATGCAAAATTAGGCAAAACCTGGGCAAATCCATGCGATTTCCGCATTGCTGCATCGCAATATTGTCCAGTTTCAATCGGACCAATCAGACCTACATTGAGATCGTTCGTCAACGAACGATCTGGGGACCCGATTGGCGGGTCCGGTTCGCGACGAAGATGGAGATTGAGATCATGTCCGCCCCCTCGCTTTCGGCCCCGAATGCCGCGTCCAACGTCCAGGACCGTTTCCTGGTCGGTCAGGTCGATTTGGCACTGGATGCGCGCCGTTTGCGTAGCCAAGCCATTGCCGCGTTCACCGCCGACGCCCTTGTGACCGTCGGCACCACGTTCAAGGCTGCGATCGCGCGCCTGAAAAGCTGGAACGAACGCCGCGCCACCTTTGCCGAGCTCGAATCGCTCGACGACCGCATCCTGGCCGATATCGGCTTGAGCCGCAGCGAAATCAGCCAGGTGGCCAGCGGCCACTATGTGCGCGATTCGCAAGAATATCGCCAGAACGCGATCGCCAGCGTCAAGGAAGCGGCCAACCAGGACCGCAACCGCAACGCCGCCTAACAGCGCGACCGGTTCGACACAACGAACGGCAGCCTTGTCCGCAAGGCTGCCGTTTTCGTTTGTCCCGCGCGACATCTGCGCGACATCGGCGCGACATATGTGCGACGCACGCGCGACCTGGACGCGACATAGACGCGACGTTTTTTCTTCTAAATACCTGGAATCACTCATCTATATCCCCGAGTTCCAGGGGAATTTCCTCGCCCTTGGGCGGCGGGGCGGAATTGCCGTCGGCATCGAGATGGTAGGAGCGGTCGGGATCGGGGATTGCCGCCTCGGCCGCCGCGATCTCGGCCATGTCGGCCGGCGTGAGTTTCTGGGTCGGATAGCCCCAGCTCGTGACGCTGAGCCGGTCGGCAACCCACAAGGCCGCGCGCAGATTGCCGCCTTTGACCTCGTTCAAGATGAGCTCGACCGCCGCACTGCGCGCGAGTTCGAGCCGTGTCGCGGTCTCGACCGCGCGGCGCACGCGCACCTCGTGCAGCATGCCGCGCGCGACGTTCGACCGGCGCAGGATGCGCCAGATCTGCGAGCGCGAAATACCGGTGAAACGCGCCACTTCGTTGACTTTGTGGCCGCGGCTCAGCATCGCCACGACCAAAGCCCAATCGTAGCTGCGCCCCGGCCCGGGCACCGCCCCTTTGCGCGCCGGATTGGCCGCGTAATCCGCGGTCGGATGGTTGGGGTGTAGGTCAGCCATTGCCTTTCTCCTATTTAAAACCTAAATAGGATATTAGCACGTTTAGAACATAATTTGAACTAAAATCAGACCACATATTTCCGCCACCGCGCAACCACGCCCAGCCGAGATTGACCGCGCGACCGGCACAGGCTTAACCTTTGGCCAGATGGTCCCCTTCGGGGGCGAACAGGGAATGCAGTGAGGGCCGCAAGGTCTGAATCTGCGGCTGCCCCCGCAACTGTGAGCGGCGAGCCCAAGCGTCGAAAATGCCACTGGGAAACCGGGAAGGCGACGCTGCGGCACCGACCCGCAAGCCAGGAGACCTGCCATCGGCCGTGGTCACGTGCGAGGACGTCGGGCGGGGTGCCCCGGCGGAGACTGAAGCGCCGTCGTCGGCGGATCGGTTTTGGCTCGCGGGTGACGTATCACGTTGCCCGCACGGCCAGAGCGCCGTCTGCGGGCGGAGGACCGACAATGAAAAAGCTCGCCCAGACCCTGCTCGTGCTCGGTGCATTCGGATTGGCTTCCGCGCACGCGCATGCGCACGAATTCCTCGTCAAACCCTCGACCACGACGGCCAAACAAGGCGAGAAGATCGCGATCGCGGTCGTCTCCTCGCACGTGTTCATGAACAGCGAAGAACTCGAAGAAGCCAAAGACGTGCGCGTGGCCGTGGTCGCGAACGGCCGCCGCACCGAGATTGCGGTGGTACCCAACGCGCCGGCTTTCGTGTTCGAGGCCACGCTCGAAGCGCCGACCTCGGCGCCGTTCGTGATCTCGGGCACGCGATTGCCGCAGATCTGGGCGACCACGCCGAACGGCGTGCGCCCGGCTACCAAGAAAACGCCGGGAGCGACCAACGCCTTCAAAATGGAGAAATTCGCCAAGACGCTCGTGAATCTGACGCCCGAAGCGACGGGCTGGAACGTGCCGCTCGGCGACGCGCTCGAGATCGTGCCGGTCACCAATCCCGCGGCGGCCAAGCCCGGCGACGAGATCGTCGTGCGCGTGCTCTACAAGGGCCAGCCGCTGGCGACGAACGTCTACGCGACCTACGACGGCTTCTCCGGGGAAGAAAACACCTACGCCTATTTCACCGAAGGCAAGGCGGACGGCACGGCCAAGATCAAAGTGACGCAAGCCGGCCTGTGGATGGTGCGCGTGCAGCACGCGGCGGCCGAGCGCACCGACGAGTACGACCGCGCCGTCGCGCGCGCCGTGCTGGTCTTCGCGGTCAAATGAGGCGGTTCGCAACGCTGCTGGGGCTGGGGTTGGCGCTTGCCGCCCCCGCCCCGCTCGCGGCCCACAGCGTCGGGGCGCGCGTGTCGGAGATCCCGGGCGTCGTCGTCGATCTCTTTTATGCCGACGGCGAAATCATGGCCTTCGCCGAAGCGCAGGCCTTCTCGCCTGCCGATCCGGCCAACCCGTTTGCCAACGGCCGGGCGGATCGGCAGGGGCGCTTCGCGTTCGCACCCGACATGCCGGGTGCTTGGCGCGTGGAAGCGCGCGACCACGAAGGCCACGCTGTGGCGATCGACGTGCAGGTGAAGGCCAGCGCGGTCGCAGCTTCGCGCTGGGAGCAGCCGCGAACTTGGGCGCTGTTCGCCAGCCTCGTCTTGAACCTGTTGGGCCTCCTGGCGTGGCTCGAGCTTCGCGCACGCAGCCGCGCGAAAGCCGGTGGCGACGTTTCGGCGCCGACCTAGGGGCGGCCGCTCACTCGAATTTGCGCGCGCCGGAAAGGTCGATGCCGTCGGTCACGGCGTCGAGGAAGCTCGCCCGCGTGATATCGGCCCCGCGCAGCACGGCCCCGGTCAGATTGGCCTTGTTGAAGATCGCGTGGGCGAGATTGGCGTTGCTGAGATTGGCCGGAAATTTGCGGCCGTTGGGCTTGCCGGCCGGGTCTTTGAGCTCGACCGGGACGAGCCGCGCTTGGGTGAGGTCTGCGCGGCGCAGAGCAGCGCCCATCAGCATGGCGCCCGCCATGTCGGCCATCGCGAGATTCGCGTCGGTCAGATTCGCCTGCACGAAGCTTGCGAGCCGCAGCAAGCCTTGCGACAGGTTGGCGCGCGCGAGATTGGCGCGGTTCAGCGAGGCCGCGCTGAGATCGACCCCGCGCAGATCCATGCCGCTCAGATCGCAATCGTCGAGCATCGCGCGCATGCCCTTCGCACCGCCCGACACGGTCCACAATTTGTGCGCCTCGAGCACGGCGCGCACGGCGATCTTAGGTGCGGGCGGCACCTCGGGCGGCGCGAAATTGGCGCCCGTGAGATTGACGCTGCTGAGATCGATGCCGTCGAGCTTGACGCCGCGCAAGCTCGCGCCCCGCAGATCGCAGCCCGCCAAAACAGCGCCCTCGAGATTGACGCCGTCGAGGATCGCGTCTTTCAGCTTCGCCCCTTCCAGATTGGCGCCGCGCAGATCGGCGTTCGTGAAGACCGTCGCCCCGCTGGCCGCGGCGGACGCGCCCGCGGGCGCGCCCTCGCCCGCCGGCTTCTCGGCCTGCGGCTCGCCGCTTTTGTTCGCGACGTCGTTCCAATTCACGTTTTGGCCCGGCCGGAAATCGGCCTCGCGCAGATCGGCATCGCGCAGCACGGCGCCGTCGAAGCGCGCACCGCACGCTTTGGCGCGCCGCATCTTGCAGCCGCTCATGTCCGCAAAGCTGAAAACCGCGCCGAACAGATCGGCCATCGACAGATCGCAATCCTGCATCTGCGCGCCGGCGAAATTGGCGCCCGAGAGCACCGAGGTCGAAAGATTGCGGCCGCGCGCGTTCACGGCGCCGAATTCCTCGCCGCGCACATCCAGGCGCTTGCCGCCGGGTTTGATCATCAGATATGCGCGGTGTGCGGCGAATGCCGCGTCGAATTTGCGCTGCTGCGGGGAAATCTCGGTGCTGGGAGCCATCGGCGTGTCGCTCGTCTTCGCTGGAGGCGGTGCTGAACTGGGTCGGCTCGAATGGCGGCGTGCGGCCGGGCTGATGCGGGCGAAGGTTGCGGGGTCAGTAGATGAGGTCGTTTTCGCCGTCGGACTTGTTCGACAGCACGATTTCGTTGCGGGCGGCCAATTCCTTGGCCGTGGCGATGATCAGATTCTGGGCTTCGTAGACGTCCTTGGCCCGCAAGGGCCCCAGCGCTTCCATTTCCTCGCGCAGCATCTTGCCCGCACGTTCCGACATGTTCGCAAAGACGAGGTCGCGCAGATTTTCGGGTGCCCCCTTGAGGGCGGGGGCGAGCTTGTTCTTGTCGACCGCGCGCAGCAGCGTCTGCACGCCGCCCGGATCGAGCTTGGCGAGATCCTCGAACTTGAACATCAGCGCCTTGATGCGCTCGGAGGAGTCGCGGTTGCGCTCTTCGAGCGCCTCCATGAAGCGCGCCTCGGTCTCGCGCCCGAGGCCGTTGAAGATTTCGGCCATCAGCTCGTGCGTGTCTTTGCGGCTCGTCTTGGCGAGGTTGGACATGAACTCGGTGCGCAGCACGCGCTCGAGGTCGTCGAGCACTTCTTTGGGCACGGTCTCCATGCGCAGCATGCGCATGATGACTTCCATGGCGAAGCTGTCGGGCAGCGAACTCAGCACGCGCGCCGAATGTTCGGGCCGGATCTTGTTGAGGATCACGGCGACGGTCTGCGGATATTCGTTCTTGAGGAAATTCGCGAGCAGCGCTTCGTTGACGTTGCCGAGCTTGTCCCACATCGTGCGCCCGGCGGGTCCGCGCACCTCGTCGAGGATTTCGCCCGCCCGGTTCTTGCCGAGCACTTTCATGAGCAGCCGCTCGGTCGAATCGAAGCTGCCCATGACCGAGCCGCTTGCCGACATCTGGTCGGCGAATTCGATGATCAACCGCTCGATGATCGCCGCGTTGACGCTGCCGAGCGTCGACATGGTCTGCGAGATCTCCTTGATCTCGTCGTCGGTCATCAGCGCGAACAGCTTGCCCGACGTCTCCTCGCCCAGCGACAGGAGGATGATTGCGGCTTTTTCCTGTCCTGTCAGCGTACGGTAGTCGTCTTTGACGCGCATGGCCGACGTCCCTCAAAGAACCGGAGCCGTGCCGAGCCATTGCGGGGCCGCCTCGCGGCCGTCGAACGCGACGAACACGGCAAGCACCAGCGCCATGGCAGGCGACGCACGGTTCGCGGCGAGCGGGGCCGCCAGAAAACGGAATCCTGCGATGGCGTTCGTGTCGCGCGCAGCTTCGGCCGCCGCAAGCGTGAACTCGCCCGGAATCGGGCGCTGCTGGGCAAGGCACAACTCGACCCCGGCGGCCAGCGCGCGCGCGCCGTCTTCGCGCGGCAGATTCTGCAGATCGTAGCCCGTGATGTCGGAGCCCATTGCGGCGGCAATGCAAGTGCCCGCCAGCCGCACGCGATTGCGGCCGGATTCGCCGCGCGCCTCGATCATCAGCAGGTTGGGCAGCAATGTCGGCACGGCGGCGGGGTCGAAATCGCGGCGCGCCGGCACCCCGCCTCTGGCGGTCGCAAGGGCATGCCAATACACGCCAAAGCGGTCGATCTTGCGGCACACGGCTTCGTCGGCGTGCCAGCGCACGAGGGCGGGACGCGGTGCGTTGGCGACGGCACGCGATTTCGGCAACAGGCTGAGCATTGAAAGGCGACCCCGCGCGGGAATGCCCCGCCGCACGACGAGGTGCGCCTAATGTGGGTGCTCGCGCGCCAGCAACCAACCGACATCGGAGGGTTGAATTACGAATGCCGCACCGGTGTGACACCGAGCGAAATCGCTTCGCAGAATCAAATTCGTTTTACGAATGCTGCGACGATCGCCGCGCGCGCATTAGCGAATGCCATGTGCAATTTGCGAAAAGCCGCCGCGCGGCGGCCGCGGCAGGGCAACCGACTATGCGGCGGCACTGTCCTCGGCCGTGCGCACGAGGCTTTCGATTCGCGCAAGCAGCGGATCGAATGCGGCCTGCTCGGCCTCGGCAGAGGCCAGCGCCTGCTCCTTGGCGACCGCGTGGGCGGCGGCGGCCTCGAAGCGCGCTTGCGCCTCGGCGATCTGCGCTTCGGCAGCCGCAAGCCGCGTCTCGGTCGCTTTGGCCGAGGCTTTGGTCTCGGCCAGCGCCGATTCCAGTTCGGCGATGCGCGTGCGCGCTTGCGCCAAATCGCCCTCGGCGGTCCCGGCGCGCGCTAGCGCTTCGCCCGTCCGCGCTTGCGCTTCAAGGGCCCGGCTGTCGGCGTCGTCGGCGCGCGCGCCCGTGTCGGCGAGTTCCGCATCGAGATCGGCCGCGCGTGCTGCGGCAGCGGCGGCTTGCGCGTCGGCGCTCGCCGCGCGCGCTTCGGCATCGGCGAGGCGCTTGGCCATGTCTTCGGCTTTGGCGATCCAGCTTTGCGTGGCGGCTTCCGCGCGCGCGCGCGCTTCGTCGGCGGCTTTGGCTTGCGCATAGGCGGCTTGCGCCGAATTTTCGGCGGCAGCGGCTTGCGCTTTGGCAATGTCGGCATCTTCGCGCGCGGCCTCGGCGGCCGCCACGAGGGCCGGATCGACGATCGTGCGCGGCGGCTGGCCGCGCAGATCTTCGAGCGTGTCGTAGGCGGCGGCGAGTTCGTCGCCGAGATTGAGGGCGGCGAGCAGCATCAGCCGCGCGTCGCCCGCTTGGCCCACTTGCGCCACGACCTCGCGCACCTTCTCGTCGACATAGCTGCCGATGCCCTGGATGCGCTCTTCGCGCCCGTCGTCGCAGACGATCGGATAGTCGCGCCCGTTGACGCGTACGACGATCTGGCTCATCGCGAAACCTCCTTCAAACGACCGCCGCCTTGAGGCGGTCGATCGCCTTGTCGAGGCGCGCTTCGACCTGGTCGGCAAGCCCTGCGAGCGCGTCGTACTCGGCCTGCAGCTTGGCCAAGGCGGCCTCGGCGGCGGCAGCACGCTTGGCTGCGGCTGCAAGCTCGCCGCGCAGGCCCGATTCGGACTGCACGCGCGCTTCCAGAGCGCTTTCAAGGCGTTGCACGGCGGCGGTCAGGCGTTCGATGGGCGGGGTGGCGGGCGGCGTCGACATGGGCTGGAAAGTCTTTCCGGCAATGGGGGTTAACGGCGAATCGGCTGCAGCTTAAGCGCATCTTTCGAGTCGCGCCAAAGCCCGATTACGTGTGGGGTTGACGGGCTGGGGCATGGGCGTCATCTTCCGCGCGCTTTCGCCCCGCCGTCCGGGGCCTTCAAGGGAAGAACCCGCCCCCGATGAGTGCAGCCACAGACGTCAAGCCGACATCCGCCCCGCTCCCGCTCAGCGACAAGCAGAGCCAAGCGCACCAGCGCCTCGCCCACGCGATCCGCGCGCTTGCGATGGACGCGGTCGAGAAGGCCAAGTCCGGCCATCCGGGCATGCCGATGGGCATGGCGGACGTGGCGACCGTGCTGTGGACCAAGCATCTCAAATTCGATCCGACCGCGCCCGCATGGCCCGACCGCGACCGCTTCGTGCTGTCGGCCGGGCACGGCTCGATGCTGCTCTATGCGCTCTTGCATCTGACCGGCTATGCCGACATGACGCTCGACGAGATCAAGAATTTCCGCCAGCTCGGCGCGCGCACCGCCGGCCATCCCGAATACGGCCATGCCGAAGGTATTGAGACCACGACCGGGCCGCTCGGCCAGGGGCTTGCCAACGCGGTCGGCATGGCGCTTGCCGAACGGCTGCTTGCGGCGCGCTTCGGCGACGCGGCCGTCGACCACTACACCTACGTGATCGCGGGCGACGGCTGCCTCATGGAAGGGATCAGCCACGAAGCGATTTCGCTCGCGGGCCATCTGCGCCTGTCGAAGCTCATCGTGCTGTTCGACGACAATTCGATCTCGATCGACGGGCCGACGGATCTGACCGTGTCGGACGACCAAGTCGCGCGCTTCAAAGCCTCGGGCTGGAACGCGATTGCGATCGACGGCCACGATCCGGCCGCGATCGATGCGGCCATCGCGGCCGCCAAGACGAGCGACCGCCCGACCATGATCGCGTGCAAGACCACGATCGGCTACGGCGCGCCCACGAAGGCGGGTACTGCCGGCAGCCATGGCGCCCCGTTGGGGGCTGGCGAAATCGCAGGTACACGCGAACGCCTCGGCTGGTCGCATGCGCCGTTCGAAATCCCGGCCGACATCTTGGCCGAATGGCGCGCGGCCGGTGCCGCCGGTGCGGCCAAGCGTGCGGCGTGGGAACGGCGCATTGCCAAGCTCGAGCCCGAGAAGAAGGCCGAGTTCCGCCGCACCATGGACGGCAAGCTGCCCAAGGGCTGGCTCGAGGCCTGCGCCGCGTTCAAGGAAAAGCTTTCCGCCGACAAGCCGAGTATTGCCACGCGCGTGGCCTCGCAGAACGCGCTCGATCTCTTGACCGGGATCGTGCCCGAACTCGTCGGCGGTTCGGCCGATTTGACGGGCTCCAACAACACCAAAGCCAAGGCTCAAGCGGCCGTGAATGCAGCCAATTTCGCGGGCGGCTACATCCACTATGGCGTTCGCGAACACGCGATGGCCGCCGCCATGAACGGCATCGCGCTGCATCGCGGGCTCATCCCCTATGGCGGCACGTTCTTCGTGTTCACCGACTATTGCCGCCCGTCGATCCGCCTGTCGGCACTGATGGGCCAGCGCGCGATCTACGTGATGACGCACGATTCGATCGGTCTCGGCGAAGACGGGCCCACGCACCAGCCGGTCGAGCATCTGGCCGCCATGCGCGTGATCCCCAATCTGTGGACGCTGCGCCCGGCCGATGCGGTCGAAACGCTCGAAGCCTGGCAGATCGCGATCGCGCGCGCCGACGGCCCGAGCGTGCTGTGCCTCACGCGCCAGAATCTGCCGACCTTGCGCACGGTCTACACGGCCGAGAATCTCACGGCCAAGGGCGGCTATGTGCTCGCCGAAGCCGAGGGCGGGACGCGCCAAGCGACGCTGATCGCGACGGGCTCGGAAGTCGCCATCGCGATGGAAGCGCGCAAGCTGCTCGCCGCCGAAGGGATCCAAGCCGCCGTCGTGTCGATGCCGTGCCTCGAAGCCTTCGACCGCCAGACGGCCAAGTATCGCAAGGACGTGCTGGGGCCGTCGCGCACCCCGCGCATCGTGTGCGAAGCGGGCCTGTCGGCAGGCTGGGACAAATACATCGACGGCAAGGGCGCTTTCGTCGGCATGACGGGCTTTGGCGCTTCGGCCCCCGCACCCGAGCTCTACAAACATTTCGGCATCACCGCCGAAGCGATCGCGGCGGCCGCCAAGAAGTCGATCTAGCATGCGCGACACGCTGCTTTTCGACATGGACGGCACGTTGACCGACACGGATGCGCTGCACTTCGCCGCGTACGGCGAATTGCTCGCACCGTTCGGCAAGTCGATCACGCTCGAGACCTACAAGCAGCGCATCATGGGTGCGGTCAATTCCGCGACGATGGCGTGGCTGCTGCCGGACGAGGACGCCGAAGAAATGTCGCAGCGCAAGGAGCGGCTGTTTCGCGCGCGCGTCGACGAACTGACGCCGACCGCCGGGCTCGCACCGCTGCTTGCGTGGGCCGCAAAACTCGGCTTGCGCACCGCCGTGGTCACAAACGCGATGCGCCCCAATACCGAGCTGATGCTGAAAGCACTCAGGCTCGATACGCGTTTCGACACGATCGTCATCGCCGACGAGCTCGCCCGCGGCAAGCCCGATCCGCTGCCCTATGCGACGGCGCTAGAACGTCTCGGCACGACGGCCGCGCAAGCGCTCGCCTTCGAAGATTCGCGCTCGGGTATTGCGTCCGCCGTCGCCGCCGGAATCGAAACCGTCGGCATCACGACCGGGCTCGACGCCGCCACCTTGCGCGCAACCGGTGCCAGCATCGCCGTCCCCGACTTTGCCGACCCGCAGCTTTCGACGCTGCTTGCCGCAAGCTTCGGCTCAGCCCCCGTTTTCCACTGAAGGAGACCATCGACATGGCTGTCAAAATCGCAATCAACGGTTTCGGGCGCATCGGCCGCCTCGTACTGCGCGCGATCGCGGAATCGGGCCGCAAGGAATTGCAGGTCGTCGGCATCAACGATCTCGGGCCCGTGAAGTCCAACGCGCATCTGCTCAAGCACGATTCCGTGCACGGCCTCTATCCGCACGCGATTTCGACGGGCGACGATTGGATGGATGCGGGCCAGGGCCGCATCAAGGTAACGGCCGAGCGGGACCCTGCCAAGCTGCCGTGGAAGGAACTCGGCGTCGACATCGTGATGGAATGCACGGGCATTTTCACGAAGCGCGAACAGGCGGCCAAGCACATCGAAGCGGGTGCCCGCAAAGTGCTGATCTCGGCCCCCGCCGACGGCGTGGATCTCACGGTCGTCTACGGCGTGAACCACGACAAGCTCCAAGCCGGCCACACGATCGTGTCGAACGCGAGCTGCACCACGAACTGCCTCGCCCCCGTCGCCTACGTGATGCACGAGAATTTCGGCATCGAAAAAGGCTTCATGACCACGATCCACGCCTATACGGGCGACCAGAGCACGGTCGACACGCTGCACAAGGATCTGCGCCGCGCGCGTGCCGCCGCGTTGTCGATGATCCCGACTTCGACGGGTGCTGCCAAAGCGGTCGGCCTCGTGCTGCCCGAACTCAAAGGCAAGCTCGACGGCACGTCGATCCGCGTGCCCACGCCCAACGTGTCGATGATCGACTTCAAGTTCGTGACCAAGCGCAACGTCACGGTCGAAGAGGTCAACAAGGCCGTGCTCGCGGCAAGCGCCAACCGCCTCAAGGGCATCCTCGAGACGACCGAAGAAGAGCTCGTGTCGAGCGACTTCAACCACAACCCCGCAAGCTCGACCTTCGACCTTACGCAGACGCAAGTCATCGAAGGCAATTTCGTGCGCGTGCTGAGCTGGTACGACAACGAATGGGGCTTCTCGAACCGCATGTCCGACACCGCCATCGCGATGGCCAAGCTCGGCTGACGGGTTTTTTGTAACTCCCGATGACAGCCTAGTGCCGGGCAAGGCCAACTCTGCTACCTTGCCCGGCATGCAAAACACCCAAGACGGTTACGGTGCGGTCGCCAAGGCCCTGCACTGGCTCTCGGCAATTTTGATCCTCGGCGGCTGGCTCCTGGGCCAGACGCTCGATGACTTTCCAAAATCGATGGAAGGCGGCTTGAAGCTTGCCCATATGTGGGCGGGCCTCGGCGTGCTAGCCCTGCTTGCGGCCCGCCTTGCCTGGCGCTGGTCGAGCCCGCAGCCCGATCCGATCCCGACGGCGCTCGACCCGTGGCTCGCGCGTGCGGCGACAGCGGGCCATCTGACACTCTACGCATTGCTGCTGGCCGTCCCCGTGGCCGGCATCGTGCTGTCGTTCGCGCGCGGCGAACCCGTCTCGCTGTTCGGCCTTTTCGAGATTGCCTCGCCTTGGGCGCGCGACCGCGCGTTTGCGCGCGACGTGGGCGAAGTGCACGAGTTGCTCGCCAACGCGATCATGCTCGTGGCGGCGCTGCATGCGGCGGCCGCGCTGATGCACCATTACCTGCTCGGCGACGCCACGCTGCGGCGCATGCTGCCGGGCGGCGGGAAATCCGCCTGAGCCGGATTGCGCAAGCGGCCCTTCTCGCGTAGTTTCGAAGCCATGGAACCGGTCCGCATCCAGGGTCTTGCCGATGCGCGCGAATATCTTGCGCGCGCCAAAGAACGCGGCGTGCGCGCGGTGCTGATCGCCCCTGCCGCCGCCGGCGTTGCGTGGTGCGCCGAAATCGCCGCCTTGCTCGAACTCGAATTTCCCGACGCCCTCGAGAGCATTGCGCTCGATTGCGGCCACGACACCGCGATGGCGTTCGAAGCCCTGCGCGCGGACCTGCCCGCCATTTCCTACGACGGGCCGCATCGCCAAGCGGTGCAAGCACTCGCACGGCGCCACGGAACCCAATTCTATGGCTGACATCTCGGCGGCGTGGTGGCGGCCGGACCGGTTTGCCAAGAAGCGCGACAATCTGCGCGTGCGCCAGGCCATGCTGCGCGCCACGCGCGGCTTTTTCGAAAGCGAACAATTCGACGAGGTCGAAACGCCCGCCTTGCAGGTGTCGCCGGGCCTCGAGCCGCATCTGATGGCGTTCCAGACCGTGCTGCGCGATCCGGGCGAACGGCTCACGCGGCGGCTCTATCTGCACACGAGCCCCGAATTCGCGATGAAAAAACTGCTGGCCGCGGGCGTGCCGCGCCTGTGGCAGATGGCGCGCTGCTTCCGCAATTCCGAACGCTCGGCCACGCACCATCCCGAATTCGCGATGCTCGAATGGTACCGAGCGGCCAGCGACACGCGCGCCCTCATGGCCGATTGCGAGAATCTGCTGCGCGCCGCGGCCGCTGCGGCCGGGGTCGCGCGCTTCGTGTGGGGCAATGCGTGGGCCGATCCGAGTGCCCCGTTCGAGCGCCTGTCGGTATCGGAAGCTTTTGCGCGCCATTGCGGGCTCGACATTCTGGCCGCAAGCCCCGATCCGAACGATCCCGACGACTCTTTGCGCGCCCTCGACCGTCTGGCCGCCGCCGCCCGCCCGCTTGCCCAAGTGCCGCACGAGGGCGATCGCTGGGACGATTTTTTCTTCCGCCTGTTTTTCGAATATATCGAGCCAAAGCTCGGGCGCGAGCGGCCGACTTTCTTGACCGACTATCCGATCGCGATGGCGGCGCTTGCGCGCGCCAAACCCGGAGATGCGCGCGTGGCCGACCGCTTCGAGCTTTACGTATGCGGCCTCGAGCTTGCCAATGCGTTCGGCGAGCTCACGCACGCGGGCGAACAGCGCCGCCGTTTCGAAGCCGACCAGGCGCTCAAAGCCAAGCTCTATCGCGAGCGCTATCCGATCGACGAAGATTTCATGGCCGCCCTCGAACATGGGCTGCCTGAATCGGCGGGTATCGCGCTCGGCTTCGACCGGCTCGTGATGCTGGCGACCGGGGCAACGCAGATCGAAGACGTGATTTGGGCGCCGGTGGCGCGGGCCGGATTCGGCGAACCGGGGCCAAGCTGATGGACGGCAACCAGCCCCGCACGTTGCGCAACCTTGCCGACCTCGCGCGCGACGGCCTGATCGCGGCCGATGCCGCCGCCGATCCCGCTTTGGCGGAGGTTGCCGCCCGCTACGCGATCGCGATCACGCAGGATGTGCGCGACACGATCGACCGTACCGACCCGGCAGATCCGGTGGCACGCCAATATGTGCCCGACGCACGCGAACGCGAAACGCGCGGCGACGAAGACGCCGACCCGATCGGCGACGATGCGCACAGCCCCGTCAAAGGCATCGTGCATCGCTACAAAGACCGCGCGCTGCTGAAGCCGACGCATGCCTGTGCGGTCTATTGCCGCTTTTGTTTCCGGCGCGAGATGGTGGGGCCCGGCGGGGCTGCGCTCGATGCCGCCGAAACGCAAGCGGCCCTTGCCTATATCCGGGCGACGCCGGCAATCCGCGAAGTGATTCTGACGGGCGGCGATCCGCTCGTGCTGAGCCCGCGGCGCTTGGGCGAATTGCTTTCCGAGATCGCGGCGATCGCGCATGTCGATTGGCTGCGCATCCACAGCCGCGTGCCCGTGGCCGATCCGGCCCGCGTCACCGATGCGCTGGCGGCGGCACTCAAACAGCCCAAAGCCGTGTGGCTCGCCGTGCATGCGAACCACGCCAACGAGTTTTCGCCCGCCGCCATCGCGGCCTGCGCGAAGCTTGCCGATGCGGGCATCCCGCTGATCGGCCAGACCGTGCTGCTGAAAGGCGTGAACGACACGCCCGAAGCGCTCGAAGCTTTGTTCCGCACGATGACGAAACACCGCATCAAGCCCTATTACCTGCATCATGCCGACAAGGCGCCGGGGACGGCCCATCTGCGCACCGACCTTGCGACGGGCCAAAACCTGATGCGGCATTTGCGCGCCAACTTGTCGGGCCTTGCGCAGCCCGTCTATGTGCTCGATATCCCGGGCGGTGCGGGCAAAGTGCCGGTGGGGCCGAACTATCTGGATCCCGACGGCACGGTCGCGGACCCGTCGGGGCGTCGGCACGCCTATCCCGGCGAATAGGCTTCTTTCGCTGCTATAGCAGATCGGCCGCAGCGTCGGACGGTATCCATCGTCAAGGCTGGTTGACACCCTGGGTAGCGGCCAGATCGGCCTCCAGCAGCACGAGAGCGCGCTCCAGCGCCTGCACCAGCGACATATCGTGCTGCGCACACAAGAGCTTGTAGCGCCGCCGAACCTCGGGCGTGACGGAGAAGTTCAACCCAACCTTTTTTTCTGTTTTTTTCATTGTTTCAACATGAGATTATCTGCCTTAAGTCTGGATTTGAAGGATTCTAGATTATTGCAATTCGGCAAGGCAATAGAAAAAACCAAGTAAGTTCATGGCTTTAGGTACTGGTTTCGGATTTTTCTGCTTTTTTGGTTATTGGGTTTTTAAGTTTCCACATCTTCTAAAGGGTTATCTGGGCGACTTACAACGTGAATTCAAGCTCCGCAAATTTTGCAGCTTCGGCGCGAGAAATGCTGTCGCGGATTGAAACCAAGAAACCAAAAATAGACATTTTTAGATGGTATTTTGTTTAAAAAATTAACGCCTAATTTATAATCGTCCGACACATTCGCAAGATACCCCCCCCTGCGATGAGGCTCATTCATGCTCGCTCTTGCCGCCACGATCGCCGACCTGAAAATCGGCGCGAAAATCGCCGCCGCATCCGAACAGGCCTCGACGGACGTGCAGCAAGCAGCGGCCGACACCTCCGAAGTGTCGTCGAACATTGCGGGTGTGACCAAGGCTGCAAGCGACACCGGCCAAGTCGCGATCCAGGTGCGCGAAGGGGCCGCGCGCGCCGCAGCTTAAGCGAAATCGTCGCCGCCGCCGAAACTGCCGCCATCGTCGTAGCCCGCATCGTTCGAGGCGATGTCCTGATAGCCCGGATCTTCGTAAGCGGGCTCCGGCGCTTGCGCCATATCGTGCGGTGCGGCCTCCGCCGACGGCGTTTCGGCCGGTGGGCTTGCGGCCTGCGCCGATTGCTGGAAGGCACCGCCGGGCTCGCTCGCCATCAGCCCGCGCACGGCTTCAAACAGCATAAGCCCGCCCGCAACACCGGCAGCCGTCGCAAAGGCCGAGCGCAGGAAAGAGCCGCCTTGGGGTGCGGCCGCTTGCGCACCCGCATTTTGGCCGAACATGCCGGGGCGCACCATCGGCTGGCCGCCCGCACCCATTGCGGGCACCGAACTCTTGCGTGCCCAAGGCGAGTTCGGCAGCAGCCCGTCGAGGAAGCTCGATTTGGCCGGGGCCGCGGGTGTTTCGGCCGCGGGCCCGAGCTTGGCTTCAAGCTCGCGGATGCGCTCGTCGGCGAGTTTCAGCGCATGCTCCTGCACCAGCGCCATCTGCGTGAGCGTGTAGGCGGCCCCGGCGTCGCGCTGGACCGCGTCGCGAATGAAGGCTTCGGCCTCGCGGTCTTTCTGGGCGGCCGGTTCCTGGTTTTTGGCGATGCGCTCGAACAGCTCGCCGATCATTTTCTTTTCGTCGGGCGTCATGGCAATTCACCTTTTTGCGGGGGAAATTTCGACCGCAACTATGCCACAGCGCGCATGACAAAACGAATCGGCCGGCAGTCTTCCCGGCAGTCTTCTAGGCCGGCTCCGCCACGAACTCGGCAAGGTCGTTGGCAAGATCGGCCACGGCCGCGTCCCACAGACGCTGGCCCGCCTCGATCGAAGCAAGGTTCGGGTTCGAGCCGATCCGCCCGTCGGGGAAATTGCGCCGATAGTCGGACGCATCGGTGAAGCTGCCGCGCGGGGCGATCTCGGGCTCGAGCTTCATCTTGCGCACGGCCTCCGGATAGACGGCCCAGGTCAGCGACACTTCCGACGGGGTCGCGTGGCTGCCCTCGGCGCCCGCATAAAGCTCGCGGCTGATGTCTTTGACGCGGCCCGAATCGTACCAATTGCGCAAGCGGCAACGGACATTCGGGCGGTTGGACGCCCGCATCAGCGAGGCTTCGGCATAGATCTCCGAAAACGCCGCACTGAAGGGGGCGACGTTGCCGCCATGCCCGTTCACGAAATAGAAATGCGAAAATCCGTGGCGCGCCAGGCTCTCGACATTGTCCTTCACCACCGCGATCAGGGTCGAGGGGCGCAACGTCATCGAGCCCGGAAACGCCAGATGGTGCTGCGCCATGCCGACCGCGATGGTGGGGGCCACCAGCGTGTTCGTGGTCTCGCCCAATTTGCGGCCCACCGCCTCGCCGCAGATCGCGTCGGTGCCGATGAGGCCCGTGGGCCCGTGCTGCTCGGTCGAGCCGATCGGCACGATGATGGCGGTCGAGCGCTTCAAATAGGTTTCGACCTCGGGCCAAGTTTGCAGATGCAGCAGCATGGGATGGTTCCTCCAGTGTTCGGGCGGCAATCATGCGGCGCTTTGGCCCTCTCGACAAGACGGGCCGACGCGGGCTAGAAGCCCCCCTATCCAATCGTCCCCGATCAGGAGTGCGGCCCCGTGAAGATCACCCAGAAGGTCAAGAAGATCCTCGCCAACTACGAAAGCGACAATCCCGGCACCAAGGCGAACTTGGCCCGCATCCTTTCGACCGGCAAACTCGCCGGGACCGGCAAGCTCGTGATCCTGCCGGTGGACCAGGGCTTCGAGCACGGCCCCGCCCGCTCCTTCGCTCCCAACCCCGACGCCTACGATCCGCACTACCATTACCAGCTCGCGATCGACGCGGGCTGCTCGGCCTACGCGGCCCCCTTGGGCCCGCTCGAAGCGGGTGCGGACACGTTTGCAGGTGCGATCCCGACCATCCTCAAGATGAACTCGTCGAACAGCCTTGCGACGATCAAGGACCAGGCCGTGACGGCGTCGGTGGGCGACGCGTTGCGCCTGGGCTGTGCGGCCATCGGCTTTACGATCTATCCCGGTGCGGAAGACCAGTTCGCGATGATGGAAGAAATCCGCGAGCTTTCGGAAGAAGCCAAGTCCGTCGGCATCGCGACCGTGATGTGGAGCTATCCGCGCGGCGGCAAGCTCGACAAGGCCGGCGAAACGGCCCTCGACGTGACGGCCTATGCCGCCCACCTTGCCGCGCTGCTGGGTGCCCACATCATCAAGGTGAAGCCGCCCACGAACGTGCTGTGGCAGCCCGAAGCCAAGGCCGCCTACGAGAAGGCCAATGTCGACATCTCGACGCTCGACAAGCGCATCGCGCATGTGGTGCAGAGCTGCTTCAACGGCCGCCGCCTTGTCGTGTTCTCGGGCGGCGAAGCCAAGGACGAAGCCGCACTGCTGGCCGAAGTGACGGCGCTGCGCAACGGCGGGGCGACGGGCTCGATCATCGGGCGCAACGCCTTCCAGCGCAAACGCGAAGACGCGCTGTCGCTGCTCGGCAAGATCATCGACATCTACAAGAGCTGAGGACCGCAAGCTTGCCCGCACGCACGGCACTCTATCTGATCACCCCGCCCGAACTCGATCCGGCGAAGTTCGCTCCCTTGCTCGACGAAGCGCTGGAAGCGGGCGACGTCGCCAGCTTCCAGCTGCGCTTGAAGGGCGCTTCGGACGCTGCGATCGCCAAAGCGGTCAAGGTTCTGATGCCGATCGTGCACAAGCACAACGTGGCGTTCCTCATCAACGACCGGCCGGATCTTGCGACCAAGCTCGATTGCGACGGCGTGCATATCGGCCAGGAAGACGGCACGCTCGCGCAAGCGCGCGCCATCGTCGGCAAGGACCGCATCTTGGGCGTGACCTGCCACGATTCGATGGATCTCGGCTTCGAAGCCGCCGACGGCGGTGCCGACTACGTGGCCTTCGGCGCGTTCTTCGCGTCGAAGACCAAAGAAAAGCCCAAGGGCCAAGCGACGGTCGATCTCATCGAAGATTGGGCCGCGACGATCACGGTCCCGTGCGTGGCCATCGGCGGCATCACACCCGAAAATTGCGGGCCGCTGGTGGCAGCGGGTGCCGATTTCCTCGCGGTCAGCGACGCCGTGTGGAACCACCCGAAGGGCCCCGCCGCCGCGATGAAAGAATTCGCGGAAGCGATCAAGGCGGCGACGCCGAGCGACGCCTAGCCCGCGCGCCGCCCCAGATACGCGGCTTCGTAGACCAAGCTTCCTGCGACGAAGGTTGCCGCGACGCGCGGCAGTGCGCCCGACACGTCGATAGCGATGCAATCGGCGCGCTTGCCGGGTGCGAGCGTGCCGCGGTCGGCGAGACCGGCGGCGCGCGCCGGATTTTCCGAAACGAGCGGCCAGAATTCGGCCAAGCCCGCCGCACCGCCGCCCAACCGCCACGCGGCCTGCAGCAAAGCCGGATAGTAGTAGTCCGACGCCAGAATGTCGCACAGGCCCGCGCGCACCAGCGTCTCGGCCGACACGAGTGCGAGATGGCTGCCGCCGCGCACCACGTTCGGCGCCCCCATGATCACATGGTCGCCTGCGGCTTGTGCGGCCTCGGCGGTGGCGCGCGTCAGCGGAAATTCCGATATGCGGCACCCCATGGTGCGGAAGGCAGCGCGGTCTTCGGGGCTGCGGTCGTCGTGGCTGGCGAGCGCAATGCCGGCCGCGCGCGCGGCCGTCGCAAGCCGCAGGTTGGCGGCTGCAACGTCGGGCGCGAAGCCCGCAATTCGATCGAGAAGGGCTGCATAGTCTTCCGCCTTCAAACCCGTGCGCTCCACGACCTTTGCGGCGTGTGCGGGCCCGCGCGACGCTTTCAGCATGCCGGTCGTGTGGTCGTTGAAAGCCAGCAGGGCCACGCGACCTTCGCCAAGCCACGCTTCGGCCGCGTCGAGCGCGTCGAGATTGAACGTCTCCCAGCGCAAATGCAGCTTCGTGTCGCACGCCAGATGCGGCCGCATACGGTCGAGCGTATCGACGAAACGCTGCGCGCGCTCGGTGCTGCGCAAGCCCGGCTCCCACGACCAGGTCAGCGCGTGGAACGCCGTCGTGATGCCGTTGGCGACCAATTGCCGGTCGGTCTCGAACAGCGCGATGTCGTCGGCGAAATAGACGCCCGGTCGCGGCATCGCCTGGCGCTCGAACGCGTCGCCGTGGATATCGACGATGCCCGGCAGCACCAGCAAGCCGCGCGCGTCCCAGATCTTCGCATCGCCGCCGACGGTTCCGAACCGGCCATCGACCATTTCGATTTCGGCAGCGGCGAGGGCCCCGTCGGGGCCGGGAATGCGGGCATTGACGATACGCATCGGGTGCATGGGCTCGGTTCCTTGAAAAGCGAGGCGTCTTCGTAACGGCGAAACATTACGGTTTTTTGTTTGTCCCGCACGGGAGTCACAAAAGGCTCACCTATGCGTCACGGCGAGGCAATGCCCCGGCGCGATGAACAGAGGCTTCAACGCATCTTTTGGGGAGGACCGACCATGATCCGCCGCCATTTCCTGGCCCTTGCAGCGCTTGCAGCCCTCGCAAGTCCCGCCCACGCGCAAGCGCCTGCCGAGCTGCGCTTTGCCGTGACCGACGTCGTCGGCCTTGAAAATCTGCAGCGCGAATGGGGTCCGTTCCAGAAGGCCCTCGAAGCGCGCACCGGCCTGAAGCTCGCGTTTTTCGCCGTCACCAACCGCACGGCGGCGGTCGAGGCGATGAACGCCAAGCGCGTCGATCTCGTCTTCACCGGGCCTGCCGAATACGTCGTGTTCCGCACCCGCACCAATGCCGTACCGGTCATCGCCTTGCAGCGCACCGACTACTACGCCAACGTCGTCGTGCGCGCCGACAGCGGCATCACGGAAGTGTCCGAACTCAAGGGCAAGAAGGTCGCGTTCGGGGCGATCGGCTCGACCTCGCGCCATTTGGGGCCGATGCAGGTGCTGGCCGATCAAGGCCTCAACCCGCGCGAAGATTTCCAGATCACGCACGTGTCGGCCAATGTCGGCTTCGAAGCGCTGAAGCGCGGCGACGTCGCGGCCATGGGCATGAACTATACCGACTTCCAGCGCCTCGTCGAACGCGACCCGGCCACGCCCTATTTCGTGATCGCGCGCGGCCGCGACCTGCCGCTCGACCTCATTCTGGCGGGCGCGCATGTCGAGGCGTCGGTCGTCGAGCGCCTGCGCAAGGGCATTGCCGACAACGCGGCCGAAATGACCAAAGCGATCCTCGCGGGCGAAGGCGAGAACGTGAAGTTCAAGGGCATGTCGTGGGTCCCGTCGATCCGCGACGCGGACTACAACTACGTGCGCAAGATGTACCGCACGATCGGCCAGAACCAGTTCGGCGAATTCGTCGGGAACTGAGCCGGTGCTGTTGGATGCCGAGCGCGATGCGGCGACGCCGCACGCGCCCGCGCGTCCAGCACCCGGCACGGCTGCGTCGGTTCTCGAAACGGCCGGTCTTGCCAAGCGCTTCGGCGCCGACAAGCCGGTCTTTTCCGACATCTCGTTCGCCGTCGGCAAAGGCGAGGCGGTTGCCCTGCTCGGCGCCAACGGGGCGGGCAAATCGACGCTGCTGCGCTGCTGCCTGCGGCTGATCGAACCCGATGCGGGGTCGATCAAGCTGTTCGGCCGCGAACTCGTCGGTGCTTCGGCGGCATCGTTGCGCGAACTTCGCGCGCGGGTCGGCTTCGTCTTCCAGCGCCACAATCTGGTGCCGCGCCTCAGCGCGCTTTCGAACACGATCCACGGCGCGCTGGGCCGCCGCGAGTCCGCGAGGGTCTGGCCGCCCCGGCTATGGTCGCAAGCACTCGCCCCCGACGGTTTGCGCGCCGAAGCGCTCGCGTGCCTGGCGCGGGTGGGCCTGGCCGATATCGCCGCACGGCGCGCCGACCGTTTGTCGGGCGGGCAATCGCAGCGCGTGGCGGTGGCGCGCGCCCTCATGCAGAAAGCCGAGATCGTGTTCGCCGACGAACCGGCGGCAAGCCTCGATCCGGCGGCGGGCGCCGAGGTGATGGCGCTGTTCGCCGATCTCAACCGGCGCGAGAGGCTGACCTTCGTCTACACGACGCACAATCTTGCGCATGCGCTCGAATTTTCCGACCGCGTCGTCGCGCTGCGCGCGGGCCGCATCGAAATCGACGCGGCGACGCAGAGCCTGCGCGCCGACGATCTGAAGGGCCTCTATGGTTGACCGCAGCGTCGCCGCACTGCCGCCGCGCTTCGAACGGCCCGGCTTGCTCGCCTTCGTGCTGTGGGTGGCGGCGGGTGCGTTGTTCGTGTCCGCATTGCGCGGGACCGGATTCTCGGCGACGGAATTCGTGCAAGGCATTCCCAATATCGTGCGCATCGTGGGCGAGATGTTTCCGCCCTCGCCGGACCGACTGGCCAAGGTCGGCTGGGCGCTGCTGGAAACGTTCCAGATGGCGTTGGTGGGGACTGCGGCCGGCGTGGTGCTGAGCCTGCCGCTCGCGATCCTCGCCACGCGCCATCTGACGCCGCATCCGGTTTTCTACCACGCGTCGCGCGCGCTGATCGCCCTGTTCCGGACCGTGCCCGACCTCGTCTGGGCGCTGATTTTCGTCGTTGCGGTCGGGCTTGGGCCCTTTGCGGGCACGCTTGCGATCATGATCGACAAGATCGGCTTCTGCGGCCGGTTTTTTGCCGAAGCGATGGAAGAGGCAGACCGCAACCCGCAAGAAGCGTTGCGCGCGATCGGGGCGGGCCGCGTGTCGGTCATTGCGGCGGCCGTGCTGCCTGCGGCCCTGCCCTCGATGGTCAACACGTCGCTGTTCAGCCTCGAAAAGGCCACGCGCTCTTCGGTCGTGCTCGGCCTCGTCGGGGCGGGCGGTATTGGCATCGAGCTGCAAGTCTCGATGGAGCTGTTCCGCTACGCCGAAGCCTCGACGATCATCATCGCGATCTTCGTGCTTGTCATCGCGGTCGAACGTTTCAGCGCGTGGCTGCGCCGCCGCATGATCTGACGCGTTGCCTGCGGGCATCGAACCCAACCGGGTCCCCTCGATCCGCGACGCCAAGGTCCCGACAGCCGATCCAATCTCGGATTGACCCAATCCCGGATTGACAATACGCGCGCCTGCATTGTTTTATTTCGGTGCCGTCTTTTGGGGGTATGCGCACGGGGGAGCGATCTTTGGTTATGCGGAAGCTGCGCGGCGCTGCCGCGGTGCTGGCGGTCCTGGCTTTGTCGGCCTGCCAGACGAACGACAATTCGAGCACGCGCCCCGCAACGGGGGCCGCCCCGCAAACGGCGACACCACCGGCGGCAACGCCGGCACCGGCAACTGCAGCGGCGGATGCCGGACAGCCAGTCGTGCGGCAGACCAATTTCACGCAGCAGGCCGGTGCGAGCGCGCAGATGCGCCCCGTCGCCGTGCGTTCGACGATCGTGATCGCGCAGAACTTGGTCTTGATCGCACGTGCCCCGGTCGCCGGTTCCGGCTGGCAGTCGCTGCGCATCGTGCTCGAACAGCTGAACATCACGTTCGACGAGTCCGCCGGCGACGGGCCGACGATCGAGCGCGCGCGCGCCGTCGGTACCGACCGCGCGGACGTCTATCGCGCGCTCAACGAAATTCGCGGCAAGGATAGCGAAACGGCCGCAGTCGATTTTGCCGTCGCGTTGGTCGGCGCCGGCCGCGTCGGACCGGCGGTCAATTGGCTGTTCGATGCGGCCCTGCAGGACGGCGGCGCCCAAAATGCGATGATCCTCGCTGATCTGCTGCGCGTGGGTGCTTTGTCCGTGCTGCAAGCCCGCGATCGGACGATCGAACCGGGCCGCCGCACGGTCTTGGAAGACACGCTCGATCTTGCCTATGCGCTGTTCGCCTACGGGATGGCCGTCGCGACCGTCGACGGCTACAAATGCACGGACGCAACGGCGGCCGATCGGCGCCCGAGCCAGCTTCTGACGGGGCGCTCGGATTTCGTGCGCGAAATCCGCGCCCTGCCGGTCGAGCGGCGCTTGAAGGCAAAGCGCTTCGCCCTGGCGCTCGAACTCGCAACGGCGGCCGATCGCGTGCCGGATCCCACGATCTGCCGGGCGGGCGTCGACGAGACGCGCCGCGCGATCGCGGACTCGTGGGCGGCGAATTTGCCGCTGGGCGCGCCCGAGCTGGAGCGGCGCGGTCGGCGCGGCGCCGACGGCACGCTTTACGTCGTGGTCCCCGCCGCACCCGCACGGCCGGACATGTACCGCCCCAGCAGCGAGTTCCCGGCGGCACTGACGCGCGGCCGCCAAGCGGCGACCCGGATCGTCGATCTCCTTCTGCAGACGGCAAACACACCCGCCGCCGCGCGAAATACGCCGCAGGCTCAGGCGCAAGCGAGCGTCGGCACGCACGTGGCCGCTGCCGAATAGCGTTCTAAACCTCGAAGCCGGCGAGCCGCGCCACGACGAGTGCGGCAAAACCCGCCAAGCCCGCCGCACAGCCAAAGTTAAGCGTGCGCCAGAGGAACGGCCCGATCATGCGGCGTGTGGCGGCGACCAATCCGGCGCACACGAAGCACCAGATCAGCGACGCCGCCATGAAGCCTGCCAGAAATACGGCAAAAGGCTGCCAGCCTGCGTGGCCGGGGGCGAGCACGGCGATGGTACCGCCCAAGCCCGCCCAATAGGTGATGTTCATCGGGTTCGACAGCGACATCGCCGCCCCCACGGCGATGCCGGTTTTGTCGGCGACACCTGCGGGTTCGTTCGGATCGAAGACGGGCACCGGCGACAAACCGTCGCGCACGCTTTGGACCGCAAGCCACAGCAGCAACGCGGCACCGGCAAGGGCGAGTGGGGCTTCCACATGCGGCAACGCGAACAAGGCACCGGCGCCTGCCAAGCCCAGCACGGCCCAGGTGAAGTCGCCCACCAGCGAGCCCACTTGCACCGCGAAAGCCGGGCCGTAGCCGCCGCGCAAGCCGCGGCGCAGCGTTTCGGCGAACACAGCACCCGGTACGACGTTGAAGAGCAGGCCTAAAAAAAACGCCGCGACAAAAAGTTCGCTCACGCAGGCAACTCCGCTGCGAGCACCTGGCCCCTATCGGAATCGGTCAGCAGCAGCGTGCGGCCGTCGGGCGCAAGCACGGCATTTGTGATCGCCCGCCCGCCGCAGCTCACAATCCGGAACAGCGGCTCGCCCCATGGGCTCAGAACCCACGCGCACCCGTGCCCCGGATCGCAGACAATCACGCGGTCTTGCCCGTCGACCACGAGCCCGTCGGGGCCCGACACGCCGCCGGGCAGTTGCGCGAAGAGCTGCGTCTTGGCGCCGAGCGTGCCGGGATCGGCATTCACGCGCCAGATTTGGCCCCCCCGCGTCAACGCGACATAAAGATGGGTACCCGCGCGATTGAAGGCGAGGCCGTTGGGGATCGGGCAATTGCCGAGAATGCGCGCGAGAGCACCGTCCGCCCCCAGCCGATAGACGCGGCCCGAAGGATCGTGCAAGCCCGTCTGGCCTTGGTCGGTGAACCACACCGCACCGTCGGCGGCCATCGCGAGATCGTTGAGGCCCTTGAAGCTCTCGCTGTGCTGGGTCGCCAGCACAGGCGCGACAACGCCTGTGCGCGCATCGATCGCAACGAGGCCGCGGCGATAGTCGGCCACCAGCAGCGAACCGTCGGCGCGGATTTTGAGGCCGTTGGGCCAGCCTTCGTATTGGGCGACCACGCGCCAATCGCCCGTCGGCGACACGGCCAGCACGCGCCCGAACGGAATATCCACAAGATAGAGCGTGCCGTCGGCGGCCAAGCACGGGCCTTCGAGAAAACTATCGATCGCCTGGCCGCCTTTGTTGGCGTCGGCCCACGCCGTGCGGGCGGCTTCACGCAAGCTTTCGGGCAGGCGCGCATGGACCTTCGTGTCGATATCGCGCGGCGGCGCAAACCAGCTCATGAACGCTTCCTTTAGAGGTCGGGGTTTCCCGGTTGCCAAGCGGGCAAACCCACGTTAGTTTCCCGGCCCTTCCCGAACCCTGGACATTTCGGCGGATATTAGAATGAAGATCATCGGCAGCGCCATCCGTGCGGGCAACGTCATCGAAGTCGACGGCAAGATGTGGCGCGTCATCAAGCACAATATCGTGAGCCCGGGCAAAGGTGGGGCCTTCAACCAGATCGAAGTGCGCGACATCAAGACCGGCACGAAGTCGAACATGAAGTTCCGCTCCGACGAAACGTGCGAGCTGCTGCGCGTCGAGGAAAAGGACCTTCAGTATCTCTACAAGGAAGGCGAACAATACACGTTCATGGACAACCAGTCCTACGAACAGGTGATGCTCGTCGAAGAGATGATCGGCGATCCGGCCGCTTTCCTGACCGACAACATGGTCGTGTCGGTGCAGTTCATCGAAGGCATTCCGGTCGGCGTCGAGCTGCCGGTCACGGCGATCTGCACGATCGTCGAGGCCGATGCGGTCGTCAAAGGCCAGACGGCGTCTTCGTCCTACAAGCCCGCTTTGCTCGACAACGGCGTGAAGATCGGCGTGCCGCCGTTCGTGGCAGCGGGCGAGCGCGTGGTCGTGAACATCGCCGAGCGCGCCTATGTCGAGCGCGCCAAAGACTAAATGCGCCCGACCGCCCGCTCAGCCCTCTACAACGTGATGGAACGCGCGGCCCGCAAGGCCGGGCGCAATCTCGTGCGCGATTTCGGCGAGGTCGAGCAGCTGCAAGTCTCGGTCAAAGGCCCGAGCGACTTCGTGTCGACCGCCGATCTCGGGGCCGAGCGCACCTTGCGCAGCGAGCTTGAGAAGGCGCGGCCCGGCTATTCGTTCCTGCTCGAAGAGGGCGGTGCTGTCGCGGGCAAAGATCCCGACCATTGCTGGATCATCGATCCGCTCGACGGCACGACGAACTTCCTGCACTCGATCCCGCATTTTGCGATCTCGATCGCCCTCGTCCACAAAGACGACATTCTGGCGGGCCTGATTTTCAACCCGGTCACGGACGAGCTTTATTTCGCCGAGAAGGGCCGCGGCGCATTCCTGAACGACCGCCGCTTGCGCGTGTCGGGCCGTCGCGATCTGGGCGAAGCTTTGATCGGCACGGGCGTGCCGTTCCGCGGCGTTGGCGACCATCCGCATTATCTGAAGCTTCTGGCCGCCACGATCGCCGAGACGGCGGGCGTGCGCCGGGCCGGGGCCGCCGCCCTCGATTTGGCGTATGTCGCGGCCGGGCGACTCGACGGGTTTTTCGAAATCGGTCTCAAAAAATGGGACATCGCGGCAGGGCTGCTGCTGATCAAGGAAGCGGGCGGCTTTACCGGCGATATCGATGGCGGGCCCGATGCGCTCGCCACCGGCAATGTCGTGGCCGGCAACGCCAAACTCTTCGACCGGCTTGGCAAATTGCTTCGCGAAGCGGGTGGGTCGAGTTCTCCCCAGGTTTGAGCGCACGCGGCGCGCAAAGCCGTTGTTTGCCGCCGCTGCATCGGGGTAAGGTCGGACCCTTATGAGCGCACATCAGATCCCCCGCACCCCCCTCTTGGCCACAAGCGTCCTGGCTTTGGGCCTTGCCGTCGCCGCAACGCCGCTGGCCGCCCAACAGCAATTGCGCCAGCCGCGCCCGAGCGTCGAGGTCGATTGGTCCGTCCTCGACGAGATGCCGGTCCCCGGTGCTGAAGCGCCGCAACTGCGCTTGCCGCGCAGTGCGACCGGCCCGGGCGCTGCCGCACCCACCGGTTTGACGCCGCCGCGCACAGCACCCACGCCGCTCGCCGCAGCCCCGACGAGCCCGGTCACGCGCGCACCCTTGGTGCCGCCCTCGGGCGGCGGGTTTGTGCCGCCCGCAGCACC
>VYKU01000089.1_pt1 | contig 32565 bp, 30 predicted proteins | sample 5114491 | NCBI WGS metagenome assembly VYKU01 (sample SAMN12291796, study PRJNA351875) | freshwater metagenome | isolation source: freshwater lake | place: USA: Michigan, Gull Lake | collected 2011-07-05 | reverse complement strand
TACCGCGACAGGTGGCGGCGGCGGTTCCGGGGCGGGTGCTGGCGGCGCCGGGTATGCCGGAACGGGCAGTGGTGCGGCGGTTGTTTGAACGCTTGGCACCGGTGCAAGCGGAGGCGGTGCGGGCGGCGCGGGGGCAACCGCGGCCGTCTCGATCGGCGGCAGATCGACTTGGACCGCGATCGGCGGCCCCAGATCGATCGTCTCGGGCGGGTTGACGTTGGAATAGACGACGAAGCCGCCGATGCCGAGCACAAGCAACGCCCACGCAACACCCAGCGCCGACGGCCCGCTTCGGGCGGGGTCCGTCGGGTTTGGTTTGGGATCGCGCGCGGCCATGCCGGTCGGTCGCTCCTTGGTCGGGTATCCTCAGTTCGTGCGCTGATTGTAGAGGGCCAGGCCCCGCAGCAGGTCGAAGGCGCGGCTCAGCTGGTAGTCTTGCGTGCTCTCCTGCTGGCGCTCTTCGTTTTCCGGGGCGGGCGTTGCGGCGGGCGGCGTTGTCGCCGGGGTCTCGCCGCCCTGGGGGTTGCGCAAAGCGCCGCGCAGATCGGCTTCGCGGCGCTGCGGGCCTTGCGGTGTCGCTTCGATGCGGGCGGCTTCCACGACGATGTCGGGATCGATGCCCTGCGCCTGGATCGAGCGGCCCGACGGCGTGAAATAACGCGCGGTCGTCAGGCGAATCGCACCCTGGTTGCCGATCGGGCGGATCGTCTGGACCGAGCCTTTGCCGAAGCTGCGGGTGCCCAAGAGGATCGCGCGGCGATGGTCTTGCAGGGCGCCCGCCACGATTTCCGAGGCCGAGGCCGAACCGCCATTGATCAGCACCACCAGCGGCAGACCGTTCAGGATGTCGCCCGCGCGCGCGTTGAAGCGCTGGGCTTCGTCGTTGCGCCGGCCGCGCGTCGAGACGATTTCGCCGCGTTCGAGGAACGCGTCCGAGACCGAAACCGCCTGGTCGAGCAGGCCGCCCGGATTGTTGCGCATGTCGAGCACGAGGCCCTTGAAGCGGGGCCCGAGCTGCTCGCGCATGCGCGTGACGGCGTTGCGAAGCCCCGTGTCGGTCTGCTCGGTGAAGGAGGTGATGCGGACGTAGCCGATCTCGCCTTCGATGCGCGAACGCACCGACTGCACGCGGATGACCGCGCGGTTGAGCGTGACTTCGAAGGGGGCCGCGTCGCCGCGCCGGATCATGATCTTGATCGGGCTGTTGACGGGGCCGCGCATTTTCTCGACCGCTTCCTGCAGCGACAGGCCGAGCACGGGTTCGCCGTCGAGCTGCACGATGAGGTCGTTGGGGCGCAAGCCGGCGCGTGCGGCGGGCGTTTCGTCGATCGGCGAGACGACCTTCACGAGGCCGTTTTCCATCGTCACCTCGATGCCGAGGCCGCCGAATTCACCGCGCGTCTGCACCTGCATGTCGCGGTAGGAGCGCGCATTGAGGAACGAGGAATGCGGGTCGAGAGCCGTCAGCATGCCGTTAATCGCGTCTTCGATCAGCTTGCGGTCGGGCACTTGCTCGACATAGTCGTTGCGCACGATCTCGAAGATTTCGCCGAACAGATTGAGCAGGCGGTACGTCTCCGACGAAGCGCCCGTCGCAGGCGCTTGCGGCGCTTGGGCTGCGGCCGGAACCGCGACGAGGGCAGGCAGGACTGCAAACGCGGTTGCGAAGGCAGCGGCGGCGATCTTGCGGGCGAACATTCGAAGGTCCTTTCCGCGTCCGCCAGGATGGCGGACGTCCAAATTCTTTTCGCGGCACTTAGCGCCGCGCACTCGTCCCGGCCGTCTGCAACCAGGGCGTGGGATCCACCGGCTGTCCGTTGCGCCGAAGCTCGAGATAGAGCACCGGCATTCCGCGATCGTCGATCCCCGCCCGGCCGACCGGTTCGCCCGCCGTGACGGTTTGCCCCACCGCAGCGTCGATTCGGCTCAACTGTGCCAGGATCGAATGATACCCGCCGCCGTGTTCCAGGATCAAGATTTGCCCGTAGCCGCGAAAAGTCCCGGCAAAGGCCACGGTTCCGTCGGCCGGTGCGACGAGGCTGGCCGCCTCGCGCGGCTCGATCGTGAGGCCCCTGGCTATCTGGCCGCCCGGCTGTGCTTGGCCCCAATTCTCGACGATCCGGCCGCGCACCGGCCAGCGATAGGCGGGCAGAGCCTGCAGGTCGGCGGGCGAAACCGGAACACTACGGGCGGCGGCGCGCGCCGATTGCGGCGCAATTGCGGGGGCAGGTGCGCTCGATGGTGCGGGGGCTGCTTCGAGCCTGCCCAGCAATTCGGCCGATTCGCGGCCCAGTCTAGCGATGCGGGCGGCGGTATCGCCGCGCTCGTCGGCGAGGCGCGCAACCGCGCGTGCGCGCGCGGCAAGTGCGGTCTCCAACTGCGTGCGCTCCTGGGCAAGGTCGGCGAGCGTCTGGGCAAGCGCGGTGCGGGTCTGCAGATGCGCCTGGCGGGCGGCGGTCAGTGCTGCGAGTTCGCTTTTGAGCGCCTGCGCCTGGCGCTCGAGCGTGCCAACCATGGCGCCGACCAGGGTGGCGGTGCGCGCAGCTTCAATCGGTGTGGCCGGATCGAGGGCGAGCGCTTCGGGCGGCTGGCGCGCGAGCCGCTGCAAGGCACCCGCAAGGGCCGCGATCTCGCCGCGCCGATTGGCGATGGCCGCTTCGCGCGTCCCCCGCTCTGCGTCGATCTCGGCCAGGCGCAATTCGAGATCGCTCGCCTCGTCCTCGCGCGCCATGGCGGTGGCGGCGGCGATGCGCGCGGCTTCTTGCAGTTTTTCGAGTTCGCTTTGTTCGCTCGCCGCCCGGCGCTCGAGCGTGCCCGCACGGTTGCGCTCTTGCTCGAGCTGGCGTTCGATTTGGCGCGCTTGTTCGCCGCGCTCGGCGGGGCTTTGCGCATAAGCGGGGAGTGCCGCCAGCCAAATGCAGAGGGCTGCAGCACGCCGCCTCATTCGGCGGCTGCGGGCGGCTGCAGCAGCGAATGGCCGGTCATTTCGGGCGGCACGCCAAGCCCCATCAATTCGAGGATCGTCGGGGCGACGTCGGCAAGCTTGCCGTCGGCAAGATGCACCGGCGCATTGCGCCCCGGCCGCGTGCCGCCAACAAGATAGACCGGGACGGGATTGAGCGTGTGCGCCGTCATCGCCTGGCCCGATACGGGATCGCGCATGCATTCGCAATTGCCGTGGTCGGCCGTGATCAGCAACGCCCCGCCTCGCGCCTCGACGCTTTGTGCCACGCGGCCCAAGCACGCATCGACGGTTTCGACCGCCTTGATCGCGGCGCGCAGATCGCCCGTATGGCCCACCATGTCGCAATTGGCGTAGTTGACCACGATGAAATCGAACCGGCCCGCATCGACGGCGGCGACGAGCTTGTCGGTGAGTTCGACGGCCGACATTTCGGGCTTCAAGTCGTAGGTCGCAACCTTGGGCGAGGGCACCAAAATGCGCGCCTCGCCCGGCAATTCTGCTTCCGCCCCGCCGTTGAAGAAGAAGGTCACGTGCGCGTATTTCTCGGTCTCGGCGATGCGCAATTGCTTGAGCCCGGCCGCCGACACGACCGCACCCAGCATATTGTCGAGCGATTGCGGGGCAAACAGGGCCGGCATATGCGCCGACAGCGTGTCCGAATAGGCGACGAGCCCCAGCGTTGCCGCAAAAGCGGGCACGCGTTTGCGCGCAAACCCGTCGAAACCGGGCAGCAGCAGGGCGTCGAGAATTTCGCGCGCGCGGTCGGCGCGGAAATTCGCCATCAAGAGTCCGTCGCCTGGGGCCATGCCTCTGTAGCCGCCGAGGCTGGCGGGCAGCACAAATTCGTCGGTCGTATCGGTCGCATAGCTTGCCGCGAGGGCTGCTTGCCAATCGGCAAAACGCGGGGCTTCGGCGTCGACCAGTGTCGCGTAGGCGAGCGCCACGCGGTCCCAGCGTTTGTCGCGATCCATCGCGTAGAAACGCCCGGCGACGGTGGCAAGCGCCGTGTTCGGCAACGGGGCGATGTCGGCCGCGAATTTTTCGAGATAGGCCTCGGCACTCTTGGGCGGGGTGTCGCGCCCGTCGAGGAAGGCGTGCACGGCGACGGGCACGCCAGCGCTCGCGAGGATGCGCGCCAATGCCGCCATATGGTCTTGATGCGCGTGCACCCCGCCCGGCGACAGGAGGCCCATGAGATGCGCCGTCCCGCCGGTCTTTTTTAGGGTTGCCACGAAATCCAGAAAACCCGGCAATTGGGCCAGCGTGCCGTCTTCGATCGCGGCATCGATGCGCACCAGATCCTGCATCACCACGCGGCCGGCCCCCAGATTCATGTGCCCGACCTCGGAATTGCCCATCTGGCCGGTCGGCAGGCCCACGAAGCGTTCGGAGGCCTGCAGGAAGGCGGGGGCGTGCAGGCGCGCAATCCGGTCGAGATTCGGCGTGCGGGCAAGGCGAATGGCATTGTCGGCGCGCTCGGCGCTATGGCCGAAGCCGTCGAGCACGCACAGAACCACAGGGCGGCAGGTCGTTGCAGTCATGGCATCTATCTAGCGCGTCTCATCGGATGTGGGGAGGGGGGCGAAGCGGCGGCCGACATGCGGTGTCCGCACTATATGACATTTTGGCAGCGCATTCCCGAATCGAAGCTGGAGTCGTGGGAATTCTCGCGGTAAATCGCTATAGAAACATTTCGAATGCTGCCGATTCGGCCATGAACACGGGGACCCTACGATGAAGAACATCCCGATCGCAATTAAGGTCTATTTCGTCGTCGCCCTGCTGTCGGTGGTCGCCGGGTTAATCGCTTGGCAGGGCACGCGCAGCGTCGAACGCGTCAATGCGCTGGTAGAGATGGCCATCGACAACGGCGAGCGCACGCTGACGACCGGTCAAGCAATGTCCACGATGCTGTCTTACGTGCGCGCGGTCGAATATCTGCCCATCGAACTCAGCGCCGACGAGCGCCGCGCCATGGAATCGCTGGCGAGCGAGCAGCTGCGGCTTTACAAGGCACGTCTCGACGACCTCGCAAAACTTCTGCTGACCGATCGCGGCCGCGCCGACATGGCCGCCATTCGCGACAACCTTGCCAAATACGAGGCCGAAGCCGCGCGCGTGCAGACCCTTTCGCGCGACGGCAAAATCGACGATGCGGGCAAGCTCGCGTTTGCGGCGACCAAACTGGTCGACGGCATGGCGGCAGCGTTGCGCGGCATCGAGGATCGCGGCGTTGCGCGCCTCAAGGAAACCGAAGCAGCGGGCGACCAGGCTCTCGAAGCCGCGCGCTTCAATCTTTGGATGCAAGCAGGCGTCGGCATGATCGTGGGCGCCTTGTGGGCGACCTATATCGGCTTTGCCGGCATTGTGGGTCCGATCAACCGGATCATCGCGGCGATGCAGGCGACGGCCAAGGGCGATTTCGACCTGGCGATCCCGCACAAGGGCCAGACCGAAGAGGCCGGCAAACTCGCCGCAGCTCTGCAAGTGTTCCAGGATTCGGGCAAGGAGAAGCTGCGTCTCGAAGCCGAGCAAAAGGCGGCATCCGCGGAAGCCGAGCGCCTCAAGAAACAAGCACTTCTCGACATGGCCGAAACGGTCGAGCGCGAAACGTCCGCCGCCGTCGAATCGATCGCGGCCACCACGCGCCAAGTCGACAATGCCGCGCAGGGCATGACGACGCTGGCGCAGGAAGTGTCGAGCGAAAGCCAGTCGGTCGCTGCGGCGTCGGAAGAAGCGCTCGTGAACGTGCAGACCGTGTCGTCGGCAGCCGAGGAATTGTCGGCTTCGATCCGCGAGATATCGGGCCAAGTCGCGCGCGCCTCGAGTGTCACCAAGCACGCGGTCGCCAGCGGCGAGAAGGCGCAGGCGACGATCCGCTCGCTGTCCGACGCGGTCGCGAAAATCTCGGAAGTGACGAAGCTGATCGGCCAGATCGCGGGCCAGACCAATCTTCTGGCGCTCAACGCGACCATCGAAGCGGCACGCGCGGGCGATGCCGGCAAGGGCTTTGCGGTTGTGGCCTCGGAGGTCAAGAACCTCGCCAACCAGACCGGCCGCTCGACCGAAGACATCGACCGCCAAGTCGGCGAGATCCAGGCCGCAACCGAAGCTGCCGTGGCCGCCGTCGCCGAAATCGGCGAGCGGATCCGCGAGGTGGACGAGGTGGCGAGCGCCATCGCGGCCGCCATGGAAGAGCAGGGGGCGGCAACGCAGGAGATCGCGCGCAATGTCGGCCAGACGGCCGAAGCCTCGCGCGAGGTCTCGTCGAAGATCCAGAACGTCAGCCGCGAAGCCGACTCGGTCGGCAATTCGGCCGCCGAAGTGCGTGCGGCGATCGCGTCGGTCACCAAGAATGTCGAGGGTTTGCGCCAGATCCTGGTGCGCGTGGTGCGCACATCCACGCAAGACGCCAACCGGCGCAAATTCCCGCGCTTTGCGATCCAGGCAAGCGTGGATGTCTTCGACGGCAGCGGGGCGCGCATCGAGGGCACGTTGGTCGATGCCTCGGAGGGCGGGGCGCATGTGCGCACGACGCACATGATGCGCAACGGCGAGCGCGGCACGTTGCGCTTCGACGGGCTGTCGCAGACCTTGGCCTTCGCCGTGCGCGAACGCGTCAACGACCAGATCCATCTCGAGTTCGACAAGCCGCCTTCCGACTATGCGCCGTGGCTTGCCCGCCGCAGCGCAGGCCTCAAGGCGCTTTAAGCGCGTCCGCCCGGCGCGCGAGCAGCAGCAGGCTCAAAGCGTCGCGCATTTCGCCGGCCTGCCAGAGTGCATCGGCCGCGGCGGCGTCGAAAAACGCCACGCGGCCGAGCCCGGCTTCGTCCGCCGCGCGCACATGGTCCGCGATCGGCGCGCAATTGCGCGCGACGAACAAGGCGGCGCGCGTCGCCATGGCGGACGGTTCCGGATGCGCAGCGCCGAGCGACACGAGATCGCCTGCCGCGCAGGCAAGCCCCGTTTCCTCGGCGAGTTCGCGCAAGGCCGCTGCGGCCGGATCTTCGCCCGCTTCGACGAAGCCTTTGGCCGCTTCCCAGCTCCAGCCGCCGATCGCGTGGCGCCAATTGCGCAGCAAGCCGATGCGCCCGTCGGCGAGGATCGGCAAGACGGCCACCCCGCCGATCGCGTCGGCGGGCACCGCTTTGGCTTCGAGCACAAGATAATCCGACACTTGCGCGCCGCTTGCATCGGCGATCGCGTCGGCGAACACGCGCCACACGCGGTTCTCGAAAACTCGGCGCCTGCCGAGGCGTCGGACCGGCGGGGTGTCGTCGGCGGTCACGGCGCATCTTTCGCGACGATGGCGGCTGCCGACTGCCAGCTTTCGGGCGTGCCGATGTCGACGAAGCGCGCCCTGCGGTCGAGATGCACGCCGAGTGTGCCGGGCGCAAGGGCCGCAAAAACGTCGCGCTCAAGCGAGCCGGGTCCTTGGGCAGCGATGCGCGCGAGCAAGGTTTGCGAAAGCAGATACACGCCCGCATTGATCGCGGCAGGGCCTTTGAAGGCAGCGTCTTTTTCGACGAAGGCTTGCAGTCGGCCGCCCGCAATGTCGAGGCGGCCATAGCGCGCGGCGTCGGCGACTTCGACCGCCAGCAAAGTCGCGGGGGCGCCGCTGCTTCGATGCGCGGCAAGCATCGGTGCGAGATCGGCGTCCACGAACGTGTCGCCGTTCACGACGAGCACGGGATCGCTGCGCAGTTTGGTCGTTGCAAACCCAAGTGCGCCGCCGGTGCCGAGCGGCTGCGGCTCGATGCTGGTCTCGAACGTCATGCCGGTGCGCGGATGCTTGGCCAGATGCGCTTCGAGCTGTTCGGCGCGATGGCCGAGCAGGAACACGATGCGCACGGCACCTTGGGCTCCGAGCCAATCGAGCAGATGTTCGACGAAGGGCCGCGCACCCACGGGTGCAAGCGCTTTGGGCAGGCTTGGCACGGCGGCGGCAAGCCTTGTGCCCAGGCCGCCAGCCAGGACTGCCACGTCGATCGCGTCGAGCGTTTTTGCCATCTTTCTCGCGTACGACGAACCGCCCGGCACCTCAAGCGATTTTCGGCAGCATCAGGCGCGCATCGAGGCCTTTGGGGCTGCGATTGGCGAGCGTCACGTCGCCGCCGTGCGCGCGTGCGACGTCGCGCGCGACCGCGAGCCCCAAGCCCGCCCCGCCGGTTTCGCGCGAGCGCGAGGCTTCGAGCCGCACGAAGGGGCGGAACACGTCTTCGAGCCGGTCGTGCGGAATGCCGGGTCCGTCGTCGCTGACAACGACGGCGATCGCGTCGGCCTCGATACCCAGGCGCACGCGCGCGGGGCCTGCATAGGCGAGCGCGTTGTCGATGAGATTGGCGAGCGCGCGCTTGAGCGCCCCCGCGCGGCCTTCGATGACGAGGCTTGCCGGGCCTTCGTATTCGACCGGCCGGTCCATGTCGATGCGCTCGTCCACGAGTGTTTGCACGAGGGCTGCAAGGTCGAAGCGCTCGGGGGCGGCTTCGAGCGCGTCGGCGCGCGCGAATTCGAGCGTCTCGCCGATCATGCGCTCCATCTCTTCGAGATCGCCGAGTGCTTTGGCGCGTTCGGACTCGTCGCCGATACCTTCGGCGCGCAAGCGCAGCCTTGTGAGCGGCGTGCGCAGATCGTGGCTCACGGCCGCAAGCAGCTGCGTGCGGTCTTCGACATGGCGCACGAGCTGGCCGCGCATGCGCGCCAACGCTTCGCCGATCGTGCGCACTTCGCGCGGCGCGTCTTTGGCGGCTTGCGCAAGCGGGGCGAGGCCCGCACCTGCGCGGGCGGCTTCGCGCGCGAGGGCTGCAAGCGGGCGCACGAGCCGGTGTGCGGCCCACCACGCGGCAAAAGCGCCCGCCGCAGCAGTTGCGGCAAGCCAGGCTGCGAACACGATCCAGCCCCAGCCGATCTGCGCTTCTTTCGGGCGCACGACGAGCCAGGTGCCGTCGGGGCCGCGTATGGCGAGCACGAAACTGCCGGGCACCACGCCGCCGGTCCCTTCGTTCCAGACGGACGCTTCGTCGGGCACGCGGCGGATATAGCGGTCGGGCGCGTTCCACGCCCGGCCCGGTGCGAAGGCGAGATCCACCTCGACCCGGTAGCCCGGCGGCAGCCGCTCGGCGATGCCGCGCTGCAGGCGCCCACCCGGTCCGCGCGGCCGGCGCGGTTCGGCGTCCGTCTCGAAGGTCGGTTGCAACGCGAACGACAAATGTGCGGCTTCGGGGCGCTCGCGCAAGGCGCGCGCGCGCTCGCCCGGCGGGCGCGCGAACACATCGCGCGCCGCGTCTGCCGTCGTGTCGACGAGCCAGCGTGCCTGGAACACCTGCAGCTCGTGCGGCCGCAGCAGCAAGGCGACGCCGACGGCCGCCAATTGCGCCAGCACGAGCCCGAGGATCGAGACGGCGGCAATGCGCGCGGCAATGCCGTCGAGCCAGGCAATGCGTTTCACGCGCCCGCCTCGACGTCGGCGGCGAACATGTAGCCGCCGTTGCGCACGGTGCGGATGATTTCGGGTTTGGTCGGATCGGGCTCGATCTTGCGGCGCAGGCGCATGACGGCCACGTCGATCGACCGGTCGAACAATTGGGCTGCGCGCCCGCGCGCCAAATCGAGCAGCTGCTCGCGGCTCAGCACGCGCTGCGGGCGTTCGAGAAACGCCCACAAGAGATCGAACTCGGCGTCGGTCGTGGGCACGAGCGCGCCGTCGGGCCGGTGCAGTTCGCGGCGCATCGCGTCCACGCGCCAGCCCGCAAAGCGGAAGCTGCGCGCCTTGGGCGCTTCGTCGCTGCGCTCGCCGGTGCGGCGCAGCACCGCCCGGATGCGCGCCACCAGTTCGCGCGGGCTGAAAGGTTTGGCGAGATAGTCGTCCGCCCCCATTTCGAGACCGACGATGCGGTCGATCTCGCCGCCGCGCGCGGTCAGCATCAGGATCGGCACGTCGCTTGCCGCGCGCAGGCGGCGCGCGATCGACAGGCCGTCTTCGCCGGGCAGCATCAGATCGAGCACCACAAGATCGAAGCGCCCGGCCGCAAGGGCGGCATCGGCTTCGCGCGCATCGCCCACGGCAGTGGCACGCAGGCCGTTTTCGGTCAGCAGCCGCACGACGAGGCGTCTTATCTCGCGGTCGTCGTCGACAATCAGAATGTGGGCGGTGCGCATGTTCATGACAGGCATCAGTCTAACCGCGCAGAGGCAAAGCGCCTACGGCCTGCGGTGTAACGCCGGGTTACACGATGAAACGCCGCGGTCATCGCCGCGGGGCGCGCATCTGCGACAAGGATCGCGTCGAAACCCGACGCGATCCAACCAGGAGATTTCCGCCATGAAGACTCGCATCGCCGCTGCTCTCGCTTTGTCGCTTGTCGCCGGTGCGGCCCTCGCACAAGACCGTTCCGACCGCCACGCCGACCGCCACGCCGATCGGGCGCAAGGCATGTTCGACCGCATGTGCCGCGAAGGCGATGCGCATCTTGCAAGCCGCCTTGCCTATACGGAAGCCAAAGTGAAACCGACGCCCGAACAGCGCACGGCGTGGGACGCCTTCGCGCGCGACGCGCGCGCGGCGGCAGAACCCATGAAGCGCCTGTGCGCCGCCCCGGCGGCCGCGGTCCCGGCAAACGACGCAGCGGCGAGCCTTGCGCGCCGCGAGACCGTCATGGCTGCCATGCTCGAAGGGATGAAGACGATCCGCCCGGCCCTCGAGCGGCTGCAACTCGCCCTCAACGACCAGCAGAAAGCCGCCCTTGCCGAAACGTTCGAGCATCGCGGGCGCGGCCACGGGCACGGCATGCGGTAGGCGGTCGTCTGGCCTGCATTTGCCCAGGCTGCATTTGCCCAGGCTGCATTTGCTTGTCGGGGTCGGGGCGTATACTTTTTGGGGACTCGAGTCGAACCCCAGGACAATGAAAAGCCCCGACCCCAAAGCCGACATGTATCTGGCCAAGGCCAAACGCTTCCGCCAACGCGCGGCGGGGTTTCGCCATACCCTCAAGCGCGACGATTTGATGCGCGCCCATCGGCTCGAGCTCGAGCAGATGGTCGTCAATCTCGAAGGGGCGGCCAAACAGCTCGAACGCATGGCCAGCGGTGCGGACTTCCAGATGGAAGCCGAGCTTGAGCGCGTGCGCGCAGTCCGCAACGGGGGCCCGGCGCCGTCGGCGGCCGCCACGCAGCGCTTTTTTGCCGCGGCCGACAACGTCGCGCGCAATCGCACGCCGAAAAAACCGGGTGCGGCACCGGTCTCGGCGCCCAAACCTGCGCCCGGCCGCATGGTGCCGCGCTCGGCCAAGTACACGCGCCGTCCGGGCACCTGAAGCCCCCTTGATCTCTCCCCCTTGATGCTGGGGTGCGGTCTTGCCATATTGATTGCAAGGCGTTGATGCCCGTGTTTCAGGGGTCGGCGCCGACCGTAACTTGGCATTGCTCGTTGGGAGGGTGCCGCCAATGACGCGTCTGTCGCTGTTCAACAATCCGCTGCTGCTCGGGTTCGACGAATTCGAGCGCACGATCGACCGCATCGCCAAACATGCGGCCGAAGGCTATCCGCCGTACAATATCGAGCAGATCGGCGAAAACGGCCTGCGCATCACGCTCGCCGTCGCGGGCTTCGGGCTCGACGATCTGTCGATCACGGTCGAAAACAACCAGCTTGCGATCCGCGGCAAGCAGAGCGACGAGCAGGGCCGCGTCTATATCCATCGCGGCATCGCCGCCCGCCAGTTCCAGCGCAGCTTCGTGCTCGCCGACGGCATCGAGGTGACGGGCTCCACGCTCGACAACGGGCTTTTGCACATCGATCTGATGCGCCCGCTTGCCGAGCCCAAGGCGCGCTCGATCCCGATCCGCAGCGGTGCCAACGCCGCCAAGAACAAGACGATCGACGTGGGTGCGGCCCGCCTCGACGACCCGGCGGCAACCCCAGCCGCGAGCAAGGAGCGCTGACATGAACCAATCTACCGCCGGTTTCGAACCCCTGTCGGCCGAGGCTTTTGCCGCGCTGGGCGTGCAGGGTGTGGCCTATGTGCGGCGCCTCGTCGAAACGCTGCCCGGCGAATCCGCCGCGCGCCCGGTCTATGCGATTTTTGCGGCCGACGGCGAGCGTATCGGCACGGCCCCCGACCGCGATCTGGCGTTTGCCGCCATTCGCCAGCACGAACTCGAGCCGCGCGACGCGATGTAGGCGTTGGTTCGGCGCGCGGCCGTCAGGCCGCGTGGCTTGCCGCGTGTTCCGTCAGCAACGCGTAAAGCGCGTCGGCGCGGTCCGAGCCGCGCAGTTTTTCGCACATGCGCCGGTCGCGCAGCAGCCGCGAGACGCGGGCGAGCGCTTTGAGATGGTCCGCACCCGCCCCTTCGGGGGCGAGCAGCATGAAAATCAGATCGACCGGCTGCTCGTCGATCGCTTCGAAATCGACCGGCTTTTCCAGGCGCGCGAACACGCCGTAGAGGCGCTTCAACCCGGCAAGCTTGCCGTGCGGGATCGCGATGCCGTTGCCCACGCCCGTGGTACCGAGCCGTTCGCGCTCGAGCACCACGTCGAGGATCAGGCGCTCGTCGACCGCGGAAAGTTCGGCCGCCTTGCGCGCGATCTCGTGCAGCACCTGCTTTTTGTTGGTGGCGCGGACCGATGCGAGAACCGCTTCGGGGGCGAGAAATTCGGTGAGTTCCATGGTGGGCATCGGGGGGCGCCTAGCGTTTGGCCGGAGTGGCGGATTGCGCGCCCGGATCGATCCAACCGATCGCTCCGTCCGCGCGCCGATAGACGACGTTGAATTGGCCGTTGGCGCTGTTGCGGAACATCAGCACCGGTTTCTGGCCGAGATCGAGGCGCGCCACCGCTTCGCCCACGCTGTGCGTGCCGATGTCGGTCGTCATTTCCGCGACGATGGGCGCGGCGAGCTGCGCTTCGTCGAGCGTTTCGGCTTCGGTTTCGATCACGGCATAGCGCGCGGCTTCGAACACGCCGTCGTCGGCGTCCGAGCCCTTGCCGCGCTTGCGGTCCTTGATGCGGCCCTTGTGGCGCTTCAGGCGATGGTCGAGCCGTTCGACCGCGCCGTCGAACGCGGCATAGGGGTCGCTTGCTTCGTGGTGGCTCTGCAGCGTCATGCCGCGGCGCACATGCACCGAGATGTCGGCGCGGAAGATGTGGCGCTGGCGCTCGAACACGACCTTGCCTTCGAGGGCGCGGCCGAAATAGCGGTCGACCGCCGCTTGGAGAATCTTGCCGACATGGTTGCGCAACGAATCGCCGACATCGAGGCGCTTGCCGCTTACTGACAACTGCATGATTTGGGTCGTTTTCCGGTTGAGTGTTCGACGTAAAGACACGGGCTGCGAGCCGCGTCGGCCGGCCCGTCTTTCCGCAATTGCGGCGGAACATAGGTGGCCTTTGTAAGCCTCGTCAAGTCGGTGGCGACGCGGTGATTGCGCATTTTTATCCACCCTTTGGCCGAGCCTGCGCCCGGGTCCCGCAAGGGTCAAGCGTTTTCGCCTAAGCGATTAGAATCCCGACGCTTTTTCGCGTCTGCGCTGAACCGACGAGGCGATGTTCATCGCCTCGCGATACTTCGCGACCGTGCGTCTTGCAATGTCGATGCCGCTTGCCTTCAAAAGCTCGACGATGCGGTCGTCGGACAGGATCTCGGCGGCGGTCTCGGCGTCGATGAGGCCCCGAATATGGTCGCGCACGGCTTCGGCCGAGTGTGCATCGCCCCCGCCCGAGGCCGGGATCGCGGAGGTGAAGAAATACTTGAGTTCGAAGATGCCGTGCGGGGTCGCGATGAATTTGTTGGTTGTGACCCGGCTCACGGTCGATTCGTGCATGTCGATGGCGGCCGCGATGTCGCGCAGCACGAGCGGCTTCAGATGGCGCACGCCGTGGCGGAAGAAACCGTCCTGCTGGCGCACGATCTCGACCGACACTTTGAGGATCGTCTGCGCGCGTTGGTGCAGCGACTTCACGAGCCAGTTGGCCGCGTGCAGCCGCTCGGCGACGAATTCTTTTTCCTGCTTGGTGCGCACGGCCCCGTGCACGCGCGCATGGTAGCGCGTGTTGACGAGCACGCGCGGCAGCGTTTCCTGGTTGAGCTCGATGATCCAGCTGCGGTCGGCGGCCAGACGCATCAAAACGTCGGGCACGATCGGGCTTGCAAGGGCGCGGTCGAAGGCGAGCCCCGGCTTGGGGTCGAGGCTGCGCAGCTCGGCAACCATGTCCTGCAGATCTTCGTTGTCGCAGCCGCACAGGCGCTGCAGCGCGGCGACGTCGCGCTTGGCCAGCAGATCGAGATTCTCGAGCAGCTTCTCCATGCAGGGGTCGAGGCGGTTGCGCTCGGCCAATTGCAGGGCCAAACATTCTTTGAGGCTGCGCGCGAAGATGCCCGGCGGATCGAAGCGCTGGCAGCGCTTGAGCACGCGCTCGATCTCGGCCTCGTCGATGTCGAGCTTGGCGGCCAGTTCGCCGAGCGGGGTGGCGAGATAGCCGCAATCGTCGACGAGATCGACGAGGCGTGCCGCGATGATGCGATCGACCGGCTCGGCGAAATCGACGCCCGCTTGCGCCAGCAGATGTTCGCGCAGAGAGACCGGGCGTGCCAGCGTCTGCTCGAGGCCGAATTCCGAATCCTCGAAATCCGAACGCCCGCCCGTACCCTTCCATTCGCCGAGGAATTCGCCTTCGCCCTGCGGCTCGTCGGCACCCTTGCTGAAACTGTTGTCGTAGTCGATGTCGAGCGGGGCCTCGTTCGATTGCGTTGCCCCTGCCACCGGATCGAGCAGCGAGGTCTCGGCGTCGGCACGCGCGAGATCGGGGGCTTCGCCGCGATCGACGATTTCGGCCGCCCCGCTTTCGGCTCCCGGCTCGTCGCGTTCGAGCAGCGGATTTTGCGCAAGTTCCTCTTCGACGAACTGGGCGACTTCGAGATTGGAGAGCTGCAGAAGCTTGATCGCCTGCTGCAGCTGCGGCGTCATCACGAGCTGCTGCGTCTGGCGCAGATCGAGGCGCGGGGCAAGGCGGTTCATGTTTGCCCTCCGCGCGTCATAGCGAGAACCGTTCGCCGAGATAGACGCGCCGCACGTCGCGCGAGGCGACGATCGCGTCGGGGGTGCCCTCCATCAGCACATGGCCGTCGTGCAGGATGTAGGCGCGGTCGACGATCTCGAGCGTTTCGCGCACATTGTGGTCGGTGATCAGCACGCCGATGCCGCGATCTTTCAAGTGGCGCACGAGATCGCGGATGTCGCCGACCGCGATCGGGTCGATGCCCGCGAGCGGTTCGTCGAGCAGCACGAAATGCGGCTGCGAGGCGAGTGCGCGCGCGATCTCCACGCGCCGCCGCTCGCCGCCCGACAGCGCCATCGCAGGCGCTTGGCGCAAGTGCGAAATCGAAAACTCGGCGAGCAATTCGTCGAGCACGGCCTCGCGCCGCGTCGCGTCGTTTTCGATGAGTTCGAGGACCGCGCGGATATTCTGCTCGACCGTGAGACCGCGAAAGATCGAGGTTTCCTGCGGCAGATAGCCAATGCCCAAGCGCGCACGCCGGTACATCGGCAGGCTCGTGATGTCGGCCCCGTCGAGCCGGATCGAGCCGAAATCGGGCGCGATCAGCCCTGTGATCATATAGAAGCACGTGGTTTTGCCGGCGCCGTTGGGCCCGAGGAGGCCGACCGCTTCGCCGCGCTGCACGCTCAGCGTCACTTCGCGCACCACGGGCCGGCCCTTGTAGCGCTTGCCGAGCTTGTGCGCGACGAGGCCCGGATTGTCGGCAACGACCCGCAATTCCGGCGCGTCGCCCGCCGCTGCCGAAGCGGCGGGGGCTTGCGCCGTGCGCACGGGATAGGGGCGGTCGTTCATGGGCGCGCCTGCTGCGGAATAAGCAGGCCGCGCACGCGCCCGTCGCCCGTACCGGGCGCGCTCAGCAGGCGCGAGATGCCGGTATTCATGTTCACTTCGCCGAAATCGCCGGCCATTTGGTTGTCGCCGCGCGTGAGGCGTACATTGCCGGCAAGCTGCGCGATGCTCGTCTGCATGTTGTAGACGCCGCGGTCGCCGCGCGCGATTTCGGTGGGCGTGGAAACATGCACATTGCCGAACGCCTCGACGCGCTGCAGGCGCGCATCGTTGCCGCCCGGCGCGTTGCCGGCAGCCGGGCGCTGGTTTGCGCGCGCATTCTGCTGGCCGCGCGGTGCGGCCGCTTGGCGGGCTTGCGGCCGTTGCTGCACGAAGTGTGCTGTCATCACGTCGGCCGTCATGCGCCGCTCGCCCGATACGATCATCGCGTTGCCGCGTGCCACCGCGATCTCGCGCGCGGCCCAGTATTCGAGCGTGTCGCGCGCGGTCAGCGTGTCGGTGGGCGTGGTGAGCCGGAGGGCGCGGCCGGTCACGACCACGACTTCGCTGTCGACGTCGAAAATGCCGCGATCGCCCTCGACCTTTTGGGAGGGCGTTTCGAAGCGCACATTGCCGATGGCTTCGTAGCGGAAAATCTCGGTGCCGCCCGCGGCCGCGTCGCGATACCAGGCAACCAGCCGGTCGCCGTAGACGCTCGTGTCGCCCTGGCGTGCGGCGGCATTGCCGGTTGCGACATAGCGTTTGGCGTCGCGGTCCCATTCGATGCCGTTGCTGGCCGTGATCTCGATGGGCGCACCCGAGCCGCCGCGACCGATATCGATCGCCTGGCTCCACGCGGGGACACTCCAGCTGCCGCACGCGAGCGACAAGGCGGCAAAGAAAGCGCGGCGGAAAAGGCCGCTCATCGGCGCGGCGCCGGGGTTGGCGGCGGCGGAACGGCCGCCTGGGCGCGCGGTGCGGACCCGGTCGAGGCGGGTGTGGCACGCGGCGAGGGGAACAGCAGCACGCGCGCTTGGCCCGTGACTTCGACGCGGGCACCGCGATCGTCGATGCGGAAGCCCGAACCGTCGAGCTGCGAGTTGGGCCCTTGCGCGCGCACGGGCGCATCGCCTTGGGCGGTGCCGCGGTCGAGATCGATGCGCGCGCGGTCGGTCGAAATCTCGTAGCCGCCGTCGTGGAACAAGGTGACCCCACCCCACAATTCGAGCGCTTTGTCGGGCTGGTGGTAGAGCCCGTGTTCGGCCGTCATCGCAAGCCACGTGCCCGAATTCATCGCGATGTCGCCTTGCGGGTCTTTGAGGTCCGTCGCATCGGACGAGCCTTTGGCTTGCGTCGCCTGTTCGGCCACGATCGTGAAAGGCTGGTTGCGGTCGTCGACGCCGACATAGCGCGGCTGCACCATGCGCAGATTTTCGAGATCCTCGATCGAGACCTGCACGGGCGTGAGGCGAAAACGCGCATCGATCGGATTGAGCTGCGGCCACAGCAGCACCAAGGCTGCAATCCCGAGGGCGGCGGCGGGCAACGCGAATTTGAGCAAGCCCACGATCTGGCTGTAGAGCGGGCTCAGCACGCGCGGGCCGCCCGGCGCGAGGCCGACGAGCCGGGCGCGCGGCGGCGGAACGGCTTGGGTCTCGGACGCAACCGGGACTGGCACCGGCGGGGGCGGCAAATCGCCAAACCCGATCTCGGGCTGGGGCGGGCGCGGCGTCGCGCGCGGCATCATGCGACACCTGCGCGCAGCAGATCGTGGATATGCAGGATGCCGACCGGACGGCGCTGCCCGTCTTGCGTTTCGCACGCGAACAGCGCCGTGATCTGATGCGCGTTCATCAGCGCCAGCGCTTCGGCGGCGAGCGTGTCGGGGGCAACCGCGCGCGGATTGCGCGTCATCACCGCTTCGACCGGCCGGTCGAGCAAATCGGGCGACATGTGGCGGCGCAAATCGCCGTCGGTGACGATACCGGCAAGCCAGCCTTGCGCATCGACCACGGCCACGCAGCCGAAGCGTTTGGCCGTCATCTTGATCAGCACGTCGGCCATTTTCTGGCCCGGATTCGCAAGCGGCAGATCGGTGTGCATGAGATCGCCCACCTTGGCGAGCCGCGCACCCAACGCACCGCGCGGGTGGAATTCGCGGAAGTGTGCTGCCGTAAAGCCGCGCCGTTCCATGAGGGCCACCGCGATCGCGTCGCCCAAGGCCAACTGCATCGTCGTCGAGGTCGTCGGTGCCAAGCCCACGGGGCACGCTTCTTCGGCCGCCGGCAGCAGCAGCACGATGTCGGCCGCATTCGCGAGGGCCGATTTTTCGCGCGCCGTGATGGCAATCAGCGGGATCGCAAAGCGGCGCGAATAGCCGACAAGATCGGTCATCTCGGCCGTTTCGCCGGAATTGGACAGCGCCAAGACCACGTCTGCCGGCGTGATCATGCCAAGATCGCCGTGGCTTGCTTCGGCCGGATGCACAAATTGCGCGGGCGTTCCAGTCGAGGCCAACGTCGCCGCAATCTTGCGCGCGACATGGCCCGACTTGCCCATGCCCGAGACGATCACGCGGCCAGGGGCGGCAACAATGCGGTCGATCGCCGCGACCAAATTTGCGTCGAGGCTCGCTTCCAGCGCTTCAAGCCCGGCGCGCTCGACCGCAATCGCACGTCGCGCCACCGCAAGGTCGCGCGTCTGTGCCGAATTTGCCACGGGCTGTATGGCTTTTAGCGTTGTCATTGGCCGGAGAGGCCTCCCATCGCGAGGCAAGAACTATGCCTGTTTTGGAGGCGTGAAGTCAATGTCTCTAAGTTAATGTTTTGTAATGAAAAATTGCAGCGTCGGGGGATAAGTCACGTTTCATGCTGCGCTGCAGCAATGACATGGCCCGTCAATGCGCGAAAATGTCGTCTTCGCCCCAGCCCAACAGATCGAGATCGGCGCGCGTCCCGAGAAAATCGAAGCAGGCTTGCGCCAAATGGGTGCGGCCTTCGCGCGCGAGCATGTCGTCGAGCTTCGCCTTGAGGGCGTGCAGATAGAGCACGTCGGCTGCCGCATAATTGAGCTGCGCTTGGGTAAGTTCGGCCGCCCCCCAATCCGAAGATTGCTGCTCTTTGGACAATTCCTTGCCGATCAGATCGCGGCAGAGATCCTTGAGGCCGTGCCGGTCGGTGAAGGTGCGCACCAGGCGCGAGGCGATTTTGGTGCAGTAAATGGGCGTCACGCGCACGCCGAGATATTTGGCGCAAACGGCCACGTCGAAACGCGCGAAATGGAAGATCTTGAGTGTCGCCGGGTCGGCCAGCAGCGCTTTGAGATTGGGGGCCTCGTAGCTGCCCTTGGCAAAGCGCACGCAATGCGCCGTCCCGTCGCCGCCCGACAATTGCACCACGCACAAACGGTCGCGCTCGGGGCGCAAGCCCATGGTCTCGGAATCGATCGCGACGGAAGCGCCGAATTTGAGCCCGTCGGGCAGATCGCCTTGATGCAGATGGACGGTGGTTGCCATTTGACCCTGTTCGAAGGGGAGAAGTTGGTGCCCGAGAGAAGACTCGAACTTCCACGACCTTACGGCCACTAGAACCTGAATCTAGCGCGTCTACCAATTCCGCCACCCGGGCACCGGGTCTCGTGCGCAAGGCCGCGTCTTTACGCCGAAGAACGGGCCGAAGTCAATTGCTCCCTTGCGCCGCCGCGTGGGCGCCCGATGGGGCGGGGCTTCCGGGGCTTGACGTGTGCCGGGCTTGGCTCTATCGGCATGGTATCGAGCATTTCAAGCGCCAATGCGAAAGAGATGGGGGCCAAGCACATGGTGGCAGGGATCGGACCGGTTCGGCGCGCAACGGTGTTCGGCGCATCGGGCTTCATCGGGCGCTATGTGGTGCGCCGCTTGGCGCAGCAAGGTTATGTCGTGCGCGCCTGCATGCGCGACCCGGTCGCGGGCGCCTTTCTCAAGACCATGGGCGCGGTCGGCCAAATCGCCCCGATGCGCGAGAACCTGACCGGCAGCGACGAAGCGCTGGCGGCCGCCGTGCACGGGGCCGACGCGGTGGTTAACCTCGTGGGCATTCTCGCACAGAGCGGCGACCAGACCTTCCAAGCCCTGCAGGCCGACGGGGCCGCGCGCCTGGCAAAAGCCGCGTTTGCGGCAGGTGCCACGTCGTTCGTGCAAGTCTCGGCCCTTGGCGCCGATGCGGCTTCCAAATCCGAATATGCGCGCAGCAAGGCTGCGGGCGAGGCGGGTGTGCGCGCGGCTTTCCCGAACGCCACGATCATCCGTCCGTCGATCGTGATCGGGGCGGAAGACGGATTCTTCAATCGCTTTGCGCAGATGGCGGCATGGTCGCCGGCCTTGCCGCTGATCGGCGGCGGACACACGAAGTTCCAGCCGGTCTATGTCGACGATGTGGCGGCCGCAATCGAGCGTTCGATCGCGTACGACAGCGCCAAGGGCCAGACCTTTGAGGCCGTCGGCCCCACGGTCTATACGTTCCGCGAACTCATGGAGTTTTTGCTGAAGACGATCGGCAAGCATCGCGGCCTGATCCCGATCGCGTGGCCGATCGCGGAAATCCAGGGCACGCTGATGGGCATGCTGCCGATCAAGCTCTTGACGCGCGACCAGGTCGAATTGCTGAAGACCGACAATATCGGCACGGGTGCGCCGGGGCTCGAAGCCTTGTGCATCCAGCCTGCCGCCATGGAAGCCGTCGCCCCCGTTTATCTGGCCGCCTACCGCAAAGGCGGGCGCTTCGCCGCACCCGCTTAGGCGCTGTCGGAAACGCGCTTCTCGAGCCGCTCGACGTCGTCGGAGAGGCGGCTTGCGACGAGCTTCAAGAGCTCGAACCCGAAAGTCGGGTTATGGAGTGCGGTCAGCTCCATGTCGCGCTTGGTCATGCGCGCGAGCGTCACGTTCGTTTTGGCGCGCGCGGTCGCCGTGCGCTTGTGCGAGGGCACCACGAGGGCGACCTCTCCCAGCACGGCTCCCGCCGCCAGCGTTTTGCCGAGCTCGACGATTTCGATCTCGCCCGCAACGATCAGATACATCTCCGCACCTGCGTCGCCGCGCTTGAACAGGATCTGGCCGGGTTGAAGCGTCTCGCGATTGACGAAGGCGAACAACGCGGCGGGCGAGGGGGCCTCGCCCGACGTCAGCCGCTCGAGCGTGGCGCGCGCCTGGGCGTAGCGCCACAGATGCACGAGCAGCACGAGGCCGGCGCCGATCCAGAGCCATATCGCACCTTCGGCATAGCCCGCCGCCATCGTCGCGATGCAGGCGGCCATCGCCGCCAGCCGCAAGGCCGGCATGGTCTGGAGAAACGCGGCGACAAGCGCCAAGCACAAGGCGGCTTGCCCGAGAAACATCGTGGATTCCATCGTTGTTTGTCCGGCTCTATTGTCAGGCGTCGGGCGGAAGGGCAGGTTGGAGCTGCTGCAGCGGATCGTCGCCGAAGCGGTTTGCACCTTGCGTGCCGCTTCTGACGAACCAGACGATCAGCACGATCATGCCCACGAGCGGCACCAGCAAGAGCAGCAGCCACCAGCCGGAGCGGCCGGTGTCGTGCAGGCGGCGCACGCCGACGGCAAGGCTCGGCAAAAGCGTGGCGACGGAAAAGAAATTGCCGACCTGGTCGAGCCCGGCCGATGCCAAAGCGATCGAAACGACGACCAAGAAAAGCGTGAAATACCAATATTCGCTGCGCGGGGCGCGACCGGCGAACCCGACATATTTCGCGAAGCACGTCTTGATGGCCGTGACAAAATCCATTGCATCCCCGCAAAACTTTAAGAAAGATGTATACGGAATTCCGGCCTGCGCAGGAAATCGCAAATATGATACCAAAAATGTACTAAATTACATTTATTAGGCCAATAAAATCGTAACTCTGCCTTATTTTTAGACTTCTTTGAAAAAGTAGTTACCACGTACTGTCCTAATAGCGTTTTTTCACTGTTCCACTTGCCCAGCTTGGCTTAGAAAGTCGGTCCCTTTTTCTTACGCGTCAGGACCTTGCCCATGGCGACCACCGGCAAAATGCTGCACTTCGTCGATCGCGACCAGAAAATGCCGCAAAAGCGCGTCGCCGCCGAGCGCACGGCCGATTTCGACGAGATCTATGCCGAGTTCAGCAAGGCCGAGGCCGAGGCGCAAGCCGGGCGCTGCTCGCAATGCGGCGTGCCGTTCTGCCAGATCCACTGCCCGGTCTCGAACAACATCCCGGACTGGCTGAAGCTCACGGCCGAAAACCGCCTCGAAGAGGCCTACGAGATCAGCCAGGCGACCAACACGTTTCCGGAAATCTGCGGCCGCATTTGCCCGCAAGACCGCCTGTGCGAAGGCAATTGCGTGATCGAGAAGGGCTTCGATTCCGTCACGATCGGTTCGGTCGAAAAATACATCACCGACACCGCCTTCGAAAAAGGCTGGGTCAAGCCCATCGCCCCGCCGCAGGAACGCGCGCAGTCGATCGGCATCATCGGTGCCGGTCCTGGTGGGCTTGCCGCAGCCGACGCGCTGCGCCGCAAGGGCTATCAGGTGCATGTCTACGACCGCTACGACCGTGCGGGCGGCCTCATGATCTACGGCATCCCGAATTTCAAACTCGAAAAAGAGGTCGTGCAGCGTCGCCAGAAGCTGTTCGAAGACAGCAACATCAAGTTCCATCTCAATTTCGAAGTGGGCCGCGACGCCACGCTCGACGAATTGCGCGCCAAGCACGATGCGCTCCTCGTGGCGACGGGCGTCTACAAGGCGCGCGCGATCGAAGCGCCCGGCGTTGGCCTTGCCAACATCGTGCCCGCGATGACGTATCTGACGGCGTCCAACCGCAAGGGCCTTGGCGACGACGTGCCCGAATTCGACGACGGCACGCTCGATGCGGCGGGCAAGAACGTCGTCGTGATCGGCGGCGGCGACACGGCAATGGACTGCGTGCGCACGGCCGTTCGCCAGGGTGCGAAGTCTGTCAAATGCCTCTATCGCCGCGACAAGAAGAACATGCCGGGCTCGCAGCGCGAGGTCTACAACGCCGAAGAAGAGGGTGTGGAATTCGTGTGGCTCGCCGCCCCCGAAGCCTTCGTCGCGAAGTCCGGCAAGACCAAGAAGAAGGCGGGCCCCGAGGCCGTGGGGGCGGTGCGCGCCTATCGCATGCGCCTGGGCATCGCGGACGCCACGGGCCGCCAGCTCCCCGAGAAGATCGAAGAGAGCAGCTTCGATCTGCCGTGCGATCTGGCGATCCAAGCGCTCGGCTTCGATCCCGAAGACGTGCCGACGATGTTCGGAGCGCCCGAGCTTGCCGTCACGCGCTGGGGCACGTTGAAGGTCGACCACCGCACGATGATGACGGCGGTGGACGGCGTGTTCGCCGCCGGCGACATCGTGCGCGGCGCTTCGCTCGTCGTGTGGGCCATCCGCGACGGCAAAGACGCCGCCGCCGCCATCCACAAATATCTCGCCGCCAAAGCCGCACCCGCTTCGGTCGCGGCAGAGTAGAGGGGAACCAGCCCATGACCGACAAACTCAACGACGGCGAGATTTTTGCGCGCGACTATCGGGCGAACGCCGCCAAGCTCGAAGCGGGCCACGCCTACGATCCTGCCGACGAGCACGATGCGTGCGGCGTGGGCCTCGTGGCCGCCATCGACGGCAAGCCGCGCCGCGGGGTCGTCGAGGCGGGCATCGCGGCCCTCAAGGCCGTGTGGCACCGCGGTGCTGTCGATGCCGACGGCAAGACCGGCGACGGGGCGGGCATCCACATCGAAATCCCGCAGGATTTCTTCAAAGCGCATATCGAGCGCCAGGGCGTCACGCCGTCGGCCGCGCGCGTTGCGGTGGGCCAGGTGTTTTTGCCGCGCAACGATCTCGACGCGCAGGAGCGCTGCCGCACGATCGTCGAAACCGAAATCCTCAAGATGGGCTACGCCGTCTACGGCTGGCGTCAGGTGCCGATCGACACCTCGGTGTGCGGCGAAAAAGCCAACGCCACGCGCCCCGAGATCGAACAGATCATGGTCCACAACGTGCGCAACGCGCCCGACGACCAGTTCGAGCTCGATCTCTACGTGATCCGCCGCCGCATCGAAAAGCAAGCGCTCGCCGAGAACATCGTCGACATCTATATCTGCTCGCTGTCGTGCCGTTCGATCATCTACAAGGGCATGTTCCTCGCCGAAGTCCTGTCGGTGTTCTATCCGGACCTCAACGACGAGCGCTTCGTCTCTTCCTTCGCGATCTACCACCAGCGCTATTCGACGAACACGTTCCCGACGTGGCGCCTGGCGCAGCCCTTCCGCACGCTTGCGCACAACGGCGAGATCAACACGGTGCGCGGCAACGTGAACTGGATGAAGAGCCACGAGACGCGCATGGCGCATGATTCGCTCGGCGCCATGGTCGACGACCTCAAGCCCGTCGTGCAGCCGGGCTCGGATTCCGCGCAGATGGACAACGTGTTCGAACTCTTGGTGCGCGGCGGGCGCGCGCTGCCGATGGTCAAAACCATGATGGTGCCGCAGGCTTGGTCCTATGCGGACAAGACGCCGCAGCACATCCGCAACATGTACGCCTACGCGAACTCGGTCATGGAGCCGTGGGACGGCCCGGCCGCCCTTGCCTGCACCGACGGCAAATGGGTGCTGGCCGGCATGGACCGCAACGGTCTGCGCCCGTGCCGCTACACGATCACCGGCGACGGGTTGCTGGTCGTGGGTTCGGAAGCGGGCATGGTCAAGGTCGACGAGCAGACGGTCGTCGAAAAGGGCCGCGTGGGCCCCGGCCAAATGATCGCGGTCAATCTCGCCGAAGGCAAATTCTACCGCGACGGCGAACTCAAGGAGTGGCTTGCACAGTCACGGCCCTTCGGCGACTGGACGCGCAACATCACGGTCATCGACCAGATCGTCAAAGAAGACGCCGAGCCCAAGCAAGAGCTGTCGCGCGACGAATTGCGCCGCCGCATGCTCGCGGTCGGCTGGACGATCGAAGACCTCGAACTCATCCTGCATCCGATGGTCGAGGACGCCAAGGAAGCCGTGGGCTCGATGGGCGACGACACGCCCATCGCCGTGCTGTCGGACAAGTTCCGCGGGCTGCACCATTTCTTCCGCCAGAATTTCAGCCAGGTCACGAACCCGCCCATCGACTCTCTGCGCGAACGGCGCGTGATGACGTTGCGCACGCGTCTCGGCAATCTCGGCAATATTCTTGACGAAGACGAAAGCCAGTGCCGCCTACTGCAGCTCGAAAGCCCGGTGCTGCTGAACGAAGAGTTCGACGCGATGCGCACCTATATGGGTGCGACCGCCATCGAAGTGGACTGCACGTTCGATCCGGCTGCCGGCGAATGGGCGTTGCGCGATGCGCTCAAGCGCGTGCAGCGCGAAGCCGAAGACGGCGTGCGCGGCGGGGCCGTGCATGTGGTGCTGTCGGACAAGAACCAGGGCCCGAACAAGGCGCCGATCCCGATGATCCTGGCGGCGGGCGGCGTGCACACGCATCTCGTGCGCCAGCAATTGCGCACTTTCACGTCGCTCAACGTGCGCACGGGCGAATGCCTCGACGTGCATTTCTTCGCCGTGCTGATCGGCGTGGGGGCAACGACGGTCAACGCGTATCTCGCCCAAGAGGCCATCGCCGACCGCCATCGTCGCGGCCTGTTCGAAGGCTTGAGCCTCAAAGACGCCGTCAATCGCTACCGCAAGGCGATCGACGAAGGCCTGCTCAAGACCATGTCGAAGATGGGCATTTCGATCGTGTCGTCCTATCGCGGCGGCTACAATTTCGAAACCGTGGGCCTCTCGCGCACGCTGATCTCGGAATTCTTCCCCGGTATGGCGAGCCGCATTTCCGGCATCGGCCTCAAGGGCATCCAGAAGAAGGCGGCCGAGCTGCATGGCCGCGCCTTCCGCGAAGACGTGATCGCGCTGCCGGTCGGCGGCTTCTACCGCTACCGCAAATCGGGCGAGGCGCATTTCTGGGAAGGCGAGCTCATCCACACGCTGCAGCGCGCGGTCGAGCGCGATTCCTACGCGATCTACCGCGATTTCTCGGATGGCTGCCGCAAGCTGCCGCCGATCAATCTGCGCGACCTGTTGGACTTCAAGCCGGGCCGCAAGGCGATCCCGGTCGACGAGGTCGAGAGCATCACCGAGATTCGCAAGCGCCTGATCGCGCCCGGAATCTCGCTGGGCGCTTTGGGTCCCGAAGCGCACGAGACTCTGTCGATCGCGATGAACCGCATCGGCGCCAAGTCGGACTCGGGCGAAGGCGGCGAAGATCCCGCGCGCTACAAGCCGCGCCCGAACGGCGACAATCCGTCGTCGGCGATCAAGCAGGTCGCCTCGGGCCGCTTCGGCGTCACGGCCGAGTATCTCAACAATTGCCGCGAGCTCGAGATCAAGGTGGCGCAGGGCGCAAAACCCGGCGAAGGCGGCCAGCTGCCGGGCTCGAAGGTGACGGACCTCATCGCGCGCCTGCGGCATTCCACGCCGGGCGTGACGTTGATCAGCCCGCCGCCGCACCACGACATCTATTCGATCGAGGATCTGGCGCAGCTCATCTACGACCTCAAGCAGATCAATCCCGAAGCCGCCGTGTGCGTGAAGCTCGTTGCACGCTCCGGTATTGGCACGATCGCGGCCGGTGTCGCCAAAGCGAAGGCCGATGCGATTCTGATTTCGGGCCATGTCGGCGGCACGGGTGCAAGCCCGCAATCCTCGATCAAATATGCGGGCCTGCCCTGGGAGATGGGCCTCAGCGAAACCAACCAGGTGCTCACGCTCAACCGCTTGCGCCATCGCGTGAAGCTGCGCGTGGACGGCGGCATTCGCACCGGGCGCGACGTCGTGATCGGCGCCATGCTGGGTGCCGACGAGTTCGGCATCGGTACTGCCTCGCTCGTTGCGATGGGCTGCATCATGGTGCGCCAGTGCCATTCCAACACCTGCCCCGTGGGCGTGTGCACGCAAGACCCGAAGCTCCGCGCCAAGTTCGACGGCAGCCCCGAGAAGGTCGTCAATCTCTTCTCGTTTGTGGCCGAAGAAGTGCGCGAGATTCTGGCCTCGCTCGGCTTCAAGTCGCTGCGCGACGTGATCGGCCGCTCGGACCTGCTCACGCAGGTGCTGCGCGGCGACGAGAGCCTCGACGATCTCGATTTGAACCCGCTGCTGGTGCAGGCGGACCCCGGCGAATATCCGCGCTACTGCACGCTCGAGGGCCGCAACGAAGTACCCGAAACGCTCGACGAGCAGATGATCGCCGACGCTGCCCCCGCCCTCGAAGGCGGCGAGAAGATGCAGCTCGAATACAATATCCGCAACGTCTACCGCGCCATCGGCACGAAGCTTTCGAGCAAGATCACGCGCAAATACGGCATGACGGGCTTGAAGCCCGGCCACATCACCGTGCGTCTGCGCGGTTCGGCCGGCCAGTCGCTGGGTGCGTTTGCCGTGCAGGGCATGAAGCTCGAAGTGTTCGGCGACGCCAACGACTACGTGGGCAAGGGCCTGTCGGGCGGCACCATCGTGGTGCGCACGACGACGTCGTCGCCGCTGGTGTCGAACAAGAACACGATCATCGGCAACACGGTGCTGTACGGGGCCACGGCCGGGCGGCTGTTTGCGGCCGGCCAAGCGGCCGAACGTTTCGGCGTGCGCAATTCGGGGGCCGTCGCCGTCGTCGAAGGCTGCGGCTCGAACGGTCTCGAATACATGACCGGCGGAACGGTCGCGATCCTGGGTGCCGTCGGCGACAATTTCGCCGCCGGCATGACCGGCGGCATGGCTTTTGTCTACGACGCCGACGGCTCGTTCGCCGACCGCGTGAACGACGAAACCGTGATCGTGCAGAAGGTCGAAACCGCGCATTGGGAAGGCGTGCTCAAGGAACTGATCGAAGAGCATGCGCGCGAAACCCAATCGCAGCATGCGCGCCAGATCCTGGCCGATTGGGACCGCGAGATCGGCAAGTTCCGCCAGATCGTGCCGAAGGAAATGCTGTCTCGACTTGCCCACCCCGTGCGCCGCGCCGACCAGCGCCGCCCCGGCAAAGGCATTGGGGCGGATTGAGCGGCGGCGAACGCGCGCGGACTTTTTTGCATTGGGGATTGGCGGCCAAGTAGCCTTGTCCGCTAGTGCCCCTTATACAGAACGCCATGACGCCGCGTTTTCCGTTGTGGGTTCGGCTTGTGCCGGTGCTGTTGATCGCAGCTGCTGCGGCGACTGCCATCGCCAATCGTGACGAAATTTCGCCCGCTTCACTCGAAGCGGCTGTAGGGCTTGCGGGCGCTTGGATGGGGCCGGCTTTCGTGCTTGCCCATGCGGCGGGCATTCTCGTGGCGTTGCCGCGCTGGGCGTTTGCCATCGCGGCCGGTTTGCTGTTCGGTTTTCCCGAGGGCATTGCCTGGGCCGTCGCGGGCACGCTCGCCGGCACGTCGCTCGGTTTTTTCGTCGCACGCTTTGCCAATAGCGGCGCGCTGAAGCCGCATGAGTGGGCGCGCGTGGGCCCGTGGATCGCGCGGGCCGAAACGAGCGGCTGGCGTGCGGTGGCACTCGCACGCTTGCTGCCGGTACCAGGTGCGCTGGTCACCTACGGCTTTGGGCTGTCGCGGCTGCGCTATCGTTCGTTTTTGCTGGGGACGGCGCTGGGCACGTTGCCGGTCGCCATCGTGTTTGCCAATCTCGGCGCCGCCGGTTGGACCGATCCGGAAGCGGCCAAGGGCACGCTCGTGCTGGCCGTCGGTGCGGCACTGGTCTTCGTCGCGGCCACGGCGTTGGCGCCACGTCTGCTGCGGAGCCGCGCGTGAACCAAGGGCTCGGTGCGGCCTTGCAAGCGGCGGTCGCAGGCGATCCGGCCGGCCGCATCACGCTTGGCGAACTCGTCGAGACGTTGCAGGCGCGCGGCTACGGGCTGCTGCTGTTTTTGTTTGCGGTCCCCAATCTCACGCCGGGCCCGAGCCTGCCGGGTTTCTCGACGATTTTTGCCGTACCGCTTGCGCTCGTCGCGATCCAGATGGCGCTCGGTGTGGCCCATCCGCGCCTGCCGGGGTTTCTCGCAAGGTTGGGTCTTTCGCGCGGCCGCGCCCAGCGCGTGGTGGCGGCCGCAGCCCCGCTGCTGGTGCTTGGCGAGAAACTCTTGCGCCCCCGTGGCGGAGCGCTGACCGGCCCAACCGCGCGCCGCTGGATCGGGCTTGCCGCTTTGCTGCAGGCGGTGCTGCTGCTCGTGCCGCTGCCGTTGCTGCCGCTGATCCCGTCGCTGGCGCTGGTGGTCCTCGCCCTCGGGCTCGCCGCACACGATGGTGTCGCCGTGGGCATCGGGCTTGCCGCCTGTGCGCTTGCAGCGCTGCTGTTCGGACTTGCCCTGTTCTACGGCGCGGCGTTGCTGGGGCTCGCCTAAGGCCTGCGCGTTCTGTAAACTGCGTCTACCGATTCGCCATGCGCATCCTTCATCACCTTCCGCTCTCGCCCTTCTGCCGCAAAGTGCGCGTGGCGTTGGGCGAAAAGCGTCTCGAATTCGAGATGAAGGTCGAAAAAACCTGGGAGCGCGCGCCCGCGTTCCTCGCCCTCAATCCCGCCGGCACGGTGCCCATCCTCGTCGACGAAGACGGCACGGTCGTCTGCCATTCGCAGGCGATCTGCGAACATCTCGAGCGCGAATACCCGGCAGTCCCCTTGATCGGCGAAAATCCTGCCGAGCGCGCGGAAGTGCGCCGCCTTGTGGCGTGGTTCGACGAGAAATTCGCGCGCGAAGTGACCGACAATCTGTATCGCGAGAAGCTCATCAAGCGCTTCTTGACGGCGGCCGAGCCGAACTCGTCGGCGATCCGGGCGGGCTACCAGAATATCCGCTACCATCTCGACTATATCGGCTGGCTTGCCGAGCGCCGGAAGTTCCTGGCGGGCGAGCGCTACAGCTTGGCCGACATTGCGGCCGCATCCCACATCTCCACGCTCGACTATATGGGCGATGTACCCTGGGACGTGTACCCACGCGCGCACGAATGGTACGCGCGCATCAAGAGCCGCCCGGCGTTCCGCCCGCTTTTGGCCGACCATCTGCCGGGCTCGCCGCCGCCCGCCCACTACGCGGATCTGGATTTCTAGCGCGTTTTGTCAGCGCGGGCCGAGTTCCATGCGCTCGATCTGCGCGCGCGCGGCGTCGGCGGCGGGGCTCTCGGGATCGAGCAGCAGCGTCTCGCGCCAATCGCCGCGTGCGCCGTTTTTGTCGCCCTTGTGGGCGCGCAAGATGCCGCGCTCGAGCCATGCCTCGGGCATGCGCGGGGCAAGCCGCACCGCGCGCTCGGCATCTTCGAGGGCGAGATCGAACGCATCGACCTTGCGATAGGCGGCCGCCCGGAACGCGAAGACGTCGCCGCGCCTGGGATCGAGATCGGCCGCACGGTTGAGATCGTCGATCGCCTCCCAATATTTGCGCGTGGCGGCCAAGGCTTCGGCGCGGTCGATCCAGAAGGTCGCGACGTCGGGCGCCACATCTACCGCCACGTTGAAGGCCGCGATCGCGCGCGTGGGATCGTCGGCGGCAAGCCACGCGTGGCCCGCTTGGGCGGCGAGGCTCGCGCGGATCAGCACGCGGCGGTCGCGATAGCGCCCCGCCATGTCGGTGAAAGCTTGGGCTGCCTGGCGGTAAAGCCCGCCATTGAACAAGGCTACGGCAGCGCAATGCAAAGCGGGCTCGCCGCCGCCGCGCGTGCGCGCCCAGCCCATCGCATCTTCGTACGCCACGTCGGGCTCTTTGGCTGCGCGCGCGAGGCAATTCGAATATTCGACGTCGGCCGAGGGTCCGAGATCGACGCGCGGCGGCAAAGGCCGCACCACGCCCGCGCCGCGCGGCGCGCTCTGCGCCGGGCTTTGAGTCGGGCTTTGCGTGCGCGGCGGCGGCGTCTGCTGGGCGAGGGCGAGCATCGGGCTTGCGGCGAGCAGCAGGGCGAGGGCAATGGCGAAGCGTTTCATGGTGCAAAGGATGTAGCGCCGACGGCCGCGCAATGCCATAGAGTTGCACGCATGAGCGCTTCCACGTTTGCGACCGGTGCCTTGCAGCATCCGGCGCGCGGCAATCGGCTGTTCTGTTTCGGGCTCGGCTACAGCGCCATGACGCTGGCGCGCCGCCTCATCGGCAAACATTGGCGCGTGGCGGGTACGTGCCGCAGTGCCGCCAAGGCCGAGGCCTTGCGCGAAATCGGCATCGAGCCGTTTTTGTTCGACCGCAACGCGCCGCTGGCCGATGCCGCCGGCGCTTTGGCGGGAACGACGCATCTGCTGTCGAGCGTGCCCCCCGACGCTGCGGGCGATCCCGTCGTCGACCATCACGGCAACGATCTCGTGCGCCTCGAGGGCGTGAAATGGACGGGCTACCTCTCCACCACGGGTGTCTACGGCGATCGCGGCGGCGACTGGGTCACCGAGCGCGACGCGTTGCGCCCGATCGGCCCGCGCGGGCGCGCGCGCGTGGCGGCGGAAGATGCCTGGCTGGGTCTGGGCCATGTCGGCCACAAGGTGCATGTGTTCCGGCTCGCGGGCATCTACGGCCCCGGCCGTTCGGCACTCGACACGCTGCGCGAGGGCCGCGCCAAGCGCGTGGTGAAGCAGGGCCAGGTCTTCAGCCGCATCCATGTCGAAGACATCGCTTCGATCCTCGAAGCCTCGATCGCCAAGCCCGACGCGGGCGCGGTCTACAATGTCTGCGACGACGAACCCGCGCCGCCGCAAGACGTGATCGCCTATGCGGCCGCCTTGCTCGGCGTGCCGGCCCCGCCGGAAGTGGCTTACGAAGAAGCCGCCAAAACCATGAGCGAAATGGCGCGCTCGTTCTACGCCGAGTCCAAACGCGTCTCGAACCGCCGCATCAAAGACGAACTCGGCGTCACGCTCGCGTATCCCGACTACCGCGAAGGCCTCAAAGCGCTGCTGGCGTCGGGCGCATAAGCGCGTCCAGCGTTTGCGTCAGCAGCAGAATGTCGGAATCGCGCGACAGGCGGTGGTCGCCGTCTTTGACGAGGACGGTCTGCACATCCGCCGTCGTGAGCGTCTCGGCGATTTTGTGGCTCCATTGCCACGGCACGTCTTTGTCCTGCATGCCCTGCAAGAGCCGCACGCGGCCTTCATAGGCTAGGGGGCTGCGCAGCAGCAGATGCTTGCGGCCGTCTTCGATGAGCTTGTGCGTGATCGTGTAGGGATGGTCGCCATATTCACTGGCCTGTTCGATGACGCCGTCGCGTTCGAGCCGCGCGCGCAATTCGGGCGGCATGCGATCCCACATCAGGTCTTCGGTGAAATCGGGGGCGGCGGCAATGCCGACGAAGGCCGCGACGCGGTCGGGCCGCGCTTTTGCGAGCAGCAGCCCCATCCAGCCGCCCATCGACGAGCCGACGACGATCTGCGGGCCGTCGGTCAAAGCGTCGAACACGTCGAGCGTATCTTCGAACCATTGGCCGATCGTGCCGTCCTCGAAGCGCCCGTCCGAGCTGCCATGGCCGCGATAATCGAAGCGCAGACAGGCCTGGCCGCGTCGCCTGGCCCAATCTGCGACCGCAGTTGCCTTCGCACCCTCCATGTCCGATTTGAAGCCCGGACAAAAGACCACGCCAGGGGACTTGCCCGCCAATCGGCGATAGGCGATACGGGGGGCTTCATTGCGTGCGGCCGCGAAAAACGCGACCGAGTCGCTGGCTTCAGTCGGGGCGGGGGATCGATCGGGACTCATGGCGTCCATTCTGGGCGAAAACGGCGACGGGTACGCCTCGTTTGATTCGGCGGGGCCCGA
>VYKU01000088.1_pt1 | contig 32599 bp, 37 predicted proteins | sample 5114491 | NCBI WGS metagenome assembly VYKU01 (sample SAMN12291796, study PRJNA351875) | freshwater metagenome | isolation source: freshwater lake | place: USA: Michigan, Gull Lake | collected 2011-07-05 | reverse complement strand
GAGGGCGGGGGCGGGCGGGCGCGTCTTGGGATCGGCGAAGCCCGAAATCTTGATTGGATTGCCGATCACGCTGACCTTGTGGCCGCGCGGGGTCGCGGTTTCCACGACCATATTGCGCGCTGCCGTCTGCGGATGGTCGATGGCTTTCTGGATGTCGTTGATGGGGCCGGCAGGAATCCCCGCCTGGTCGAGCCGCTCGAGCCAATAGGCCGAAGGTTGTTTGGCGAGGATGGCGGAAATCTCCGCCTCAAGCGCCACGACGTTTTCGGTGCGCAGACCGTTCGTGGCGTAGCGCGCATCTTCGGCCATCTTGGGCGCTTCGAGCACGGCCGCCATCTTGCGGAACAGGGCGTCGTTGCCGGCCGCAATGATGATCGGCTGGTCGGCGGTCTGGAAAATGCCGAACGGCGTGATCGACGCATGGCGTCCGCCCATCGGGCCCGGCACCTTGCCCGTGTTGAGATAGCGCGCGGCTGGGTTTTCCATCAAAGCCAGCTGGCAATCGAGCATGCCGATATCGACGAAGGTGGCTTCGCCCGTGCGCAAGCGATGGAAAAGCGCCGCCTGCACGCCGATGGCAGCGTAGAGCCCCGCACCCAGATCGCCGATCGAAACGCCGATGCGCGCTGGCGGCGCACCTTCATGGCCCGTCACGCTGATGATGCCGCCCAAACCCTGCACGACCATGTCGTAGGCGGGTTTGTCTTTGTGGGGCCCCGAATGGCCGAAACCCGAGGCAGCGCAATAGATGAGCTGCGGAAAGCGTTCGTGCAAAGCAGCCCAGCCATAGCCGAGCCGGTCCATGGTGCCGGGGCGGAAGTTTTCGACGAGCACGTCGGCCTTCGCCAGCAGGCTTTCGAAGATCGTCCGATGCTCGGAATTTTTGAGGTCGAGCCCGATGCTTTCCTTGCCGCGATTCACGGCCGCGAAATAGACGGACTCGCCGTCGATGAAGGGCCCGTATTGGCGGCTGTCGTCGCCGCCGCGCGGGTCTTCGATCTTGATCACGCGGGCGCCGAGTTCGGCCATCAGCAAGGTGCAGTAGGGCCCTGCCAGAATGCGGGACATGTCGACGATGGTGATGCCCGCAAGCGGGCCGGATTTTGCGGCAGTCATCGGCTGTTCGGGTCCTGGCATCGAGACGGATCGGGCCACAGTCTTAGCCGATCCGCGCATGCAGGGCCAAGCGGCTTAAGCGCGCGCCGTTTTGGCCGCCCAAAGCTCGTTGGCGAGGAGGGCGGCAAGGATGATGCCGCCCCCCAACAAGGTCGCGGCAGTAGGCTCCTCGGTATAGACGAGCCACACCCAAAACGGCCCGAGCGTGGTTTCGAGGAGCGCTATCAGCCCCACTTGGGCGGCCCGCAAATGGCGGGTGGCCATGGTCATCAGCATGCAGCCGAGGCCGAGCTGGATCACGCCCATGGCCATCAATACGCCGATATCGTGCGCCGAAATCGCCCAGACATCCGCAAACGGGAAAGCGAGCAGGGCCGACAGCACGCCTGCCACGAGTACGCTCGGCACCATATCGACGCTCGCACCTGCCTTGCGCACGACGGTGATTTGGGCCGCAAAGGCGAGCGAAACGCAAAGTGCCGAGAGCGGCCCGAGGATCGAGCCGAAGGAAAGTGCATCGCCGACCATGATTGCAACGCCGACGGCGCAGGCGGCGATCGCGAGCAGCGTGCGCAGCGCCAGCGCTTCGCCAAGCACGAAGCGGCCGAGCAAGGCCGCCCACAGGGGCGAAGTGCTCATCAGGAAAAGGGCCGTCGCAACGGTCGTGGCGCTGACGGCGTAGAGAAAGAAAAAGAAGGTCGAGGCGAGGAGCACGCCCGCGATCCAGCCGGCACGCCCGAGTGCCAACACGGCAGCGGGTGCCGCACGGCCGTAGCGCCATACGAGATAGGCCGCCAGCATCGGCACCATGCCGACCGAGCGCCAGAACACCATCTGCCACGCATGGTCGGTCTCGAGTGCGCGCACGAAGAGGCCGCTGGTACTCCAGAACAGAGCGGCCGCCACCATGAGCGCAACACCTTTGGCGTTGGCACTCATGGCGCGGTTTTGGCGCGTGCGCCCGCAAGCGTGTTGAAGACGAGGGCAGCGAGCAGAATGGCGCCGCCATAGATCGTGCTCGAGGCGGGCACTTCGCCCACGGCAAGCCACGTCCAAATTGGCCCCAGCACCGGCTCGAGCAGCGTGATCAAGGCAACCTCGACCGGCGGCAGGCGTTTGAGGGCGGAAAAGAAAAACGCAAGACCGATCGACATCTGCAGCACGCCCAAAAACATCAGCGCTGCGATACTGCCGAGGTCGACCGCAAAGACGTCGCTCAGGGCAAATCCCAGCACCATCGATGCGGCGGCACCGATCAGCGTTGCCGGGCGCAGATCGAGCTGCGGATAGGCGCGCACGAGCAGCACGTTGATCGCCGAGCACAGCGCCACCCCGAGCGCCATGATTTTGCCGAACAATGCGCCGTCGGCGATGCCCACACCCATGACCACGCCGAGGCCGGAAAACGCGACTGCGATCGCGATCCAACTGGTCAAGCTCACGCGTTCGCGCAGCACAAGCCAGCCGAGCAGGGCCACAAGGATCGGCGATGTCGATTGCAGCAGCAGCGCGTTGGCGACACTCGTCGACGTCATGGCGAGCACGTGCAGCGAAAACATGCCCGTGACCATCAATCCCGAAAGCAACGTGGTGCGCCCGCCTGCCTGCAGCGATCCGAAGATCGGCACGCGCAGCACGAAGACGAGCACAAGCGGGAAAAACACAAGATGGCCGGCCGCGCGCCAGAACACGATGTCCCACGGGCCGGCATCGACCGACCGGATGATCACGCCGCCGAAACTCCAACACAAAGGGGCGGCCAGGGCGAAAAGATAGCCCTCGGCGCGGGAGGTGAGTTTCATCGGCGGAATCGATTCCAAAACGGGGGCGGCGGCGCTGTTCTTTTAGGGACTTGCCGACGCGGTTGTCCAGTGCGGCTCGATCAAGGTAGAACCATGGCTATGACGCCGCGCGAATGCAGCATGCCCGTGCTCGGGCCTTCCGGATTTTTCAAACTCGCCTGGACCGAGTGGGGGCCTTTGCGGGCCAAGCGCACCGTGCTGTGCGTGCACGGCCTCACGCGCAACGGCCGCGATTTCGACGTGCTGGCGCGCGCTTTGGCGGCGCAGGATTGCCGCGTCGTATGCCCCGACATGCCGGGGCGCGGGGAATCCGACTGGCTGCCCAAGGCCGACGACTACGCATACCCCACTTATATGCAGACGATCGCGGTGCTGTTTGCGCGCCTCGACGTCGAGAAGGTGGATTGGATCGGCACGTCGATGGGCGGGCTTATCGGCATGCTCCTCGCGGCCCATCGCGGGCATTTCATCGGCCGTTTGGTGCTCAACGATGTCGGGCCGTTCATCCCGTCGGCGGCCTTGCAGCGTTTGGGTGCTTATGTCGGCCGCGATCCGCGCTTCCAGGATTTCGGCGAAGTCGAAGCCTATTTGCGCAAAGTGCACGCACCGTTCGGCCAACTCAGCGATGCCGAGTGGATGCATCTGGCGTTCCACAGCGCCGAAGAGTCGGACGACGGCGATCTGCGTCTGCGCTACGACCCGGCGATCGGCAAGCCGTTCCAGGACAAGCCGGCCGACGATCTTGCTTTGTGGGCGTTCTGGGACCAGATCCGAATTCCGGTCCTCGCCATTCGCGGTGCCGAGTCCGATCTGCTGCTGCGCGATACGCTGGTGCGCATGTCCAAGCGCAAGAATTGCGCTGCCGTCGAGATCGCGGGCTGCGGCCACGCGCCCGCTTTGATGGCGCCCGACCAGATCCGCATCGTTTCGGAATTTCTGCTGCAATAGCCGCAGCCGCACTTCACACGAACCCGCCCGCGACCGCAAAAGCAGCGATTGCGAGCAGCACGGCCGCCGCACGGTTGATCGTGCGCTGGCTTGCCGCGTCGATCGCCGCTTGCGATGCCGCAAGCGCAATGCCCCAACCGACTGCCCCCAGAAACACGCCGAGTGCGAGATTTGCCGCGGCATCCGCACCGCCGCGGTCCGCACCCAGCGAAATGAGAATGGTCGTGAAGACCACCAGAGACGTCGGATTACCGATGGCGGGCGAAAAGGAAGAAGTTGCCGCCTGCAGCAAAGATCTGCCGCCTTCGGGTGGGGCAGGGGCGATCAGCGGCGCGTTGTAGGCCTGCCACCCCAGCCACAGCAGCATCATCGCACCGAACTGCCGCACCCAGTCGTTGTCGGCGATCCAGCCTGCGAGCAAGCCCGCCACCAGATAGCCCGCAAGTGCTGCATAGACGAAATCGGCGAAGGCGCTGCCGCAGCCGGCCGCAATGCCCGCAGCAAAGCCGTCGCGACGGCTGCGCCCGACAAGGGCGATCCCGCGGTCGTTGAACGGTGCGGCCAGCAGCGCGCCCAGCAGCAAGCCTTCGACGAAGAACAGCGAGGATTCGTCCATCGACGCGTCTAGCTTTTCAGCGCTTGCGCAACGTCGATGGCCGAATAGGTCAAAATGCCGTCCGCCCCGGCGCGCTTGAAAGCAAGCAGCGTTTCGAACACGACCTTGCGGTCGAGCCAGCCGCGCTCGATGGCCCCCATCAGCATCGCGTATTCGCCCGACACTTGATAGGCGAAGGTCGGAACCTTGAACGTGTCTTTGATGCGGCGCACGATGTCGAGATAGGGCAGGCCGGGCTTGACCATGACCATGTCCGCCCCTTCGTCGAGATCGAAGGCGACTTCGCGCAGCGCTTCGTCGCTGTTGGCCGGATCCATCTGGTAGGTGCGCTTGTCGCCCTTGCCGAGCGCCGAGCCCGAGCCCACCGCATCGCGGAACGGGCCGTAAAACGCGGACGCGTATTTGGCCGCATAGCTCATGATGCGCACATGCTCGAACCCTGCCTGGTCGAGCGCGTCGCGCAGCACGCCGATGCGCCCGTCCATCATCTCGGAGGGGGCGATCACGTCGCAGCCCGCCTGCGCTTGCACCAGAGCTTGCCGGCACAGCACGGGCAGGGTCGGATCGTTGACGACATAGCCGTCGCGCACGAGGCCGTCTTGGCCGTGGGTGGTGTAGGGATCAAGCGCCACGTCGCACACCACGCCCATTTCGGGCACGGCTTTTTTGAGCGCGCGCACCGCACGGCACACGAGATTGTCGGGGTTGCCGGACTCTTCGCCGTCTTCGCTCTTGCGCGCGAGCGGCGTGTTCGGGAACAGGGCGATCGCGCGAATGCCGAGCTTGGCGGCTTTGCGCGCATCCTTCACAAGCTCGTCGATGCTGACGCGCGCAACGCCGGGCATCGAGGCCACGGCATGGCGTGCGGCTTTGCCCTCGGCCACGAACACGGGCCAAATCAGATCGTCGCAGGTGAGTTTCGTTTCGGCCGACAACGCGCGGGACCAGACATCGCGCCGATTGCGCCGCAGTCGCGTGCGCGGATAGCGTCCCAGAAAAGCCATCGACGAATCCCCCTGTTGTCCCCTTGTTCGACCGAACTTAGCGAAACGACATTGTCTTTCCAACCGTTCTGGTCGAAATTGCGACAAAGAGCAAACGAACGGGGGGACGTGCCGCGATGGATTTCGAGCCCAGCGACGAGCAGCGCGCCATTCAAAGCCTCGCGCGCGATTTCGCCGCCGAGCAGATGGCGCCGCATGCGGCCGTGTGGGACGCCGACAAGATCTTTCCGGTCGAAACGCTGCGCGCTGCCGCCGCACTCGGGCTTGCCGGCATCTACACGGGCGACGAACATGGCGGTTCGGGCCTCGGGCGCATCGAGGCGGCTTTGGTGTTCGAGGAATTGTCGACCGCGTGCGCATCGACGGCGGCGTATCTGTCGATCCACAATATGGCGTGCTGGATGGTCGACCGTTTCGGCGATGCGGCGTTGCGCGCGAAACTGCTGCCCGACATGACGGCGATGGCGAAATTCGCGAGCTACTGCCTGACCGAGCCCGGCTCGGGCTCGGATGCGGCGAGTTTGCGCACGCGTGCCGAAAAGCGCGGCGACGTCTATGTGCTGAACGGCACCAAGGCGTTCATCTCCGGTGCGGGTGCCTCGGACGTCTATATCGTGATGGCGCGCACGGGCGGGGCCGGCCCCAAGGGCATATCCGCGATCGCGGTCGAGAAGGGCAGCAGGGGCCTCGCCTTCGGCAAGCAGGAGAACAAGCTCGGCTGGAATTCGCAGCCCACTGCGATGGTGATCTTCGAGGATTGCGAAGTGCCCGTCGCCAATCGCTTGGGGGCCGAGGGCGAGGGCTTCAAGATCGCGATGCAAGGGCTCGATGGCGGGCGCGTGAACATAGCGGCGTGTTCGATCGGGGCCGCACGCGCCGCGATGGAAGCGGCGCGCGACCATCTCAAGACGCGCCAGCAATTCGGCAAGAAGCTCGCCGAGTTCCAAGCGCTGCAGTTTCGCCTGGCCGACATGGCGACGTCGCTCGATGCCGCCCGTCTGCTGGTGCACCGAGCTGCGGCCGCGCTCGACGCGAAGTCGAGCGATGCGAGCTACCAGTGCGCAATGGCCAAACGCTTTGCGACGGATGCGGGTTTTGCCGTGTGCGACGAGGCGCTGCAGCTGTTCGGCGGCTACGGCTATCTCAAGGATTATCCGGTCGAGCGGCATCTGCGCGATGCGCGCGTGCATCGCATCCTCGAGGGTACGAACGAAATCATGCGCGTGCTGATGGCGCGCAAATTGCTGGGCGACTAGGGGCGCGGCGTGCGTGCACCTCTTGCCTGTGGCACTCGGCGGGTGTTGACGCTAGGCTCGCCCGATGATGATCACGACCGCGAATCCATGGCTCCCTGACTTTCTGCAAACACGGCGCGCTGTCCCGTGGTTTGCGGCGAATATTGCGGTGGCCGCAGGCTATTTCTTGCTGGCGACGATCGTGTCGCGCTTTTTCGCCGAATACGGGCTGTTTCCGGCACCGATCTGGCTGCCGACAAGCGTTGCGATGGTGGCCGCGATCGCGGGCGGCTTCGGCCTTGCGGGCGGCATATTCGCGGGCGCTTTTTTCGCCAATTTTGTGCTGTTCGATACGCCGATTTTGCCTGCCTTGGCGATCGCGACGTCGAACACGGCAGGGCCGATGGTCGCTGCCTTGCTGTTGCGTCGGCACCGTCCGGCGGGCGGCATGTTCGCGAGTTTTAAAGGCGTGTCGACGTTTCTGCTGTATGCGACGTTGCTGAGCCCGGCGATCAGCGGCCTTGGCGGGGCGTTGACGGTAACGGCCGGCAAGGGCGCCGATTTTGCGACCATCGGCTCGATCTGGATCGGCTGGTGGCTGACCGACAGCGGCGGCACGCTGTTCTTGGCCGTGACCGCGATTCTGTGGCTGCGGCTCGAGCGCGAGCCCGATACGCGCGCAAGCAGCACGTCGAAAATCTCCGACCGCATCGTGTGGGCGGCGGTGGCTCTCGCGGCGATTGCGATCTTCCAAGTGCAACTCGCACCCAACTCGGTCGTCTCGTGGGCGTATCCGTTCTTGCTCGTGGTGCCGGCGGCGTGGATCACGCTGCGCATGTCGCTGCGTGCGGCGCAGACATTGGTCTCGCTGGTCGCGGTCGTTGCGTGTGCGAGCACGGTCGCGGGGCTGGGGCCCTTCCAGACCGGGGCCGGCAACGGGCTGCAACTCGCGTGCGTGCTCGTGGTGTCGCTTGCGATGACGGCGTTGACGATCGCGGCCCTTGCCGCCGAGCGGCGCAAGGCCGAGGCCGCCAGCCAGATCAAATCGATGTTTCTTGCAACCGCAAGCCACGAGCTGCGCACGCCGCTCAACGGCATCATCGGCTATTCCTCGATGCTGGCCGAAAGCGCGCACGTGCCGCCCGAAAAGGTCCGCGAATTCGCGCGCGCCATCGAGCAGAGCGGGCAGCATCTGCTGCAGCTCATCACCGAACTGCTCGATCTCACGAAGATCGAAGCGGGCCGTTTCGATCTGCGCAACGAAAAGGTCGATCTCGACGCCTTGATCGGGGCCGCGATCGACGCAACGCTGGGCTTGGCACGGCCCAAGAACATCGACCTGCAAGCGCCCGCACCTTGTGCGGTCGTTCTGCAGGGCGATCGGCGCGCTTTGCTGCAGATCCTGCTGAATCTTCTGTCGAACGCGGTCAAGTTCACGCCGACGGGCGGGCGCGTCGATCTTGCCGTTTTGCGTACGGGCGACGGCGGCCTCGAGCTGCGCGTGCGCGACAACGGGCCCGGCATTCCGGCAGAAGCGCTCGAAACCGTTTTCGTGCCGTTCGAGCGGTTGCGCGGCGGGGCTGCATCGGATGTGCCGGGCACGGGGCTCGGTCTTGCGATTTCGCGCGGGCTCGCCGAGCTGCATGGCGGCACGCTGCATCTCGAAAGCCAGCTGGGCGAAGGCACGTCGGCGGTGCTGGCCCTGCCGTCGATGCGGGTTGCCGCAAGCTAGAACGGAGCGACAAAAAGTGGACGAAGCGGAAATCCTGTTCGGCACGAACGGCCAATCGGCGACGGCAATTCTGAACCGACCCAAAGCACTCAATGCGCTCACGCTCGGCATGATCGAAGCGCTGGCACCCAAGCTGCGCGAATGGGCGGCGGCACCGTCCGTGCGCCAGGTCGTGCTCAAAGCGGCGGGCGAGCGCGCGTTTTGTGCGGGCGGCGACGTGCGGGCGGCCTACGAGGCGGGGCTTGCCGCCAAGCGCGGCGGCAAACAAACGGCGCTCACGCGCGATTTCTTCTTCGAAGAATACCGCCTCAACCGCCAGCTGGCGCGTTTTCCGAAACCCATCGTGTCGCTGATCGACGGCATTTGCATGGGCGGCGGCGTCGGTCTTTCGGTGCATGGGCGCTACCGCGTGGCGACCGAGCGCACGCTGTTTGCGATGCCCGAAACCGCGATCGGCCTGTTCCCGGATGTCGGCGGCTCGTATTTTCTGCCGCGTCTGCCCGGCCGCATGGGCCGCTTCCTGGGGCTGACCGGCGAACGGCTCAAGGCCGCCGATCTGTTTCACCTTGGGCTTGCCACACATTATGTGCCGAGCGCGCGTTTGGCCGAGCTTGAGGCGGCGTTGGCGAACGATGCGGCCGAACATGTGCTCGCCGCATTCCATGCCGATCCGGGCCCCGCGGAATTGCCGACCCGCGAAGCCGCGATCGCGCGTTGCTTTGCGCCCGACAGCATCGAGGGGATTCTCGCAGCCCTCGATGCCGAGGGGCAGGAATGGACCGCGAAGCTCGCCTTGCGCTTGCGCAAGATGAGCCCGACCAGCCTAAAAATCTCGCTGCGGCAGCTCGATTTGGGCACGGCCTTGTCGATCGAGGACGCGCTGCGCATGGAATTTCGCATCGTCCAGCGCTGCATGGCGGCCGACGATTTCTACGAAGGCATTCGCGCCGTACTGGTCGACAAGGACCATGCGCCCACATGGACGCCTGCAGCACTCGACGCGGTCGATGCGGCTGCCGTTGCGCGCTATTTCGCACCGCTCGCACTCGGCGACGAGCTGACCTTCATCGACTGACAAAAAGGAGCTGCACCAAGATGGCGACAGTCGCATTCATCGGTTTGGGCAATATGGGCGGGCCGATGGCGCGCAATCTTGCCAAAGCAGGGCACGTCGTGCGCGGCTTCGACATGGCGGCTGCGAATATTGCGGCGGCAGGGGCCGTTGCGTGTGCGTCTGCGGCCGACGCCGCCACGGGTGCGGACATCGTCGTCACGATGCTGCCCGCAGGCCCGCATGTGCAGAAGGTCTATGGCGAGGTGATGCCTGTCGCCAAAGCCGGCACGCTCTTGATCGATTGTTCGACCATCGACGTCGACACTGCGCGCCGCGTGGCGGCCGATGCCGCCGCGCGCGGGCTCGAGATGCTGGACGCACCCGTCTCGGGCGGGACGACCGGGGCAGAGGCGGGGACCCTGACCTTCATGGTCGGCGGCAGTGACGAAGGCTTCGCGCGCGCCCAGCCCTATCTCGCCCATATGGGCAAAACGATCGTGCATGCGGGAGGGCCCGGCAACGGCCAAGCCGCCAAAATCTGCAACAACATGATCCTCGGCATTTCGATGATCGCGGTCGCAGAGGGTTTCAGCCTTGCCGCCAAGCTCGGCCTCGATGCGCAGAAGCTGTTCGACATCAGCTCCAAATCCTCGGGCCAATGCTGGTCGATGACGACATATTGCCCGGTGCCGGGGCCGGTGCCGACGTCGCCCGCCAATCGCGACTACAAGCCGGGCTTCACCGCCGACATGATGTTGAAAGACCTGAAGTTGTCGCAAAATGCGGCACAAGCCGTCGGTCAAGCGACGCCGATGGGGGCTGCCGCCCAGTCTTTGTATGCTTTGATGGCCTCGGCGGGCCTTGGTGCAAAAGATTTTTCGGGGATTATCAATATGTTGCAAGGTAAGTCATGACTTATCGAGCGCTTCCCCGTATTTTGGTTAAAATACGTGTGAGTTTTTGGGGTCATGAGCATGTCGCTGAAAAAGGACTACCTGGATTCGGTTTCGCTGGTCGAGCGGTTGCACCGCCAGTTTCTCGAGGTCGTAAAGCTCGAGCTTGACCGCATGGGCATTCGCGACATCAACAACGTCCAGGCACTGATCCTCTACAATATCGGCCCCGACGAACTGACGGTGGGCGAGCTCACGCAGCGCGGCTACTATCTGGGTTCGAACGTCTCGTACAATCTCAAAAAACTGATCGACAACGAGTACATCTCGCAGGCGCGCAGCCCGCACGACCGCCGCTCGGTGCGCGTGAAGCTGACCGAGACGGGCATCAAGCTGCACGGGCTGCTCGACAAGGTTTTCGAGCGCCATGCCGACGAGCTCACGCGTTCGACGCTCAATCCGCAGGACCTCACGCAGCTCGAAAACACGCTGCGTCGCATGGAGCAGTTCTGGATCGCGGCGATCGGCCAGGGCGGCTTCGCGCCGCAGGTCACGTCGGCGGCCGAGTAAACCCTACAGCAGCAGTTTCACGATCGCCGGTACGAGCAGGGCCGTGGCAAGGGCGCTCAAGCCCATGCCCACGCCCGCAAACGCGCCCGCGACCTCGTTTACCTGAAAGGCGCGCGCAGTCCCGATGCCGTGTGCGGCAATGCCCACGCCAAGCCCGCGCGCGCGCCAATCTTTGATGCCGGCCGCATTGAGCAGCAGGGTTGCGAAGGTGGCGCCGATGATGCCGGTCAAGATCACGAGGGCTGCCGTCAGCGAGGGCAGGCCGCCGATCTGTTCTGAAATGCCCATCGCAACCGGTGTGGTCACCGATTTGGGCGCAAGGCTCAGCAGCGTCTGGCGCGAGGCCCCGAGCAGCCATGCCGTGCCGATCGCGGTCGCGATCGCGACGATCGAGCCCACGACGATCGCCGCGCAGATCGCAAAGGCCGTGCGGCGGATCGTTGCGAAATTGCGGTAGAGCGGCACGGCCAAAGCGACCGTGGCGGGCCCCAGCAGGAAATGCACGAACTGCGCGCCCTCGAAATAGCGCTGGTACGACGTGCCCGAAACGCCGAGTGCTACGGCCAGCAGCGCGATCGCGATCAGCACCGGATTGGCGAGCGGATTGCGGTTCGCGCGCAAGAACACGGCATAGCCGATCTGGTAGGCGAGCAGGGTGGCCGTCAGCCCCACGAGCGGCGTTGCCGCAAGATAGACCCAGGCTTGGAACAGCTGGTCGCTCATTTGGTAGAATCGCCGTCGGGCGGGGCGAGCATGCGCATCGTTGCGGCGGCGGCGAGGATTGCGGCAAATGTCGACACGAACAGAGCCGCCAAAATGGCCGGCCACTCGGCCGCGATGACGTCGAGATGCAGCACCACACCCACGCCGGCCGGCACGAACAGCAGCGACAGATGCTCGAGCAGGCCGCCCGCGACCTTTGCCGTATCGGCATCCACGCCGCCTTTGTAGGCGAGCCAGCCGAACATCAAAACCATGCCGATCACCGGCCCCGGCAGCGGCAAGCCCAAGGCGCGTGCGGCGATTTCGCCCGCCAGTTGGCAGAGCAGCAGAAGCGTCAGAACGCGCAGCATCGCGTTCACTATGGCGGATCGTTCAGTTCGCCGCCAGCATTGCCGCCGCGGTTTCCGTCTGCGGCAGTTCAACTTTCGAAAAATCGAGCGTCACGCACGTGCCAATGCCGGGTTCGCTTGCGATGCGAAAACCGATGTCGTTGAGTTCGCACAGGGCGGTCACGAGCGGCAGCCCCAGTCCCGTGCCGTCGTGGTCGCGCGCGAGCGAGCTTGCGACCTGGCCGAACGGCTTCAAGGCGAGCTCGATCTCGTCTTGCGTCATGCCGATCCCGGTATCCGCGACTTCGACGATCAGGCCCATGCCCACTTGGCTGCGCAGACGCACCGCGACGCTGCCGCTCGCGCGCGTGAATTTGACGGCATTGGACAGCAGGTTGAGCACGATCTGGCGCAGATGGCGCGGGTCGACGTCCACCGGTGCGGCGGGCTCGTCGATTTCGAGGAGCAGCGTGAGGCTCGCGCGCTTTGCCGCTTCGCGCACCATGCGCAGAGCGGATTCGATCGAAGCGGCAAGATCGCTCGCCTGGCGCTCGGCGCGCATTTCGCCCGCTTCGAGCTTGGCCATGTCGAGCAGATCGTTGATCAGCGACAGAAGATGCAGGCCGCTTGCGTGGATGTCGTCGGCGTAGTCGCGGTAGCGCTGGTCGATCGGCCCCATGATGGCGCCCGACATGATCTCGGCAAAGCCGATGATCGCATTCAGCGGCGTGCGCAGCTCGTGGCTGAGATTGGCGAAGAAGCGCGACTTCAGCCGCGAGGCGGATTCCGACGCGTCGAGCGCTTCGGCGAGCCGCCGATTGACCGCCGCCGTTTCCGACAGGCTCGCGCGCAGCAGGCCCAAAGCCGCCCCCATGCCGACATAGCGCCCATCCGCCACGACGATGAAGCCGCGCGTCAGTGCCGAGGGGCGGTCGTCGGCGATCAGATGCTGCAGCGCCACGATGTCGATGCCGCGGTCGACGATCAGCGGATCGCGATCCATGATGACGGTCGCAGGCTTGTTCGCGAACAGGGCGCGCCCGTAGCTGTGCGCGAGCTGGCGCAAAAAGTGATAGCGGTCGATGAGGCCGAGCGGGCGACCGTCAGCACAGATCGGTACCGCGAGCAGATCGGGGTCGGACACGAACCGATCGTAGACCGCAGCGCACGGCGTCGACGGATCGACCGGTTCGATCGCCAGCACATGGCGATCGATGCCGACGGGTGCGGCCTTTCGCGCCGCCGCCTTATGCGGCGCCGAACTTCGCGGGGGGGACGATGCATCCATACCGGAAGCATCGTAGTCCCGCATTATTAAGCTTGAATGACAGTTTCGCTCTGGTATCCCAGGACGCCTGCGTTTCAGGGGCCGAAGGCTTGGATCCCGGTCTGCGCACGGCCCAAGATCAGCGCGTGGATGTCGTGCGTGCCTTCATACGTATTCACGGTTTCGAGGTTCAGCATGTGCCGGATCACGCCGTATTCGTCCATGATGCCGTTGCCGCCGTGCATGTCGCGCGCCATGCGCGCAATGTCGAGCGCCTTGCCGCAGCTGTTGCGCTTGATGATGCTGATGGTCTCTGGCGCCAAGCGCCCTTCGTCCATCAGACGCCCAGCGCGCAGGCAGGCGAGCAGGCCGATCGAAATTTCGGTCTGCATGTCGGCGAGCTTCTTCTGGATGAGCTGGTTGGCCGCGATCGGGCGGCCGAACATCTTGCGCTCAAGCGTGTAGCGCAAGGCCGCATGCCAGCAGAACTCGGCCGCACCCAGTGCCCCCCATGCAATGCCGTAGCGCGCGCGGTTGAGGCAGCCGAACGGGCCTTTGAGGCCCTTGACGTTCGGCAGCAGCGCATCTTCGGGCACGTGCACCTCGTCCATCACGATCTCGCCCGTGATCGACGCGCGCAGACTGAATTTGCCCTCGATCTTGGGTGCGGACAGACCCTTCATGCCCTTTTCGAGCACGAAGCCGCGGATTTCGCCGGCATCGTCCTTGGCCCACACGACGAACACGTCGGCGATCGGCGAATTCGAGATCCACATTTTGCTGCCCGACAGCACGTAGCCGTCGGCCACTTTGCGCGCGCGCGTCAGCATGCCGCCGGGATCCGAGCCGTGGTCGGGCTCGGTCAAGCCGAAGCAGCCGACCCATTCGCCGGTCGCAAGCTTGGGCAGGTATTTCTGGCGCTGGGCTTCCGTGCCGTAGGCGTGGATCGGATACATCACGAGCGAGGACTGCACGCTCATCATCGAGCGGTAGCCGCTGTCCACGCGCTCGACCTCGCGCGCGATGATGCCGTAGGCCACGTACGACGTGCCCGCACAGCCATAGCCTTCGATGGTGGAGCCCAAAAACCCAAGCGCGCCCATTTCGTTGAAGATCGACCTGTCGGTCGTCTCTTCGCGGAAGGCGTGCTGCACGCGCGGTGCGAGCTTCTCCTGGCAATAGGCCCGCGCCGCATCGCGGATCATGCGCTCTTCTTCCGTGAGATCGGCGTCCATCAGGAACGGATCTTCCCACTGGAAGGCGGCTTTTTTGGTCGGCGCGGGGGCGGTATCGGGCATGGCGGGATCCTCGAGGACAGCTTCTTTGGAAGGTATTATAGAGCGCGCGCGGCGGCTCGCCACCTAATCCGGCAAAACAGCCGTGGCTTCGATCTCGACGCGCGCGCGCGGCTCGAGCAGCGATTTGACCTCGACCAGCGTCATGGCCGGGAAATTGCGCCCCAGAACGTCGCGATAAGCGCCGCCGACGGCCGCAAGATTGGCGAGGTATTCGTGTTTGTCGACGACGTACCAGGTCAGGCGCACGAGATGGGCCGGCGTCGCCTCCGCCGCCGTCAGCAGTGCCGCAATGTTGGCGAGCGCTTGGCGCGCCTGATCGACGAAGGCGTCGCTCTCGAAGGTCGAGTTGGCGGGGTTCCAGCCGATTTGGCCGGCGATGAAAATCTGGCGGCCGCGCGCCACGATCGCGTTGGCATAGCCTTTGGGCTTGTCCCAGCCGGGCGGCAGGATCGCTTGATGCGGGGCTTGGGTCATGGGGCGGCTCCGGGTTTGGGCGGCGGCGTCCAGCCTGCGGCGGCAAGCTGGTAGGCGGCGAAGCGACGGCGCAGATCGTCGGGAATCGGCGTCGATTTGCCGCTGTCGAGGTCCATATACACCGTCACGATGCGCAACTGCAGCCGCAACCGCGCAGCGTCGTGCCCGAAGATCGAAAACGCGATCGAGCTTTGGCCGACGCGGTCCAGCAGCAGCGTCAGCGTGAGCGTGTCGCCCATGCGCGAGGGGGCGAAAAAATCGCAGCCCGCGTGTACGATGGGCGTGGCCTTGCGCTCTTCGAAAATCAGCTTGGCGTAGTCCACGCCAAGGCGTTTGGTGTAGAAATCTTCGACGACGCCGTTGGCGAAGTCGAAATAGTTCGGGAAATAGACGATGCCCGCCGGATCGGTATGGCTGAAGCGGATCTGCTGCGCGATGCTGAAAACGTCGGCTGACATGAAATTAGTTTAGACCTAAAATATCTCGGCTGCAACCAACCGCACGAAGAGGCCATGCCGCGCGAAACTTTGTTCGAGTTCTACCAGATCGGCGCTTTCACCAAGGCAACGGCGATCGACGCCGAAACCGGGCTTGAGGTGTCGATCGTCGGGCCGTCCAATACGAGCGAATTGGTGCTGCGCAACAACGCCTTGCGCAAGCTTGCCGCCGCTTTGAAGCGGCACGGCATCGACGACGCGGCAAATCGCTGAAAAGCACAGAAATCGCAATCGCTTGGGGCCAATTGTCGAGCCGCAACGAGATATGGTAGGGTCCGGCCCATCATGTCGGAACCCATCGCCCTTGCCGCCGACCATGGCGGCGTCGAACTCAAAGCAATGTTGGCCAAACGCTTGGTCGAGCTTGGCTATCGCGTCGTCGATTTGGGCACGCATACGGCGGACAGCGTCGATTATCCGGACTATGCCGACCGACTGGCGGCGTGCGTTGCGACAGGCGAGGCCGCGCGCGGCGTGTTGATCTGCGGCTCGGGCATTGGCATTTCGATCGCCGCCAATCGCCATCGCCATCTGCGCGCCGCTCTCTGCCACGACGAGACGTCCGCGCGCCTGTGCCGCCAGCACAACGACGCCAATGTGCTGGTGCTGGGCGCGCGTCTGATCGGGCCCGAGACCGCGCGCGCGTGCCTCGATGTGTTCCTAGCCACGCCATTCGACGGCGGGCGCCACGTGGCGCGCGTCGCCAAACTCAGCTGATCGATTTATTCAACGAAGGAAACGCTGCCGATGTCGCCTGCCGAACCCGCCCGCCCGTACGATGCCGATTTTGCCCAGCGCTTTTTCGGCACGAGCTTGGCCGATTCAGATCCTGAGATTCGCGCGTCGATCGACCGCGAGCTTGGGCGCCAGCAGAACGAGATCGAGCTGATCGCGTCCGAAAACATCGTGAGCCGCGCCGTCCTCGAAGCGCAAGGCTCGGTGCTCACGAACAAATACGCCGAAGGCTATCCGGGGCGGCGCTATTACGGCGGCTGCGCGTTTGTCGACGAGGCCGAAACACTCGCCATTTCGCGCGCCAAGCAGCTCTTCGGCTGCAACTACGCAAATGTGCAGCCGCATTCGGGGGCGCAAGCCAACCAGGCCGTTTTCTTCGCGCTGCTGCAGCCGGGCGACACCTACCTCGGCATGTCGCTGGCCGAAGGCGGGCATTTGACGCACGGTGCGCCCGCCAACCAATCCGGCAAATGGTTCAAGCCGATTTCCTACGGCGTGCGCGCCGACAACCAGCTCATCGACTACGACGCGATGGAAGCCAAAGCGCTTGCCGAAAAGCCGAAGCTCATCATCGCGGGCGGTTCGGCCTATTCGCGCCAGATCGATTTTGCGCGCTTCCGCGCCGTCGCCGACAAGATCGGTGCCGTGCTGATGGTCGATATGGCGCATTACGCAGGCCTCGTGGCGGGCGGGGCCTATCCCAACCCGCTGCCGCATGCGCATGTGGTGACCACGACCACGCACAAGACGCTGCGCGGGCCCCGCGGCGGCATGATCCTGTCGATGGACGAGGAGCTCGGCAAACGCTTCAACTCGGCCGTCTTCCCGGGGCTGCAGGGCGGCCCGCTCATGCATGTGATCGCGGCCAAGGCGGTCGCATTCGGCGAAGCGCTGCGGCCCGAGTTCAAGGCCTATGCCGCACGCGTGGTCGAGAATGCGCGCGCCCTTGCCGCCCGCCTCGTCGAGCACGGGCTGGCGATCGTCTCGGGCGGTACGGACAGCCATCTGATGCTCGTCGATCTGCGGCCCAAGAACCTGACCGGTACGGTCGCGGAAAAGAGCCTCGAGCGCGCAGGCCTTACCTGCAACAAAAACGGCATTCCGTTCGATCCGCAAAAGCCGATGGTGACGTCCGGCATTCGGCTCGGCACGCCTGCCGGGACCACGCGCGGCTTCGGCCCGGCCGAGTTCCGCACGATCGCCGATCTCATTGCCGAAACCTTGAACGGCCTTTCCCAATCCAACACGGGCGAGAATGCGGCCGTCGAAGCGGCCGTGCATGCCAAGGTGAAGGCGCTCACCGCGCGCTTCCCGATCTATCGCGGCTTTTAGGCCAGACAAGAAGAAGGGAAAATCCCGCCCATGCGCTGTCCGTTTTGCGGCCACGAAGATACCCAGGTCAAAGACTCGCGACCGACCGAAGACGGTTCGGCGATCCGGCGGCGGCGCTTCTGTCCGTCTTGCGGTTCGCGCTTCACCACGTTCGAACGCGTGCAACTGCGCGAGCTCACGATCGTCAAGAAAAACGGCGCGAAGGAAACCTTCGAGCGCGAAAAGATCCTTCGCTCGCTCATGCATGCGGTGCGCAAGCGCCCCGTCGAGCCCGATCGCGTCGAGCGGATCGTCTCGGGCATCCAGCGCCGTCTCGAGAGTTTGGGCGAAAGCGAAATTCCGTCGACCGTGGTCGGCGAGATGGTAATGGACGCGCTGCGCACGCTCGACCATGTCGCCTATATCCGCTTTGCGTCTGTCTACAAGAATTTCCGAGAAGCGAAGGATTTCGAAGACTTTGTCGGCAAGCTCGGCGACAACGACGAGTGAAGCCGATTTGGGCTTCATGGACGCGGCGCTGTCTTTGGCGCGCCGCGGCCTGGGGCAGACTTGGCCGAACCCCGCCGTCGGCTGCGTAATCGTCAAGGGCGGGCATGTCGTCGGGCGCGGCTGGACGCAACAAGGCGGCCGCCCGCATGCCGAAACCCAAGCGCTGGCGCGCGCGGGCGCAGCTTCCGAAGGTGCAACAGCCTACGTGACGCTCGAGCCGTGCAGCCATCACGGCCAAACCCCGCCTTGCGCCGACGCGCTGATCGCCGCCGGTATCGTGCGCGTCGTGGCCGCACTCGGCGATCCCGATCCGCGCGTGTCGGGCCGCGGCTTCCAGCGTTTGCGTCAAGCCGGGATTGCCGTCGTCGAGAATGTGCGGCGTGCGGAGGCGGAAGCGGTCGCGGCGGGTTTTCTGCTGCGCATCCAAGCGGGCCGACCGCTCGTCACGCTGAAATTAGCGACCACGCTCGACGGGCGGATTGCCACGCGCACCGGCGAAAGCCGCTGGATCACGGGGCCGGCCGCACGCGCACGTGCACACGCATTGCGCCTGTCGCACGACGCGACAATGGTGGGCTCGGGCACGGTCGCGGCCGACGATCCGATGCTCGATGTGCGCCTGCCCGGAACTGAAGCCGCGATCCGCGTGCGCGCGGTCGTCGATGGGCATTTGCGCTTGCCCCTCACGTCGCGGCTTGTGGCAACGGCCAAACAGCGCCCGACCTGGGTCTTTGCCAGCACCAATGCCGACCGCGCGCGCGCGGCTGCCCTTGATGCCGCCGGTGTCGAAGTCTTTCGCCTTGCCGCCGCGGCGGACGGGCACATCGCCCCCGTCGACGTGCTGAAGGGCTTGGCCGCGCGCGGCATCACGCGCGTGCTGCTGGAGGGGGGCGGTCGCCTCGCGGCGGCGTTTTTGCGCGCAAATCTCGTCGATCGCGTGGTGCGCTTCGGGGCCGGCAGCGTGATCGGCGGCGACGGAATTGCGGCCGTTGCGGCCTTTGGGCTCGAAAAACTCGGCGAAGCGCCGCGTTTCGTTCGCACCTCGCTCGAACCGTGCGGCGAGGATGTGCTGGAAACTTGGGGCCGGGCGCCTTAAGTTCCCGGCCATGTTTACCGGCATCATCGTCGATCGCGGGCGCGTGCGCGCCCTTGAACCTGCAAAAGCCTCCAGCGACACGCGGCTTGAAATCGCAACTGCCCTCGATACCGAGCGCTTCGCGATCGGCGCTTCGATCGCGTGTTCGGGCTGCTGCCTCACCGCCATCGCCAAGGGGCCGGGCTGGTTCGCGGTCGAAGCCTCGGGCGAGACCTTGTCCAAAACCACGCTCGGCGGCTGGCGGGTCGGCACGGAAGTCAATCTCGAGGGCAGTCTGCGCGTCGGCGACGAGCTGGGCGGGCATATTGTGTCGGGCCATGTCGACTGCACGGCCGTGCTCAGCTCGGTCGCACCCGAGCAGGGCTCATGGCGCTTGGTTTTTGCCGTACCGGCGGCATTTGCGCGCTATATGGCGCCCAAAGGCTCGGTCGCGATCGACGGCGTGTCGCTCACCGTCAACGAGGTGCGCGACTTGGCCGACGGATCGGCCGAGTTCGGCGTCAACATCATCCCGCATACCTGGCATGCGACGACGCTCGGCACGCTCCAGCCCGGCATGCGGGTGAACATGGAAGTCGATGCGCTGGCGCGCTATGTTGCGCGTATTCTCGCCAAGGCCTAAACCAGCTTCAGCCCACAAAAGCGGACAAGCCCCCGTGCCCTTCAAGCCATCCCAGCGCCAAGCCGAGATTCTGTCGACCGGACAGACGGAAGTCGCGTTCCTTTCGTCGATCGAGGAGATCGTCGAGGACGCGCGCAACGGCCGCATGTTCATCCTTGTCGACGACGAGAACCGCGAGAACGAGGGCGATCTCGTGATCCCGGCACAGTTCGCCACGCCTGAGGCCATCAACTTCATGGCCAAGCACGGGCGCGGCCTCATCTGCCTGTCGATGACGCGCGCGCGCTGCGAAACGCTGGGACTGCGGCTCATGAGTGCGGACAACGCCTCGCGCCACCAGACCGCGTTCACCGTTTCGATCGAAGCGCGCGACGGCATTTCGACCGGCATTTCGGCGCACGACCGTGCGCGCACGGTGCAGGTCGCGATCGATCCCGCCAAAGACCAGCGCGACATCGTGAGCCCGGGCCACATCTTTCCGCTCGTGGCGCGCGACGGCGGCACGCTCGTGCGTGCGGGCCACACGGAAGCCGCCGTCGATATCGCGCGCATGGCGGGCCTCATCCCGGCGGGCGTGATCTGCGAAATCATGAACGACGACGGCACGATGGCGCGGCTGCCCGATCTCGTGAAATTCGCGCAGTATCACGGCCTCAAGGTCGCCACGATCGCCGACCTCATCGCGTTCCGCCGCAAGAACGACCGCATCGTCGACCGCGTGCACGAAAGCACGTTCGAAAGCGAGCATGGCGGCGCGTGGCGCATGCTCGTCTACGTGAACCGTGCGGCCTATGCCGAGCACATCGCCCTCGTTAAGGGCGACATTTCCACGCCCGAGCCCGTGCTCGTGCGCATGCATGCGCTGAGCGTGCTCGACGACGTGCTGGGCGACCAGACGCTGCAGCGGGCGGGCACATTGCAAGCCTCGATGCGCACGATAGCCGCCGCCGGTCGCGGTGCGCTCGTGCTGCTGCGCGAGCCGCGCGCCACGAGCCTGTCGGACCGTGTGCGCGCGCGTTTCGGCGGCGAAAAGGCGGGCGAGGGCAAGCCGCCCGAAGGCGGGCCGGAATTGCGCGACTACGGCGTGGGGGCGCAGATCCTGCTCGATCTCGGCGTCAAAGACATGGTGCTGCTGTCCAACGCGCGCCGCGCCGTGGTCGGTCTCGAGGGCTACGGTCTCAACATTGTGGGGCACAAGAGCATCGATGTTCGCGTCCGCTGATTTCACGTCGCCGACGGCAGCCGATTTTGCGGGCCAGCGCCCGCGCGTGCTGATCGTCGAAGCGCGCTTTTACGCCGATCTGGCCGACGAACTCGCCAAGGGGGCCGAAGCCGCGATCGCTTCCGTTGGCGGGATTGTCGAACGCGTCGCGGTCCCCGGCGCTTTCGAACTGCCGGGTGCCATCGCCATGGCCGACATGGCCGGTGCGGGCTACGACGGCTTCGTGGCGCTCGGGGCCGTGGTCCGCGGCGAGACCACGCATTACGACTATGTGTGCGGCGAAAGTGCGCGCGGGCTGCAGGATCTCGCCGTGCGGCGCGGCCTTGCGATCGGCTACGGCATTCTCACGGTCGAAAACATGGAACAAGCCTGGGCGCGCGCGCGCCGCAGCGAAGGCGACAAGGGCCATGGAGCGGCCGTTGCGGCCCTTGCCATGATCGCCTTCAAGCGCCGTCTGGCGTCGACGCCATGAGCGGCCCTGGCCACGAGCATGCGCGCAGCAAAAACGGCCGGACCACGTCGCGCCTGGCGGCCGTGCAAGCGCTCTACCAGATCGAATTCGCGGGCGAAGATCCGCACGGCGTGGTCGAGCAGTTCCGCCGCTATCGCCTGAAGCCCGGTTTCGGCGGCCCCGATTGGCCCGATGCCGAGCCGCAGTTCTTCGTCGATCTCGTCGAGGGTACGTGGGCGCGCAAGCCCGAGATCGACGGGCTGATTTCGCCGGCCTTGGCGCAAGGCTGGACGCTCGCGCGCATCGATCCCGTGCTGCGCGCGATCCTGCGCGCGGGCGCTTACGAATTGCTGGCACGCGGCGACGTGCCCGCGCGGGCGGCGATCGACGCCTATGTCGATCTGTCGCTCGAATTCGACGCCGGGCGCGAAGTGGGCTTCATCAACAGCGTGCTCGACCGCATCGCCAAAGGGTGCCGGGCACCGGAGATGGCGGAGCGCCGCTAACCATGGCGCGCCGCACCGTCTCGTCCGGCGAGTTTGCGACCATCGCCAAACTGTTCCGGCCGCTCGCACGCGGCAACAAAGCCGCCCTCGATCTCGGCGACGACGCGGCCTGCATCCGCCCGCGTCCCGGTTTCGACATTGTCGTGACGGCCGATGCGCTCGTGGCCGGCGTGCATTTCTTTGAAAACGATCCGCCTGCCGACATCGCGCGCAAAGCTTTGCGCGTCAATCTCTCCGACCTTGCCGCGAAGGGGGCCAAGCCCATCGGCTATTTCCTCGCACTCGCACGGCCGAAGGACATGGACGACCGCGCCCTGGCGGCGTTTGCGCGCGGCCTTGCGCGCGACGGCGAATTTTTCGACATCCCGCTGCTCGGCGGCGACACCACCTCCACGCCGGGGCCGCTCGCGATCGCGATCACGGCCTTGGGGGAGGTCGGGCAGGGGCAGATGCTGCGCCGCGATGGCGCACGCCCCGGCGACGATCTTTGGCTCTCGGGCACGCTTGGCGACGGTGCTTTGGGCCTTCTGGTTGCCAAGGGCGCTCCGGCGCCCGGCAAGGCGCTGCTGGCGCGTTATCTTTTGCCGCAGCCGCGGCTGGCGCTTGGACAAAAACTTGTCGGCCTTGCGCATGCCGCGATGGACGTATCGGACGGGCTCGCCGCCGATCTTGGGCATATGTGCGCGCGCTCCGGCCTCGGAGCGGCCGTGGCGCTTGCGCAGCTGCCGTTGTCGCGCGATGCCGCCAAGGCGCTTTCTGCCGATCCAGCTTTGTTGGAAACCATTGCGACGGGCGGGGACGATTACGAATTGCTGTTTGCCGCACCGCCGTCGGCACGTGCGGCGATTGCGCGCGCGGCCAATGCGGCCAAGACCCCGGCGACGCGCATCGGAACTTTCGCAAAGGGTGCGGCCGAGGTGCGTTTCGTCGATGCGGCCGGCCGGCCGCGGCGTTTTGCGCGCGCGGGCTTTACCCATTTCTAGTCCTGCGCCATAGTCGCAAAATCGTGAAAAGACGCTCCTTCCTTCTTTGGGCCGCCGCCGCACTTTTGGCGCAGCCGGCCTATGCGAACGATCCCGTGCCCGGAACCGGCGACGATCCGGGTGCGGAGATTTTTCTGCCGCGCATGCTGGTGCCCGCGATCCAGAACAACCAGGTCAAGCGGCACTATGCGTTGCTGATCAAGCTGCGGCTTTTCAAGCGCGCCGACGTCGACAAGGTGCGCGCCTCGATGGACCGGCTGCAGAATGCCTTCGTCTTCGACCTCAACGACATCGCCTCACAAGGCGACAATTTCGACCGCGAGCGCGCCAAACGACGTCTGACAGCCTCGGCCGCGCGCATTCTCGGCAACGACGAAATCATCGAAGAGATCGTCTTCGAGCGCGTGCTCGAACGGCGGATCGGAAACTGAAAGACGCCTGCCGCCAATGACCCAAGCCATCGATTTCGACGCCACGTCCCGGCGTCGCACGCTCGTCCTGTCCGCCTCGCAAGCGCTGCTGATGATCGGCACCTCGACGATGATCGCCGAGGCGGCCCTCGTCGGCCACATGCTGGCCGAGAACAAGTCGCTTGCGACCGTGCCCGTGGCACTCATGCAGCTGGTCGTGATGCTGGCGACGTTTCCGATGTCGTTTTTGATGAAGCGCTACGGCAGGCGCGCGGGCTTCACGCTGGGTGCGGTGTGCGGCATCGCGGGCCAAGCGCTGTGCGTCTACGCGATTTTCAGCGGCTCGTTTCTGCTGTTCTGCGTTGGCTCGGCGATCAACGGCGTCTACAATTCGGCGGGGCAGTTCTACCGCTTTGCCGCTGCCGACGGGGTTGGGCCGTCTTTGCGACCCAAAGCCATCAGCTATGTGCTGGCCGGTGGGGTCGCCGCGGCCGTGATCGGGCCTGAGATCGCGCGCCTTACGCACGACATGTTCGAGCCCGTTGCGTTCGGCGGTTCGTTTGCCGCACTCGCACTTCTGGCCTGCGTCGCGTTGCTGGTCGTGCAACTCATCGACATTCCCGTCCCCACGGGCGAGGAGCGGACGGGCACGGCACGCCCGCTCATGGAGCTTCTGGCCCAGCCCAAAGCCGCGGTCGCGGTTTTGGCAGGTGCGATCGGCTATGCGGTCATGTCGCTGGTGATGAACGCGACCCCGCTTGCGATGATTGCTTGCGGCATGGTGTTCGGCGATGCCGCGCGCACTATCCAGGCGCATGTGCTGGCGATGTTCGTGCCGTCGTTTTTCACGGGCTCGATCATCGGGCGCTTCGGCGTCGTGCGTGTGATGGCGGCCGGTGCCGTGCTGCTGCTGGGCTCCGCCGCGATCGTGCTTGCGGGCATCGAGTTCTGGAATTTCTATGCGGGCCTGATCCTGCTCGGGCTTGGCTGGAACTTTCTCTATATCGGCGCAACGTCGCTGCTGACCGAAACCTACAAGCCCGCCGAAAAGGCCAAAATGCAGGCCGCCAACGATACGCTCGTCTTCGGCTCGGTCGCTGTGGCCGCCGGTCTTTCGGGCTGGATGCACAACACGGTCGGGTGGGACGCCATCAATATCGGTGCCGTCCCGCTGGTCGGGTTGGCGCTGGCGGCGTTGGTATGGCTCGCCTTGCGCAACCGGCGGCCGGCAGCGCTTTAACCGCCCGTTTAACCGCCGACGACGGGAACGCCGATCAAGAGCGGGTGCAGGACGAAGGCGAAGACCCCGTACGCGGCAAGCCCGCCTGCGATTGCCACGAGATCGCCGCGCCCGAATTTCATCGCCGAAAAATCGGGCGCACCCTCGACCGCTTCGCGCTGTTTGAGCGAAATCCGCGCGAACACGGCCCACGCGAGAAAACCGCCGAACAGAAGCATCGAGCCCAAATCGCCGTTGGCGAGCAGGTGGGCGAGCGCCCAGAATTTGACGGCAGCCAGCATCGGATGGCGCACCGCGCGCTTGATGAGGCCCGGCGCATGCGAGGCCACAAGCAGCACGAACACGGGCATCATCAACAGCAAGGCAACGTGCGAAAGTGCCCGCGGCGGCGTCCAGACGTCGATATGGCCGGCCGCGCGATAGTCGCCATAGCCTTTGACCGCGAGCACAAGCCCCGCGAGCGACAGCACCGTGTAGCCGATCTTGTAGCCGTTTGCGCCGAGGCGTTCGCGCAAGCTTGCGCGTGCGACGCGCTGCGTCGTGAACAAATGGGTGCCCAAGAACAGCAGCAGGCCAAGGATCAGCAAAGACATCGTTGCACGCTCGTTTTTTCGGATGGCGAAGGCCGGATTAGGCGCGAAACATCGCTATTTCGCAAGTTCTTGCGTGCGCACATACCATCTGGCATGTTCGCGGACCCGGGGGTTTGCGGTATCCGCGAGTCTTCGTGCAATCAATTGAACCACAATAAGAAATAGGGGGGCTTACCATCATGTCCGGTGCGTTTTGGCTGATTATTGCCTGCGGTATCCTGGCGATCCTTTACGGGATCGTCGCGTATCGTCAGGTCGTTGCCGCACCTCAAGGCAACGAAACGATGCGCAACATTGCAGCGGCGATCGCGGAAGGGGCGGCCGCCTATCTCAATCGCCAGTATCGCACGATCGCGATCGTGGGCGCGGTCGTCACGCTGATCCTCGTTTTCACCTTGGGCATTCATGTGGCGCTCGGCTTCGTCGTCGGCGCCGTGCTCTCGGGTGCAGCTGGTTATGTCGGCATGAACGTGTCGGTGCGTGCGAACGTGCGAACGGCGGAAGCCGCGCGCGGCGGCTTGCAGCCCGCTCTCGACATCGCGTTCAAGGCGGGTGCGATCACCGGCCTGTTGGTTGTTGGGTTGGGCCTGCTCGGCGTTGCCGGCTATTTCGGCGTGCTCAGCAACTGGAAGGGGGCCACGTCGCGCGCCACCATTGAAGCGCTGGTCGCTTTGTCGTTCGGCGCTTCGCTGATTTCGATCTTCGCGCGCCTCGGCGGCGGCATCTTCACGAAGGGTGCGGACGTGGGTGCCGACCTCGTCGGCAAAGTCGAGGCGGGCATTCCCGAAGACGATCCGCGCAACCCGGCCGTGATCGCCGACAACGTGGGCGACAATGTCGGCGACTGTGCCGGCATGGCGGCCGACTTGTTCGAAACCTACGCGGTGACGATCGTCGCCACGATGCTGCTGGCTGCGATCTTCTTCACGGGCGAGCAGACGCTCACCATGATGATGTATCCGCTGCTGATCGCGGGCGTGTGCATTGCGGCCTCGGTCGTGGGCACCTATTTCGTGAAGCTCGGGGCGGACAACAACATCATGATGGCGCTCTACAAGGCGCTGATCGTGACGGGCGTGATCTCGACCGGGCTCATCTTCGTGGTGACCCAGCAGTATGTGGGCTTGGACACGAAGGTCGGCGACTCGACCGGCTTCGGCATGTTCGTGTGCGCGCTGGTCGGCATGGGCGTTACGGCACTGCTGGTGTGGATCACCGAGTACTACACCGGCACGGAATATCGCCCGGTGCGCTCGGTTGCGCACGCCTCGCAGACCGGCCACGGCACCAACGTGATTCAAGGTCTGGCCGTGTCGCTTGAATCGACCTTCCTGCCCGTCGTCGTGATCTGCGTGGGCATCCTCGTCGCGCACATCACGGGCGGTCTCTACGGGATCGGCATTGCGGCAACCACGATGCTGGCCTTGGCCGGGATCGTCGTCGCCCTCGACGCCTACGGCCCCGTTACGGACAATGCCGGCGGCATTGCCGAAATGTCGGGCCTGCCCAAGGAAGTGCGCAAGTTCACCGACGCGCTCGACGCGGTCGGCAACACGACGAAGGCCGTGACCAAGGGCTACGCCATCGGTTCGGCCGGCCTTGCGGCGGTCGTGCTGTTTGCGGCCTACATCTACGACCTCAAGCACTACTTCCCCAACATCGCCGACACGGTGAATTTCAGCCTCACGAACCCGTACGTGGTCGTGGGTCTGTTCATCGGCGGCTCGCTGCCCTTCCTGTTCGGGGCAATGGGCATGACGGCGGTCGGCAAGGCGGCAGCGTCGGTGGTCGAAGAGGTGCGTCGCCAGTTCCGCGAGATCAAGGGCATCATGGAAGGCACGGCAAAGCCCGACTATGGTCGTGCGGTCGACATGCTGACGGCGGCGGCGATCAAGGAAATGATCGTACCCTCGCTGCTGCCGGTCCTCGCACCGGTCGTGCTCTACGTGGTGATCAATCTCGTGGCGGGCCAGGCGCAGGCCTTTGCCGCCATGGGTGCGATGCTGCTCGGCACGATCGTCACGGGCCTGTTCGTCGCCATCTCGATGACCTCGGGCGGCGGCGCTTGGGACAATGCCAAGAAGTACATCGAAGAAGGCCATTACGGCGGCAAGGGTTCGGACGCCCACAAGGCGGCCGTCACCGGCGATACGGTCGGCGACCCCTACAAGGATACGGCGGGGCCTGCGGTCAATCCGATGATCAAGATCATCAACATTGTCGCAATCCTGTTGCTCGCGATCCTGGCGGGCGGGGCCAGCTAAACGCTGGCTTCTGGGAAACGAAAACGGCCCCGGACGACAAATCCGGGGCCGTTCTTTTTCATGCGGGCGGAAACGGCGTCAGCGCCGGCCGCCGGCCTTGTTGTATTTGCCGACCGTTCCGATCAGCTGCTCGATGAAGGTCAGTTCCTTGCCCGGCGACGGGGTGGTGCGTGTGACCGGATCGATCACAATGCCGTCCTCGTAGGAATAGCGCCGCACCTCGGCCAATTGGCCCGCACCGTCGAACTGCACCACGACCACGCGCTGCTCAAGCACTTCGGGCTCGAAGAACGCGAATCTGTGGGTTTTGCGCACGACGTAGTACCAGCTCTGATCGGCGTCGAACACGCCTTGCGAGGCGGGCGTGCCGAGCAATTGCTGCACGTCGTCGCGGCTCTGGCGCCCGGGCTCGAGGCGGGCCAGATCGTCGTCGTTGGGAACGAAGCCGCGCGTTTCGGTAAAACCGAGCGAGCAGCCGCCAAGGCCCAGCGAGGCCGCAAGGACAAGCCAAGCGATGGTCGATCGGGCGGGCGAGCGGGGCAGGCCAAGCATCTCCGTTGATTCCCTCGTCTGTTTGCGCCACATCATATCGACGATAAGTGGGCTGTCGAGCGCCTGGTGTCAATGAAGCAGGTCGTGCGACGCGCCGGAAGGATACAGACGGCAATGGTTTTCACGAGGATTTTCAAGCGCGACGCGACCAAAGCGGGGGCGCAGCTCCTGTATCTGGCGCTCGCAACGCAGGCGCGCGATCCTTATTTCTACGCGGTTGCCGGCGTGCCCGATTCGCTCGACGGCCGGTTCGATGCCGTCGCATTGCACGCGTTTCTTGTGCTCAATCGCCTGAAGCGCGACTCGGATCCGCGGGCGGCGGCGTTGGCGCAGAATCTCGTCGATTTGTTTGTGGCCGACATGGACCGCTCGGTGCGCGAACTCGGCGTGGGCGACATGGGCGTGTCGCGCCGCGTGAAGCAGATGGCACAAGCCCTCTATGGCCGTGCCGCCGTCTACGAACAAGCGCTGGCCAGCGACGATGCGGCCCTGCTGCCGAGTGCGCTTGCGCGCAATCTCTACGGCACGCGCGAAAATGCGCCGCCGGACGAGATCGCCCTTGTCGCACGCTATGTGCGCGCAGCCGCGGCAGTCCTTGCCGGACAGTCGGTGGACGCGTTGGTGCTCGGGCAGATCGCGTTTCCGCCGCCGGCCGGGGCCGTATCGTGAGCGAGTTTTCGCGCCCCTTTGCGCTCGATGCGTTGCGCGAGCGCCCCGTGCGCCACACGGTAACGGCAACGGCCGAGGAGTGTGCTGCCTTGGCCAAGCGCTTCGAGGTGCTTGCCATCGACCGGCTCGAGGCGAAACTCACCTTGCAGCGCGTGCGCGCCGGGCGTGCCGTGCGCGTCGAAGGGCGCATTGCGGCGGCCCTGCAGCAGGCATGTGTGGTGTCGTTGCAGCCGGTGGCGCAGAAGGTCGTCGAGAAATTCTCGGTGCTGTTCGTGCCGCCCGAAGATCTGAAGCCGATTCCGGTCGACGCCGACGGCGAGATCGACGTTGCGGCGATCGCGGCCGAAGACGAGCTTGAAGAATCGCTGCCCGACGGTCCGCTCGATCTTGGCGAACTGGTTGCCCAGGAATTCGCGGTCACGATCGATCCCTATCCGCGTGCCGAAGGTGCGCAGTTCAAGCCGCAATGGGGGGAGGCTGCCCCCGTCGATGCGCCGGAAGGCAAGATCAAGCCGTTTGCCGACCTCAAGGCGAAACTGGCCAAGGAAAAATAGCCGGAACGTGACAGAAAGAAGACTTGAGCCGGACGGCGGAATTGTCTATCTAGGCGCCTGAATTCCGAACGACGTTTTGGTTTGACCGGGTTTGCCCCCGCATCGATGTGTCGGGGCGGCTCACGGACGAGGTTGTGTTATGGCGGTTCCCAAGAAAAAAGTTTCCCCTTCGCGTCGCAACATGCGCCGTTCGCACGATGCGATCGCGGCTGCGTCCTATTCGGAATGCCCGAATTGCGGCGAACTGAAGCGCCCGCACCATATCTGCGGCGCTTGCGGCTATTACGACGGCCGCGAAGTCGTGGCCAAGACGGCGCAGGCCTGAGCGCGCACGCCGAACCGGCATCGCAGCGGGGCGACGACATCGTTCCCCGCATTCCGCGAAGCTGCCGACCGGAGGGCTGGACATCTTGAGCCAACGGCTCGTGCTTTCCATCGACGCGATGGGCGGCGACAACGCTCCCGATATGGCGATCCAGGGCTGCGAGCTGGCGCAAGAGCGGTTTCCGTTCGTCGAATTTCTGCTGTTCGGCGACGAAGCGAAGCTCGAGCCGCTGCTAGCCGCAACGCGCCTCGACCGCGCGCGCCACAAGATCGTTCATACCGACGAGTTCGTGGCGAGCGATGCCAAACCCGCCATCGCCTTGCGCTCGGGCCGCAAATCGAGCATGCGTCTTGCGATCGACGCGGTGCGCGACGGGGCAAGTTCGGGCGTCGTGTCGGCGGGCAATACCGGTGCGCTGATGGCGATGGCCAAATTCGTCTTGAAGACGCTGCCCGGCATCGACCGTCCGGCGATCGCGTCGCTGTTCCCGACGATGCGCGGCGAAAGCGTGATGCTCGATCTGGGCGCCAACGTCCAATGCAGCGCCGACAATCTCGTGCAGTTCGCGATCATGGGCGAGGTTTTTGCGCGCGCTGTGTTGGGGCTCGAGCAGCCGAGCGTGGGCCTGCTCAATGTGGGCTCCGAAGAAATGAAGGGCCATGAGGAGCTGCGCCTTGCGGCGGCCTGGCTGCGCAACACCAATCTGCCGATCCTTTTCCACGGCTTCGTCGAAGGCGACGACGTGCCGGGCGGCACCGTCGACGTCGTCGTGACCGACGGGTTTACGGGCAACGTTGCTTTGAAGATCGCCGAGGGCACGTCGAAGCTCTATTCGAGTTTTCTCAAAGGCGCTTTCCAATCGTCGTTCCTGGCCAAGCTTGGCTATGTGTTCGCGAAGTCGGCGCTCAAGAAGGTGCGCCTGCGCACCGATCCGCGCCGCTACAATGGCGCCATGTTCGTCGGTCTCAACGGCATCGTCGTCAAAAGCCATGGCGGCACGGATGCGCTCGGCTTTGCCAACGCGATCGGCGTCGCGGTCGACATGGTCACGCACGGCCTCAACGACAAGATCCGCAAAGAACTCGCCCATTTGGCGCCGCCGCCGCCCGAAGCGGCGATCGGGTAGGTCGCTATGGCTATTCGCTCTGTCGTGCGCGGTACGGGCGCCTATCTGCCTGCCAACGCCGTCTCCAATCTCGAACTTGCCAAGCGCGTCGACACATCCGACGACTGGATCGTCGCGCGCACCGGCATCACCCAGCGCCATATCGCGGCCGAGGGCGAACTCACCTCCGATCTTGCGACGCATGCGGCCCGCCAAGCGCTCGCCAATGCCGGCATTGCGGTCGATGCGGTCGACATGGTCGTCGTCGCCACGACCACGCCGGACGCAACGTTCCCGGCCACGGCCACGACCGTGCAGGCCAAACTCGGCATGGATGGGCGCGGCTTTGCCTTCGACGTGCAGGCGGTTTGTGCGGGTTTCGTCTACGCGCTCAATGTCGCCGACAATTTCATCCGCGCGGGCCAGGTCAAAACGGCGCTGGTGATCGGCGCGGAAACCTTCACCCGCATTCTCGACTGGGAAGACCGCACGACCTGCGTGCTGTTCGGCGACGGGGCAGGGGCAGTGGTCTTGCAGGCCGACGAAGGGCCAGGTGCACGCGGTATTCTTTCGAGCCATCTGCATTCGGACGGGCGCTTCAACAAAGCGCTCTATACGACCGGCGGACCCAGTGCCACGCGCGAGTCCGGCGTTGTGCGCATGAACGGCCAGGAAGTGTTCAAGCATGCCGTCGTCAAGCTGGCCGACGTGGTCGAAGAAGCGTTGAAAGCCAATGGTTTGGTGGGTGCGGATATCGATTGGCTGGTGCCGCACCAGGCCAACCAGCGCATCATCGACGGCATGGCCAAAAAGCTCGGGCTTGGGCCCGAACGCGTGGTCTCGACCGTGGCACGCCACGCAAATACGTCGGCTGCATCGATCCCGCTGGCTCTTGCCGAAGCGGCTGCCGACGGGCGCATCAAACAAGGCCAGATCGTTCTGCTCGAGGCGATCGGCGGCGGTTTGGCTTGGGGCGCCAGCGTCATCAGATGGTAATTGGCGAAACTGCGGGGCTTGATTCAAGTCCGGGCGCCAAACCTTTGTAATTGACCGCTTTAGGTCGCTGGGCTAGCATTTTGTCGAATTCGCGATTTTTAATCTCGGCCCGGAGAGCGGCATGTCGGAAACCACGGTAACGCGCGCGGATCTGGCGGAAGCGGTTTACCAGGAGGTCGGTCTGTCGCGAAACGATTCGGCCACCTTGGTCGAAACCGTGCTCGGCGAGATCGTCGATGCTTTGACGCAAGGCCAAACCGTAAAAATTTCGTCCTTCGGCAGTTTCTCGGTGCGCCAGAAGGGCCAGCGCGTCGGGCGCAATCCCAAGACCGGCGAAGAAGTGCCGATTTTGCCGCGCCGCGTTCTCGTGTTCCGCGCTTCGCACGTGCTGAAAAACCGCATCAATCGGTCGATGACCAAGGCGCAGGCCGCGCTTGCGGCACCGGCCAGTGCCGCACCTGCGGCCCCGACGCTTCCCCCCAAGGCCCCACTGGCCAAGGGCTAATCGGCGATGGCCGAGCCCTCTGCCGGGACACTCTCCGTGGTCGCGCGGCGGTCGGCAAAATCGGCCGATGCTTTCCGTACTATCAGCGAGGTAGCGGGCGATCTTGAAGTTCCGCAGCATGTTCTGCGGTTCTGGGAAACGCGCTTTGCGCAGATCAAGCCGCTGAAGCGGGCAGGCGGTCGACGCTATTATCGCCCGGAAGATATCGAACTTCTGCGCCGCATTCGCGAGTTGCTCTACAAGCACGGCTACACGATCAAGGGCGTGCAGCGCCTGCTCAAAGACAACGGCCTGATCGAGGTCCCGATGCCAGCACCGGCGGTCGCGGCGTCGGCGTCGGCGTTGGCGCCCGCCCTGGCCCCCGCAACGGCCCCTGTGGCCGCAGCGCCGGC
>VYKU01000344.1_pt1 | contig 32676 bp, 30 predicted proteins | sample 5114491 | NCBI WGS metagenome assembly VYKU01 (sample SAMN12291796, study PRJNA351875) | freshwater metagenome | isolation source: freshwater lake | place: USA: Michigan, Gull Lake | collected 2011-07-05 | reverse complement strand
AATCACATCAATCATAGTTAAGACCATGGCAAAATAGCGTCTGCATACGCACGGATTTTCCATTATGAATATAATGTCATGTCAAGAGGCTTTTGTCAAGAGAAAATTTGACAAAATCCAGATTTAGTAAAACCTAGTAACGCAGCACCATCGACTGTGGTTGATGTAATCATCTGATGGACTATGATTGAATTAATCACTGATGACTATAATGATGGATAATTATAGGAGGATGCTGTCTGGACTGTGATTAGGAGAGATTGTTAAATCCCTACAATAATTTTTATTATTTCATCATCAAAAAAAGGATTAATTATGATCAAAAAACTGAAAATCGCCGATGCTCAAACCGATTTACCAAGTCTCATTAAATCGGTTACGGAAGATAACAAAATTTATGCCATTGAGAATCAGGAAGATTCTGTAATTTTGATTTCCCAAAAAAAATATGAAAGTTTACAAGAAACCATCGAATTACTATCTATTCCCGATTTAAGAGAAAGCTTACAACTATCTCTACAGCAAATTAATGAAAATGAAACCTATTCTTTTGAGGAAGTTTTGGGAGACATTGATTAATGGTTTATGAAGTCAGATTTACCAAAGAAGCCAAAAAAGATGTTGATAAGCTAACCCCTAAACTTAAGAAAAAACTGAAATCAATTATCCAAGATACCCTGAGTATTTCTCCTTATAGGGGCAAAAAATTAGTAGTTATCAAGACAGAATACTTTACACCATTAATGATGAACAGAAGTTAATCTATATTCATCGGACTAAAACCCATTATGGCGAATAAGCTAGACCTTGAAAATTCGTGAAAAGAGGGTCTGTAGGCGCACGGCTTTTCCATTATGAATATAATATCATGTCAAGAGGCTTTTGTCAAGAGAAAATTTGACAACATCCAATCTATAAAAACAAAACATCCAGACGTTGACTTTATGGAATTTGCTGGTATGGCGGCAGATATAGAAAATACTATGCAAAAGATTGTCGAAGTAAGGGCGAAGCATTCGGACGATAACCTATCGCTGAAACCGTAGATTTCCTATCTGAATGCTGCGCCCCTACTTTTTCCGCATACCCTAATTAATCGGGCAATTTATACTGTTCCACAAGAAAAGCGAGCGTATTCTAAACCTTTAGGTCCGATTTTTTCAATTACTACTCCCATCATTTTTGCCGCCCACATCGGCAATGTTACACCTTTGTCGTAGGCAGGAATGCTATTTTGTACCGCCTGTTTTCTATCACCACTAGACATAACATCTTGGGTATCTAATTGGTCTTTAACTAACTCTAACATTTCCTTGCCCGTATCATTACGAACGACAATCCATTGCCAGCCAAAAGGCGCGCCCATATAGCCCACAACTAAATCTGCAAGGGAGTTAACATAATCAAAACAAGTCATACAGGAAGGGGCAAAAACATCCTTTAATTTATTAGTCTTTAAGCCAAAAAAGGGAACCATTTCGATCGAGCCGTCTTCGTGTTTAAAGTGTACCCGAAAATCCTGCATAAATTCGTAATGAACCACGGTTTCTGGGGAACGACTGGTAGTTTCTAGAAACTTTTGCAGTCCTGAGCGGGTGACATTATCGACGCAGGGAGTTCCTAAGACATACAATTTTTCTAAGCCTAATTTTTTTTCTACTACTCTTAGGGCTTGAATTTGACAACCAACTCCGATAACTAATAACCGTTTCATGCCCGATTTTTCAATTTCTTCTAGGACTGATAAATTGGGAGAAAGAGTCGGTTTATTCACTTTAGCGGCGAGAATTTCTTCAGTGGTACGGGCGAGAATCGGTTGCGGTTGAAAGCGATCCTCGGCGGTATTCTGCACACAAACCACCCCTTCTACCAAACCACGATCGAGCATTTCACAGGCAATTGTACTGACAATTCCTGTCCATTGCGCGCCGGGGATGGCTTGTTTTTTCTTGGCAGCCATCATCTCTTGATGAACACCAAAATAGAGATCATTTTCCTGATTTAAGTCGCGACTTTTGCCGTGTGCTTCTGCTTCTAAATCGGCGATTTGTTGATTGAGAAAAGCACAAGCTTCTTTAACATAGTGAATATAATAAGTGTCACAAAGTCCGCACTCGCTACACAATTCTTTGGCAGGACGACGACTATTGGGTTTGAGGGCTTTGGCTTTTAGGTGTGGCGCAAGGGAGGTCATAATCTTAAAAGGCAACTAGGTCAAGAGTTTTTTTCTATCGATCGTTTACCTTACCGCATTCGATCGCTTTGTTACCAATCTTTTTAAAGAAATGTAACGATTACCTGGAATAGGATCAGAGCAAAGCTTCTAAGGTGGCGACGACGGAAGCCGCTAAAGCTTCTAAATCATAACCGCCTTCTAAGCCAAAAAGCAGCGGTTTATTGAGAGTTAAGAGGTATTTCGTTAAAATTCCATAATCTTGTGGTTGTAAACAAATGCCCGCCAGAGGATCCGCTTGATTGGCATCATATCCAGCACCAACAATCACTAAATCTGGTTGAAAATTTTTCAGAAAAGGTAGGACTTGCCCCTCAAAATGTTCTTGATAATCTTTAATGGTACTTCCCGCCGGTAAGGGAATATTCAAAACATTATCAAACTCCCCTTTTTCTCTCGCTTCTCCCGTGCCGGGATAAAAGGGGAATTGATGGAGGGAACAATAGGCAATCTGGGGATGATTTTCGACTATATCCTGGGTGCCATTGCCGTGATGTACGTCCCAATCAAGAATCGCTACTTTTTGCACTCTTTTGTTTTCTAAAGCATAATACGCAGCAATAGCAGCATTAGAAAACAGACAGAAACCCATGCCATAATTAGAAGTGGCATGATGCCCGGGAGGACGGGCTAAAATAAAGGCAGGATCGCCGGTGGATAAGACTCGATCGACTCCATCTAACCAGCCACTAACCGCTAGTAACGCCACATCGTAACTACGGGCAGAAACGGGAGTATCTGCATCCAATCTTCCACCGCCCCGTTGACAAATTCGCCGCAATCTATCAACATAATCTTGATTATGAACTTGTTTAATCAAAGGGATTACTTCGTCACGAATTTCGATCGGTGTGGGTAAATGCCATGTTAATTTTGACTGCCATTCTGTTTGTTTTAAAGCGGCGACAATTGCCGTTAAACGCGCCGCTTTTTCGGGATGGTAAATACCTGTATCGTGATCGAGAAATTCATCGGAATAGATAATCGAGATCATAATCAAATTACTGCTTAACTCGTTGGTTTTTGAGCAACCTAATGGTTTTAATCTATCAGAAAAGCAGCGGCTTGAGGGGCTATAGTGAAAAAACTTTACTGATTGGGTCACTTTGGCCGGATGATGCAATTATCTTTCCCTAAGGTGACAGGAAAAAAATGCTGACAAATTTTCGGAAATTTCAGCTAGAAGTTAATGGCATTACTATCAATGGTATCAAAGGTGGGCGCGGTTTTCCGCTGCTTTTGCTCCATGGTTATCCCCAAACCCATCAAATGTGGCATAAAATTGCCCCCCGATTAGGGGCCAATTTTACGGTTATCGCCACGGATCTGCGCGGCTACGGGGATAGCGATAAACCCTTACCCCTAGAGGATTCTAGCAATTATTGCAAGCGAGTCATGGCCCTCGATCAGGTATTGCTGATGGAAAAATTGGGTTATCAGGAGTTTTATCTGATCGGCCACGATAGAGGGGCGCGAGTTTCCCACCGTCTCGCCCTTGATTTTCCCGAAAAGGTCAAAAAACTCGTTTTACTCGATATAGCCCCAACGCTGGCGATGTACGAGGCTACCAATCAAACTTTTGCTACTGCCTACTATCATTGGTTTTTCTTGATTCAGCCTTCCCCTTTTCCTGAAACCCTGATCGCCGCTAATCCCGATTATTATCTGCAACATTGCTTGCAAAGTTGGGGGCGAGATTTTAGCGCTTTTACAGAGGAAGCTTTGGGGGAATATCAGCGTTGTTTTCGAGATTTGAGGACAATAACCGCCACCTGTGCCGATTATCGGGCTGCCGCTACCATCGATTTAGAGCATGATCGTCAGGATTTAGACCGGAAAATTTCCTCCCCCCTCTTGGTTCTTTGGGGAGAAAAAGGTTTCATTGCGCGTCAATACGATGTGATCGCTCTTTGGCAGCAGCGAGCTAATCAAGTCACTGGACAGGCGATCGCCAGTGGTCATTTTTTACCGGAAGAAGCACCGGAAGAGACGGGACAGGCGATCGAGGATTTTCTTCAATAAGTAAAGATATTGACAGCATAATTCTCCCAGTTAGGAGTGAGATTTTTCAATCAATTACCGATCAAATATTATTATGCAAATGCTAAAATATTCCCTGATTGTCCCCATCTATAACGAGGAAGAAACTATTGCCGAACTATATCGCCGGGTGAGTGCCATCATGAATAATTTAGATGGGGAGGTAGAATTAATCCTAGTAAATGATGGTAGTAAAGATAGTTCCTTAAAACTGCTGCGAGAACTGCACAAAGCTGATTCTCGAGTGTGTTATATCAGTTTCGCCCGCAATTTTGGTCATCAAGCGGCGGTGACAGCTGGACTTAATTTTTGCCGAGGACAAGTAATTATTGTTTTGGATGCCGACCTGCAAGATCCGCCCGAATTAATTCCCCAAATGATTGAAAAATGGCAAGAGGGGTATCAAGTAGTTTATGCCCAAAGAACCAAAAGAAAACAAGAAAGTTGGTTTAAAAAACTGACGGCCTATCTCTTTTATCGTTTGCTTAAAAGACTAGCCGATGTGGATATTCCCGCCGATACAGGAGACTTTTGTTTAATGGATCGTCAGGTAGTAGACCTATTAAATTCTCTCCCAGAAAGAAATCGTTATATTCGTGGGTTGCGCGCTTGGATTGGCTTTCCACAAACTGCGGTTAAATTTGAGCGGGATGCGCGCTTTGCCGGGGAAGTAAAATATACCTTTAGCAAATCATTATCTTTAGCTATTAATAGCCTAGTATCTTTTTCTCGTGTCCCCTTACGTTTTGCTACCTATCTAGGATTATTTTCTGCCCTGATATCTTTGATTATGGCTCTGTTAGTATTATATTGGCGTTTACAGCAGCCCAACTCACCGATCACTGGTTTTGCCACGATTATGATCGCTATATTTTTTCTGGGTTCTGTACAGCTAATTAGCATCGGAATACTAGGAGAATATATCGGCAGAATTTACGAGGAAGTTAAAGGCAGACCCACCTACACAATTGCTGAGTTAGCTGGCTTACAAATTTCTTGATTCTTGTCAGTAAGAATCGCTAATTTTTTGCTGTTTTGCCCATCTAGATAAAACTTGATCCTCCCTAGCGATCGCTACTGATGCGGCCTTGGCGGAGAGTTTTTGGGTCTTGGAGAATCTCTGGACAATAACGATCGAGCATTCTTTGCCAGCGACGGACAGGATCACAATCCCCGGTGACAGAGACAAGACGACCAAAAACGGAATTTTTTAGCCCAGTTTCACAGGGACGAAATTTCATTTCTGTTAGCTGGACTGATAGCTGATTGGAATCGCTAATAATTTTCTTGCGGATTTGTGGCACCAGGATTTTCTTGGTAGGAAAGGCTGTTACCAAACTCGAATTCCTGTCCGTAGGCTTCCTCTCCGTGTTGAGGCACATCTAACCCTTCTGCTTCCGTATTCGGTTTAACCCGCAGATCCATGAATAAACTGAGAACTTTCAGGATGACAAAAGTACCCACGGCAGCAAAGATATAAGTAGCAGCAACGCCAACAAATTGCGTCCAGACTAAGCCTGGGTTGCCAAATAGTAAACCGTCATTACCCAAGGAATTAACCGATTTAGTCGCAAAAACCCCCGTAAGGATTGCCCCTACCGTTCCACCCACACCATGGACGGGATAGGTATCCAAAGAATCATCAAAGCGCAATTTTGCCCGCAGACTAACCGCAAAAAAACAGCTAAGGGCAGTGATCGAACCAATGAGAATCGCCCCGATCGGCAGCACATAGCCGGCAGCGGGAGTAATACCCACTAATCCCCCTAAAAATCCACTAGCAATACCGATCGCCGTCGGTTTACCCCGTAAAATCCATTCTATAAGCATCCATGTCAAACCACCGGCCGAAGCGGCGATCGTGGTATTAACAAAAGCTGTCGTGGCTAGGGAACTAGAGGAAAGCGCGCTACCACCATTAAAACCAAACCAACCGAACCAGAGTAAACCGATACCCAGGAGAACAAAAGGCACATTATGGGGTGCATAGGCTTGGACACCAAAACTACGCCGCGGACCGATCATCCAGGCGGCCACCAGTGCAGAAATCCCGGAACTAATGTGAACAACGGTTCCACCGGCGAAATCCAGCGCCCCAGTGGCCGCCAACCAACCCTTACCCCAAACCCAGTGAGCTAGGGGAGAATAGATAAAGGTGGACCAAAGCAGTAAAAACCAAAAATAGGCTTTAAAGTTAACCCTTTCCACGATCGCACCCGAAATTAAAGCCGGGGTGATGATCGCAAACATCATCTGATAGACCATAAACACTTGATGGGGAACGGTGGGTGCATAACCGATATTGTCAGGTGTGGCCGCAGTGACACCGTTAAGAAAAATCCAATCTAGTCCCCCGATAAAAGCTTCAATTCCCTCGCCAAAACCACTTTTACCCGGGGTGACATCGAAAGCGAGACTATAACCCCAAAGCACCCAAGTTACCCCGATGACGCCCATGGCCACCAAACTCATCATCATGGTGTTGAGGACGTTACGGGAACGTACTAAACCCCCATAAAAAAAGGCCAGTCCGGGGGTCATTAATAAAACTAAAGCTGAGGAGATCAGCATCCAAGCTGTATCCCCAGCACTAATCGGATTGGGGGGAGCGGCGGTGATGGTTTCCGCAAAAACCGGGGCAACTCCAAAATTGAATCCCAGTCCCAGCAAAAGTACGGTTATTCCTACGATCTTTTTCATTGTCGGTTGGTGGTTAGTAGCAAGATTAATTTTTTCTGTCCGTAAAGAGACAAAAACCGAAAGAGAAAAGGTTTAGAAGGCAATTATAGCCATTGATCGCATCGGGGCGAGGCCTTCTTCTTTTTCTCTTTAACTTTGTCGGGTATCAATTAATCTATCTTTACAAGGTTTAACCTAACGAGTGCTAGGCGTTTCCATGTCAGCACTGGAAGCATAATAGCTACCAGCGACGATATCGGACTCCTTGACGAAACCGCTATAGGCTTCCATGCCGTGTTCGCCTATATCCAGACCTTCCAATTCTTCTTCGGGAGTAACACGAATACCGAGGGTAGCCTTGAGGATTGTCCAAACAATACCACTAACAATCACGGTAAATGCCCCTACTGCCACAATCCCGATAATTTGGTTAATAAACAGTTGGAATTGACCGGTGATTAAACCCGCATCTTTGTTGAAGATACCGACGGCTAAAGTTCCCAACACACCACAGACGAGGTGAACGGAAGTCGCACCCACCGGGTCATCAATTTTCAGGTTATCGAAGAAAGACACCGAGTAAACCACGACTACGCCGGCGATTAAACCGATGATTGCCGCCGACCAATAGGATACACCATCACAACCGGCAGTAACGGCTACTAAACCGGCGAGAATACCGTTAATAATCATCGAAAGGTCGGGTTTACCATCTTTGAACCAAGCGGTAAGGGTAGCGGCAATGCCACCCGCGGCCCCAGCGAGGTTAGTGGTGACAGCGATATAGGGTACAGTTTCATTAACCGCTAAAGTAGAACCGGGGTTAAAACCAAACCAGCCAATCCAGAGAATTAAACAACCTAGGGTCGCAATACTCATGTTATGGCCGGGTAAGGCACTGGTGCGACCGTTGATGTATTTACCCATTCTCGGGCCGAGAATTGCAGCCCCGGTTAAAGCAGACCAACCACCCACCGAGTGAACCACCGTCGAACCGGCGAAGTCTTTAAAACCAAGGTCGGCTAACCAACCGCCACCCCAAACCCAGTGACCGGTGATCGGGTACATGATACCGACAATAATTAAGCTAAAAACGAGGAAATCGACGAATTTAATCCGTTCTGCCACTGCCCCAGATACAATGGTGGCCGCCGTTCCCGCGAAAGCGACTTGGAACAGGAAGAACACCGAGGTGGGCAAATATTTCGGCATGACGTAGGTGGCAGGATCGCTACTGCTAAGGAACCAACCTCCTGTACCGAAAAATTCGTTACTGACAGACCCAAACATCAGCGAGAAACCGATCGCCCAAAATGATATGGTGGAGAGGGCGAAAACGATCAGGTTTTTGGCGAGAACGTTAACGGCGTTTTTCTGGCGACAGAATCCCGTTTCTAGCATCGCAAAACCTGCGTTCATAAAGATCACGAGGATGGAGGCAATTAAAACCCAGATTGTATTGAGGGCGTTTTGGACATCTTCGGGGGTTAAGGGTTTCGCCTCTTGGGCTTGTACGGCTGTGTTCCAAACCACAAAAATAATCGCGGACAAAGGAACACAGGCTAACCAGACAGGGTTAATTTTCGGTAATAAACCGACAAGTTCCCCAGTCGATTCATTACTATTGAAAATAATTACCGAGCAATTATGTCCTTTCCACCGCTAAATCCTAGGAACAGGGGTCAATCATTTCAGAAGACCAAACACCTAGGGATTTATCTTGAGGTGTGAGTAGTCAATGTTTTTCGATCTTTGTTTTTTTGATCTGAGATTTCTGTATTCGTTGATACATTTCATTTTAAAATAATAGTGGTGGAGAAGTGATCAAGAATTTAGTTATCAGATGCGAGTTATCAGTTCACTGATTACTTTTTACTGTTTACTGATCACTGAAAAAAGCTCCCCACTGATCAGTTTTTACTGTTTACTGATCACTGATAAAGTCTCCCCTCCTTGATCGCACAATGATGCAAAGATGTCTAACCCTTGCTAGACAAGGCTTGGGACGGACTTCTCCTAATCCCTTGGTGGGTTCTGTGATCGTTCAAGAGGGGACAATTATCGGCGAAGGTTTTCACCCGGAGGCCGGACAACCCCATGCAGAAGTTTTCGCCCTGAGACAGGCAGCAGAAAAAGCTCGTGGTGCCACTTTATACGTCAATCTTGAACCCTGTAACCACCATGGACGTACTCCCCCCTGTAGCGAGGCAATTATGCGAGCGGGCATTAAAAAAGTGGTGGTGGGGATGATCGATCCTAATCCCCTGGTGGCGGGGAAAGGTATTCAAAGATTAGAATCGGCAGGCATCGAGACGCTGGTGGGAGTGGAGGAGTCCGAATGTCTTCAACTCAATCAGGGTTTTATCCATCGCATTACCGCTAAAAAACCCTTCGGTATCCTCAAATATGCCATGACTCTCGATGGCAAAATTGCCGCTACTACTGGTCATAGCACTTGGATTACTAGCCCTGCTTCTCGCCAAATAGTCCATCAATTGCGATCGGCCTGTGATGCGATTATCGTCGGCGGTAGCACTGTCCGTCAAGATAATCCTCACCTAACCACTCACGGCCTCTCCGATCATAATCCCCTGCGCGTGGTCATGACTCGATCGCTCGATTTACCCTCCTCCGCCCATCTTTGGGATACCAGTCAATTTCCCACGCTTGTCTATACACAAATTGATTCTAATGTCAAGCTTAAGCAACAATTATTAACAAAAGGCGTGGAAGTGATCGAACTAACCGAGGTGACACCCACTTTAGTGATGGAAAATCTTTATCAGAGGGGATTTTGTCAGGTTTTGTGGGAGTGCGGCGGCGGTTTAAGCGCGGCTGCCATCGCTGAGGGCATGGTACAAAAAATTATCGCTTTTATTGCGCCCAAAATCATCGGGGGAATCAAGGCACCTACTGCCGTGGGTGATTTAGGTTTCCAGTTAATGAGCCAAGCTTTACAGTTAGAAAATGTCACGGTTAATTATCTCAATCCCGATATTGTGATTGAGGGATATCTGCAAAGTGAACAGTAGGGCTACTGCAATTCTGGCTCAATCGGATTGCTAAAGTCAAAAAGTGCTAAATAACCCCGATAATCCGGCAATTATCCCTGATTTTTGCGATCAAGTTCTAGAATCCGTTTATCGGTACGGTTATCCCCCTAGAAGAAGTTGGGCAATCGCTCTGTGATCAATAGTGCCATCATCGAGCAAAATAAAAAAGTTAGAATAGTCAAGCCCTTAGTGATTGAACGTATGACGGTACTAGAAAAAGGTAATATCACGATTCATACCGAGAATATCTTCCCTATTATCAAAAAATCTCTCTACACTGACCATGAAATTTTTCTGCGGGAATTGATATCTAATAGTGTTGATGCCATCTCGAAATTAAAAATGGCTTCTTTAGCAGGAGAAGCAAGAGGAGAAGTCCCCGAACCAGAAATTAATATCGCCATCGATAAAGAAAATCGTACCCTATCAATTACCGATAATGGTATCGGGATGACGGGGGAAGAAATCAAGAAATATATTAACCAGGTTGCCTTTTCCAGTGCGGAAGAATTTATCACTAAATACCAAAAATCAGTCAAGGATTTAATCGGTCATTTTGGACTAGGTTTTTATTCGGCTTTTATGGTGGCTAAAAAGGTAGAAATTGATACTCTTTCCTATCAAGAAGGTGCTACCCCTGTCCATTGGTCTTGTGATGGTTCTCCAGAGTTTGAACTAACCGATTCTTCCCGCAGCCAAATCGGCACGACTATCACCCTAACTTTAATGGATGAGGAAGGGGAATATTTAGAACCTGCCCGCATTCGCCAGTTAGTCAAAACCTACTCAGATTTTATGCCCGTTCCCATTAAAATTGATGGGGAAGTGATTAATCAACAACGGGCTTTATGGAAAGAATCTTCTCAAAATCTGACTAAAGAAGACTACCTAGAATTCTATCGTTATCTCTATCCTTTCCAAGAAGAACCTTTACTCTGGGTACATCTGAATACCGATTATCCTTTCTTGCTCAATGGCATTCTTTATTTTCCCAAACTCAGACCGGATGTGGATGTCTCAAAAGGACAATTAAAGTTATTCTGTAATCAGGTTTTTGTCAGCGAGCATTGCGAAGAAATTATTCCCGATTTCCTGATCCCCTTGCGAGGAGTTATCGATAGTCCAGATATTCCTTTAAATGTGTCTCGAAGTGCTTTAACCAAAGATCGCACCGTTCGCCGTATTGCCGATTTTATTGCCAAAAAAATTGCTGATCGCCTCAAATCGCTCTATAACGAAGACGCAAAAGAATATATTCGTTGTTGGGGAGATGTGGGAACTTTTATTAAATTTGGTTCCTTGAAAGAGGATAAATTTAAACAGCAGGTAGAAGATATTTTAATCTATCGCACTACCTACAAACCCCCAGAAACCCTGGTACAAGTGGCAGTGCAAACCGCCGAAGGTGACGCCTGGCAAGAAGCAACGGCGAAAACTCCCCTAGAAGCGATCGAACAGGAAGGTTATACTACTCTCAAAGCCTACCTAGAACGCCATAAAGAACGCCACGAAAATCGAGTTTTTTACTGTACCGATCCTCGTAGCCAATCCACCTACGTTGAACTCTACAAAAATCAAGGTTTAGAAATCCTTTTCTTTGATTCTTTCATCGATACTAATTACTTTATTCCTTTCCTAGAAAGAGAATACTCTGATGTGAAATTCACCCGGGTTGATTCTGAATTAGACTCGACGCTGCTCGAACAGGATCAAGCTAGTGAAATTATCGATCCCGGTAGTAATAAAACCCGGTCTGAATTGATCAAAGAAATTTTCGCCAAAGCTCTCGAAAATTCTCGCATCAATATCAAAACTGAAGCCTTGAAATCCGATGATCCCCAAGGTACTCCCCCGGCAATTGTCTTACTTCCAGAAGCAATGCGACGCTTACAGGAAATGACGGCAATGATGCAACAAAAAGCCATGGCTTTCCCCGAAGAACATATTCTGATGATTAATACTAATCATCCCCTAATTCAACAAATTATCCAGATTAGTCAGGGAAGTATTGTTACCGGTAGCGGCGAATCTCCATCGGCGCAATTAGCGAAAATGCTCTGTCAGCACGTTTATGATTTAGCTTTAATCGCTCAAAAGGGATTTGATGCCGAGGGAATGCAAGCTTTTGTGGAACGTTCCAATCGCGTTCTGACTAAGCTAACCGAAAAGATTTAATCTATTGCCAAACTTTGGCTGTTTCGATATGCTGAGAGTGTGTTAATTCACACTCTTTTTTTTAGCCCGATAAATATGATCTAGCGATAAGCTATCTTGCATCCGTCAGCCTTGAATCAGTTATCAGTTATCAGATGTAAGTTTTCAGTTCACTTATACTGTTTACTGTTTACTGTTTACTGTTTACTGTTTACTGATAACTGAAAAATGCGCTTACCCACCCTCAAATATGAGCGAGGAACCTTAATTCTCCATCCACCACCAAAAGGGAAAAAATGGCTAGATTTTGCCACTTGGGATGATCGTATTGAAAGATTTCGCATTTTGGCACTTCATTATCGTCCTCTGGTGGAAACTCTACAGGAGGAGGGTATTAACTTCCAAGATGAAGCAAAAGCTTTTAACAATTTAGAATTAATTGCCAGTTTTGAACGGGAACCCTACCCCCACCAAACGGAAGCGTTAATCGCTTGGAAAAAATCCCAGAGAAGGGGTGTCATTGTCCTTCCCACCGCTGCCGGCAAAACCTATCTTGCCCAATTAGCTCTACAATCGACTCCCCGGAGTACCTTAATTATCGTGCCGACTATTGATTTAATGCACCAGTGGTATGCCCAGATGTTGGCGGCTTTTCCCGATGCCGAGGTGGGATTATTAGGGGGAGGTTCTAAGGATAATAGTGCTATTTTAATCGCCACCTATCAAAGTGCGGCAATTTATTCAGAAACTCTTGGCAATCGTTACGCTTTTTTGATTTTTGATGAATGTCATCATTTACCATCGGATTTCTTTCGGAAAATAGCGGAAGATTCGATCGCACCCTATCGTTTAGGCTTAACAGCAACACCGGATCGCGGTGATGGTAGTCATCAAGATTTAGATTATCTTATTGGTGCAATTGTTTATCAAAAAAGTCCCCAAGACTTGTCAGGAAAAGCCCTAGCCGATCATGAAATAATTCAAATTAAAGTGAAACTATCTGCCAAAGAACAGGAAAAATATCAAGAAGCAATTAAAATTCGCAATGATTTTTTAAGAAAAAATAATCTCAGTTTGTCTGGTTTAGATGGTTGGCAAAATTTTGTCATGATTAGTGCCAGAAGTAGCGAAGGGCGCCGGGCCATGTTGGCCCACCGGGAGTCGAAGGAAATATCCTCCGGAACCCAGGGAAAATTGCGGGTTTTAGCCGAGTTAATCTGTGAACACCATCCGGAACGAATTTTAATTTTTACCAACGATAATGCCACAGTTTACCGCATTTCCGAGAGCTTTTTAATACCTGCCATAACCCATCAAACTCCTGTGAAAGAACGCCATGAAATCCTGACCCGTTTTCGTCAGGGAGAATACAAAATTCTGGTGACTTCCCATGTTCTCAATGAAGGGGTTGATGTGCCGGAAGCGGGCATCGCGATTATTTTATCGGGAACCGGTTCCACCCGGGAATATATTCAGCGTTTAGGACGGGTTTTAAGAAAAGGTCAACAAGAGGATAAACGGGCGATTTTGTATGAAGTGATAGCCGAAAATACCACGGAGGAAAAAACCTCCCAACGACGACGGGGAGAGCATAAAAATCAAACTAGCTATAAAACCGGTAATCGACAATTGGAATTATTGCCTTCTCCTCCAAAAAAATCTTTTTCTTTCCCGAAAGCTGCCGAATCTTCTACTCCTTGGGTAAGTTCTCAAGAGTCAGAGGAAGAATAGAAAATTTCTCTGGGGGATTTTCCTCTATAATAAAGGTAAAAAATCTGGATTGATACCCCTATGACCGAACTTGCTCAACAAAAATGTCAACCTTATCAATCGGGTTCTTCTCCTATCACTGCCGAGGAAATTACCGCTTTAAAGGCTAAAATTCCCGATTGGAATCTCTTAGAATACGAGGGTATTCCCCGTCTGCAAAAACTCTATAAATTTGCCAATTTTCAAGGGGCAATCGCCTTTACTAATGCCGTGGGAGAAGCAGCGGAAAAAGAAGGCCATCACCCCGCTTTATTGACAGAATGGGGTAAAGTTACCGTTTCTTGGTGGACACATGACGTGGGCGGATTACATCAAAATGACTTTATCATGGCTGCCCGTACCGATGATATTTATCGTCAACAAAAGGCTTAATCGTAGGCGCGAATCATCGCTTGGGTTCCCTGTTTAATTCCCTTGCCTTCGTCCAATTCCGCTACTGCTTTAAATAGGGTTTCCGCTAAATCTGTCCCAGGCAGAATTTCCCCGGCTGTCTGGGCAGTTTCTTTGACTAATCGCAAATCTTTTAAGATATGTTCAATCATAAAAGCCGGCTGTAAATCTTGGGCGAGGATTTTTGGTCCCAAATTTTCTAAAGCCCAAGAACCCGCCGCCCCCGTTCTACAGACTTCTATGACTAAATTGGGGTCTAATCCTTGAATTTTTGCCATTTTTAGAGCCTCACACAGCGCCACCATGTGAACCGCCCCCAAGACTTGATTACAGAGTTTTACCGCTTGTCCGTTGCCGATTTCGCCACACCAGCGAATAGTTTTGCCCATGGCGTGAAAACAGGGTAAACAAGTCTGAAAATCCGCTTCTTTCCCTCCCACCATAATAGTTAAAGTGCCGTTTTTCGCCCCAATATCGCCCCCAGAGACGGGAGCATCGAGAAAACGGAGATTATTTTCCTCTAGCTTTTTACCAATCATCCTAGCGGCTTGAGAGCCAATGGTACTCATATCCACCACCAGAGTTCCCACCGCTGCCGATTCCATGACACCCCCCGCTCCTAAAATTACTGCCTCCACGTCAGGCACATCCCCGACGCAGGTAAAGACAATCTCGGCATCCCTGACGGCGGCGGCGATACTAGAACAAATGTTCGCACCAGATGCCCCGGCAATGGTTATCCCCGGCACCTCTGGGGTACGATTCCAAGCATTGACAACAAAACCTTGACGGACAAGATTAGCCGTCATCGGCGCTCCCATCACTCCTAATCCTAAAAAGGCAATTTTTTGACTCATGATTTTGGCAATAAAGGGAAGGGGAAGGGGAAGGGGAAGGGGAAGTGGGGAAGTGGGGAAGTGGGGAAGTGGGGAAGTGGGGAAGCTGTCTCATCACCCTATCACCCCAAAACCCTATCACCCTATCTCCTGACAACCGACGGCTAAAATAATTCTACCATTTGTAGAAATTGGGCTTCTGAAAGGGTTTTTATGCCTAATTTTTGAGCCTTTTTGAGTTTCTCACCGGGGGCTTTACCGAGGAGAATATAATCAGTGTTCGCACTGGGGGAACTGGTAACAGTACCACCGACATTAATAATCAATGATTTCGCTTCCTCGCGACTGATTTTGCCGAAGGTTCCTAGTATAACTACGCTTTTTCCCCTGAGGGGATTTTCTGCGGATTCTTGACTCGTTTGGACTATCTCCTCTGCGGGTTGCACTTCTAAACTTGTATCGGCAACTGTGATTTTTTCTGCTGCTACTACAGGAGTTTCCTCGGCAATCACTGGGGGAGTTTCCGGTTCTTCTACTACAGGAGTTTCCTCGGCAATCACCGGGGGAGTTTCCAGTTCTTCTACTACCGGAGTTTCACTAATAATTGCTTCTGGTTCATTAGTGGTAATAGGGGCAGTTTGTTGAGAAAAATCGTCTCTTTCTTGTTGTAGGTTTTGAATTTGAACCTCTAAAGCGGCGATTTCTTTTTGCTTAGTTGCTAACTCACCCTCAAACTTAATTTTTTCCTTTTCTAAAGCTTTAGCTGCCGTTTTTTTGACTTCTAAATCTTGAGTTAGTTGGCGATTTTGTTGGCTTAATTCCTCGATATGACGGGAAGTTGTGGTTTCTAATTGGTCTTTTTCGGCACTTAACTGGTGTAGTTGAATCTCTAAATTAGAAATGTTTTCCCGATAAGTTTCTAGCTGTAACTGGGTTAATTCCTGTAATTGCCCTTCTAAATGAGCAATTGTTGCCTGAGAATCGGCCAATTGTTGCGGTAACTGGGTTAATTCCTGTAATTGCCCTTCTAAATGAGCAATTTTTTCGGCAGCAGTGCTTAATTGTGCCGATAATTCCCCTTTCTGGGCTGCTAAAGCTTGTAACTCCAGTTTAGCTGCTTCGAGACGAGCGCCGAGACTGTCCTTTTCGGCGGTTATGGCTGTCACTTGAGCGACGGTTTCTTGCAGTTTTATAGTTAAATTGTCGCATTCTTGGCCTAAAGAGAGCGATCGAGTTTGACTTGCGGCTAAATCTTCGCTGAGAGACTTTTTTTCCTGCTCTAACCCGGTAATTTGACCCTGTAAGCTGGCTATTTCCTGCTGTCCTTGCTCATACTGTTCTGTTTGGTGAGCCAGATTCTGTTCTAAGGTTTGAATTTGACCTTGCAAGCTGGGAATTTGAGCAGCTAAATCGCTTAATTCTTGATTTTTATGCTCTAAATCGACCACTTTCGCCTTTAATTCCTCGGCTTTTTCTAGCTCTTGCTGTAAGAGAGTTTTATCCTGTTCTAGGGTCTGAATTTGACTATAGAGAGAGTTGCTCTGTTTTTTGGTCAAATCAAATTGACGGTTAATTTCGCCTTTTTGCTGCTCTAAAGTTTGAATCTGTGCCTCTAGGCTAGTAATTTGGGCTTTTTCTGCCTCTAATTGCTCCATCAGACCAGCTTTCTCCGCTTCTATTTCCTTAGCGGTGGTTTTCAGTTGTTCGATTTCACTCTCACCTATCTGCACAGCTTGCTGGAGGGACTGGAGAGAATTTTCTAAATCCGTAGCTTTGTGCTGTAATTGGGCGGAATGTTGTTCTATGTGAATTATTTTGGCGTGCAGCTGCTGATTTTCGTCTTTTAAGTCTGATTGCGCCACGTCTAAACCCTTGACTTGAGCCAACAAATCTGAGTTACTTTGCTGTAATTGCGCTTGTGCGGCTAAAAGGGAGGTATTTTTGCTGACGAGACTAGAGCGCGACCAGAGGAATAGTCCTCCGAAAACAGCACTTAAACCTAATCCTTCATAAATTAATTCGTTGAGCATATCTACCCTCCTAGACAAGCGAAAAACAGTCACCTAACCGAACTGATGCGGCAATTTTGGTTATAGACCTACATCTCTACTTATATCAGTTACGGGGTACATTCGGGGGAAGGGGGGAAAAGTCACTTCTTTCTGCCAGTGTAAAAAGGTGATTTAGCTATTCGCGTCATGCTAACTTGTATCTGATCCCATTCTTGGGTGATTTCCTGGTCAATTTCTTTCAGATGATCAAAATAGTAGCCCATGGCCGCAGGAGCTATAGTTGATAATTATCCATTGACCGCGATCGCCTTTTGACCTTTGACCCCTTCCCCTTGAACTGCGATCGCTGATTTGTTGATAGTCAATAATTGATTGAAAAAACACGGATGAGAAGCTAGGGACATTTCTTCTCCGCCAAGTCGCTAGAATGGGACTAGAGTTCTCAAGCTTGAAGAATCTTCCTATGTCAGACGCTGTAACGATCGCCGATATTTACAAGTTATTTGAAAGAACTGAGTCCCAATTTGCCGAGTTTCAAAAGGAAGCTGATCGCCGCAGTGCCGAAGCCGATCACCGCAGTGCCGAAGCCGATCACCGCAGTGCCGAAGCTGATCGCCGCAGTGCCGAAGCTAATCGCACGATGGAAGAATTAAAAAAACAGGTACAAGAAACGACCAAAGCGGTCAATAGCTTAACCACTCCTTTGTGTCTTTTTATAGAAGAAATGGTGGAGCCGGCGGTTGTGCGTTTATTTCAGGAACGGGGCATTGATGTCACCCAAACGATGAGTCGCTTGAAAAGTAAGCGTCCTGGGGCGGCAATGGAGATTGATATTGTAGCGGTGAATGGGAGCGAGTTGGTGGCTGTGGAATGTAAATCTCGACTGTCGAGGGATGATGTAGATGATTTTGTCAGCCGATTACAGCGATTTAAGGTTGCTTTCCCCCAATTTCGAGAGTTTCGGGTTTATGGGGCAGTGGCAGCAATTGAAATTGATCAGGGGATAGATGTCTATGCCTATCGGCGCGGTTTGTTTGTGATTAAGCAGTCGGGGGAAACGGTTAAAATTATCAATGATGCTCAGTTTCAACCTTTGGGTTTTGCTTCAGGTGTTTAATCTCTTTTTTAAGAAGGCGTAATTTTGCGATCGCCCTTTTAATTAATAATGAATAGTTGATAATGTAAACTATCAGGAGTCATTTGGGAAACCATCATGGAAATAAAAAATATTAAACAAAAAGCCAGAAATTTAATCGATAAATTGCCAGATAATTCTACATGGGATGATTTGATGTATGAGATTTATATGAGACAGGCAATTGAAGCGGGATTAGGCGATAGTGAGGCAGGAAAGGTTATTTCTGTTGCAGAGGTACGCACTAAGTTCATTTATCATCCATCTACAACTACATATCACAAAACTCCCCTCAATATGCTCAAAGACTGGTTGAAAGATTGACTAGACGCTCAGAACAGATCGCTAATTTTCCCTTTTCGGGTCGAATTGTTCCAGAGTTTGAAACTGAGCAGCTCCGAGAAGTTATCGAGGGTTCTTATCGCATAATTTATTATATCAAGCCTGAGCAAATCGATGTTATTGCGGTACTTCATGCTGCCCGAAACATTGAAAATCCACAGGACTAACGATAATGCAAGACCATTGGGGGAGTAAATTACTGGCAGCAGTGAAGATTACCAAAAAAGGGGAGAAAGCTCCAAGGGGTCAGCTATCCCTCTGGGAGGAGTGGGAGGCCAATAGTCCAGAAATTATTGAGGTGGCTCATCAGTTCATCTCTACTAATTGTCACAACCCGCAGCGGGCGATATTTCTCGATTGATCTTAAATCTTTGGTTGAGACTGCAAGAAAGCACGGTGCAGGGGAGAAAGTTGAAAACCCATCTCCCCTGGCCTCGTATTATTATCCGAGAAGTATTGAGTTCCAGGGCATTGATCGGCTTAACTATACCAAGGGCATCAAACGGTGATGAGTGATCGTCAGAAAGATGGCAGCTCGAAGACACTACAATTGACAAACCTGTAAATCCATGTTACACTTGATGATTGATAGATAAAACTATCATTAGCATGATTGTTCTTAATTAACCATAATACTTTTATTCTCATCAGCCTCGACATTTCAGTTTGAGTGTGATGGGAATCTTGAGTAAATTGACTAAATTTCAAGGAGCAGCTAAATGCCTGAGAGTTTACAAGATGAGAAATGTGACGATACTGCAACTAAGGCTAATCAACTTTTAAATACTAGAAACGACCTTATAAGTTATCAAACAAAAAGATTAGACAATCTTTCTGATTTTGAACAACTTGAGCAAGCCTTAATGAATTTTACGAGCAATAAGAAAGATACGGTAAAATATATTCTAAAAAAAGTTTGTGAAGAAGCTAAGTGTCAAGTTGCAGCGATTTTTTTAATCTCTAAGGATGATGTACTAGAGCGTTTTGCCATTCAAGGCAAAGACGTTAATGGTGAGCCAATAGATGATACATGGCTACAAGAAGAGAGGTATGCGAAAGGGGAGAGTTTCACTGGCAGCGCTGCCAATCCATCTGATGGATCATATGGGAAGGTTACTAGAGAGCTTTTCCAGTATGAAAATTTGAAGTATAGGCAGGAATATTCTGATAAGCTAGGCAAATTAATCTCTGCCATTGCCTTACCTTTGAATGGACGAAACAAAACCTATGGAGTATTGAGAATTATAAACAAAGTTGATGATCAGGGCAATATTGACGATCTGGCAAGCTTTGATCCCTGTACAGTAGCTTTCTTAGCAGGAGTCGCCTCTGCTAAACTATCTAATATTCACAGGGATTCTGAGATTAATATACTCAATTACTTGACATACCTTGCAGATATTATCCCAGTTGATTCCTTTGACAAGTATCAAGAAAGGATGTATGACGAAATTTTCAAATACTTAGTCGGCAACGAGACTCCATATAAAGTTGCCATTCTTTACAGAAAAAAATTGTCTTCTGAAGTAATGGAAGTTTTACGATTTTCTGAAGTATCTGGAGTAAGTAATTCATGTCGAGTTTATCTTGAAGAGGTTGGAAAGGAGTTTGCAGAAAAAATATCTTCAAATACTTGTCAATTTATTGAAGGAGTACATGAGGAGAAAAACAATAATCGGTTTATTCAAACTGATTTAAAATATTTTGAAGACTCAAAACTTGAAGCCTTTGGCGTTTTCTCACTTTTCTTTGAGGGAAAATTCATCGGAGCTATTGCTCTATTTTTTGGATATAAGTTCAAGCTATTCGATAATAATCTTAGCTTTTTACAAAGTTTTTCTTCTTTACTTGCCATATTAGTTAACAAACAAACTCGGGCAGAGAGACTAAGGGAGTTTGAAAGTCTTGCTGAACATTGGATTAATGAAACAAGTCATTTATCCTCAACCCATGAGGCGATTATACATCCTGACTATCAGAGAATTATTGGAATGGGGCAAGATGTTATACCATTTTTGCTCAAAAATCTTAAAGAGACAAAAAGCCTTTCTGGCCGTTGGTTTTGGGCATTAAAAGCCATTTCTGGTGAAGATCCGGTTCCTGAAGACAGCCGAGGTAAGTCTCAGGAGATGATCGATGCTTGGTTGCACTGGGGTATCCAAAAGGGATATATTAAAGGGGATATATTAATGAACACTAAATCATCTATTTAAAAAGTATGTGTATTGTAATCATTGACGGTGATAGTCATATAATCAGTCCGATAACTCTTTATTACAATTCCTTTGCTTGGGCAGTAAATGATAAAGAGCGTTGTTGGTTTCCCGATAGATTTGATACTGAATATTGGCCAGCTGGAATACCAAGGGAGAACACTCTAAGTGCCTTCATAGATGCCTATAGCACCAACGGTTTTGAAGTTTGCCCAACTGGTGATCCTAATTTAGAGTTTAGTCCTAACGGTTTTTTTGTTGAAAAAATCGCTATTTATACTATTGATGGTAGGCCCTCTCACGCCTGTCGGCAATTAAACAGTGGAAGATGGACGAGTAAAATAGGAGTTCGTGAAGATGTAGAACATGAATTAGTGGAAAATTTTATTGTAGAAATTGAAGGGATAATTAATAGTCTTGGAAACCTCAACACTATCATGAGGAGAATACATGATTAATAGTAGGCTAGAGTCTAGCTCTGCTTTCAGATAAGATATGTATCTTAAGTTTGCTCGTGGAAGTTCTGCGATTGTAAAGATATGCTATAATTGGAATGAGTCAGAGTACCAAAATTAAGCGTTTAGAGGAGGTAGCGAATTGCCATCAAAAGCTAAATACTATGTTTGGCAAGTCTTTCAGCAAAATTAAGTCTCTGACTATGTACACCAAAATAGCTAAGTTATAATTTATGGAAAATAATCAACTTATAGAAAGAAGGTTTGACGGCAAGATAGGTGATGATTATAGTCTCTGGCAATCTGCTCGTCCTCATCTTAAAAAGTTAAGACAAGAGTTAGTCAAACTACTAATTAACTATCAAAACTCTTGCCCAAAGGAATCGCTGATCCTAGAAATTGGGTGTGGCGATGGAGAATTAACTGAGATGATCCTATCTGAAGCAAAAAATATTAAGATAATCGCTATCGATAACGAACCTTCGATGATTCAAAAAATCCGCTCAAGGCTTTCACATTACCTATCTCAAGATACTCTTGTTGTTATTCAGGATGATGTTTTAAACTTTTTGCAAAGTTATCCTTTGAATAACTTTAGTTTTATTGTTTCTGGATTCACTTTTCACAATATGTTGGCACTCTATCGTTTTCAAGTATTTCAACTATTATATAGTCGGCTTCTCATTGGAGGTAAGTTATTAGACGCTGATAAAATCGCGCAAAGAGGTGAACAGCATAACCGTGATATAAAGTGGCAATATGATAAATTCTTTGAAGTCCTTGTATCTGCTGAAAGGTTCGATCTCCTGGAAGAGGTTATGTTGCACTATACTACGGATGAACAACCTAATAGAATACGCTATGAAGATGAAACAATCTCTGAACTTTCAGAAATTGGATTTCAAGAAGTTACCTTATACTTACGTCAATATATGGATGCACTGATTATAGCCTCTAAATAGAATTTTACCCGATTGTTAGCACCTAAGTTAAATATTTTGGGATTCAAGTCTTGAAGCTAACGTGGAAATTCTCTTCGCTCCATAAACAATTCCCCCACCCCCACCTTGGTAAAAGTGATGGTATATAAGAATTGGAAATGTAAAGTCGCTCAAGTCTGCTGTGGCAGGATATTCTGTATTTTCAAGCTCCAACCATCTACCTCCTTCTCGCCAGCCAACGCGATCGCCAAAACTACCCCATACTTCCCGATTATAGTCTTCTGTCCCCCCAAGGTCATGGAAGATTTTCGCCTGTCCCTTGATGCCAAATTTCCCTTCGCTGTGTTTCATCCAAAGTCGATCAATTTCATTGATTACATCTAGGGATACCTCTGTAAAAAGGCAAATGAAGTCATCATAATTTTCTATAACCATCCACTGATACATAATGAAAGCCGTTTCGTAGTCGGCTTTTTTCCAATCCTGTTGCCCTAGATATTCCTCTAGTTTTTGATAAATTTGTTCTTGGTTTTCTATGAGATATTCTCTCTGTTTTCTTAGTTCTTTTTCGTAGGCACTATCTGCTTCTGAGTTGTATTGCACCTCAATCATCTTGGTAAACTGTTCCCTAAATCTTTCGGGGTTTTCTGTCTCTGCAAAAGCTAGACGGAAAATCTCTGCCCATCTTTCCTCGTTGCTGTTCTCTTTATTACCCCAAAGTTCCGTTAAAGTCTTGGTTGCTGTTGCCGCTAAAGCAGAAAGCTTACTTGCATCTTTGGGAAGCTCGATATGGGGGTTAATGTGCTTGATGTGAGAGGCGCGGTAGAGGGTTTCTCTGTCGTCATTGCAGATTACCTCGATCAAGCCTTTATCCTGTGCTTGTTGTAATTTTTTCTGATAGTTGGGAACAGATTGACAAACCGCTTCTAAAGCAACCAAAGGGACAGGAATTTCATAGATTAGGCAATTACTGACCACTTTTTCAAGAGCTTCATCCGTCAAAAGCTGAGGTTTTTCTTCTAACCGCCAGACTATCTTATCGCGCCAAGTAACATCGGATTCATTCTCAAATGACCGCAACTTTGTATCTATATTCCCTGAACTTAAAACCTCATTATTGAGCCATTCCAACAGACGGGGGTTGCCATCAGCAAGGTTTAAAGCTCTTTCTATATAGTTTTTATCAATCTTACCCGAACTAAAATGCTCTAACCGCCGCAGTTTCTTTTCTAAATCGGACTCGTTGTATTTGAAAGAGGGCAAAGACTTCAGATGATAAAATTTCTCTAATAGAGGGGAATTAAAGGTATAGCGCGAGGTAATAATCAGGCGATGATAGTAATTAGTTTCCTGTACTGCCCAAACGAGAGCTTGTAATAGAGGAGATGCCCCTGCTTTAAGGATATAGTCATCGCTGGCTGAAGGGCATTCCAAGTTCCACTCGAAATCATCAAGAATCAGCAGAAGGGGGGACTGGTTTAACAGCCTAAAACTATACCTTAATCGGTATTTAAGTTCTTCGTTAGGATTACTTAAGGTCTCGCGCTGCTGTTCGCTATCGAGTTTCTCCTTTAGGGTATCAACCAAGCTAGTTTGCTCAATTTGTTGATGCCAGACAAGCTTAGTATAGTCTGGAAGGCGATCGCACAACCGAGCGGCGAGGGTACTTTTCCCGTTACCACCAAAACCTTGCAGAAAAACGCCAGCCTTATGAATTGCTTTAGGATTATCAAAGGGTTTTTTCAGCACTTGCAAGCAATCCTGAAGGTCACGGCGGCGACCGATAAAGGTTTCCCGTGTGGCTACCCGCAAATATTTCGTTTCTGGGTCCACAAATTGGTCAACAACGGATACGGGAGGTAAAGGTTTTTTCTGTCCTCTGCTTACCAAAGCTTCTGGGATACTTCCCCTCACATAGAGGCGTAAACAATGCCAATCCCTCGCCTGATTTCCTAATAATTTCTGATAGGCAAAAGCTAACGACTCGCTCAAAGTAAAGCCTTGGGAAAGCTTTTCGTAGAGGATGGCCGCCGTGTCAGCAGCTTCGTTATCCCTGACGGGTTGACCCCACCCCAAAACAGTTTTAGCCCCATTTTCTAATAACTTCTCGGCCATGGAAAGGATCCCATCACCATCGGAGTAGCCTGTCCGACACCCTGATAAAAACAAAAGCTTAGGTAAATTAAACTGTAATTCTCTAGCAATATCTTCGGCGCTGGTATCTTGTCTATCTCCGTATTCCGTCTCGGTAATAAAATAGGGTTTCTGATCCTTGATGGTAGCGTGTCCGCTCAAGTGGATAACATCGAAATATCCCCTATCTTTACTGGCTATCAATTCGCCTAATTCTTTAATACATCCGCTCTCTTCAACGGTTAAAGATAGGGGTTTTCCTCTAGTTGCTTTGAGGATCTTCCCTTCTTCTGCCTCAAAGTCTAGTATAGGCTTTACACCCTTGGCAGAACTTGCCATGAAAACCACATTTAAGGCTCGATCCTGCGGGTTGTTGTCCACAGTTAACAGCCTTTCATTACCGGTTTTCATCCACCGCATGGGAACAATAGCGGGAAGCTTAGACACCAGAAAACCCTGACCATCGTGTAATAATTCCCAGGGTAGATGGACTAATCCTTTGCTGGTGCTGATAGCCAGAACTATTTTCTCTCCCCGGTGGCTATCTAATTCGTTCTGTAGGATGCGCTCCGTACCATCTAACCATCGGTACAAATCGTGTCCTGTTGTGGCGTGATCTTTCGGTAAACGGGTATAGTAATCGGTGTCGGCATTTTCACTTAGGTTGTCTATTTCACTCAGGAATCTTGTGTAGGTACGAGTCTGGTTGGGGTTGTCCCAGAAAAATCGGAACTCAACCCTATTGCTACCCCTCTCCTGAAGATCAATATGCAGTATCTTCATTTTTCTTGTTCCAAGAGTTTTTGTAGTTGCTCTAGGGTAGCATCTTTGAGCATCAGGCGGGCGATGGCGATTGTTCCGCTAATAATGCCGATGATGGTGGCGATGGTGGCAAGGGTTCCCTCTCTCTCCACTTCAGAGATAACTTCGTAGCTGCCTTGCACCCCTTCCATCTCTAGGATATCCTGAGCAACTTTGATGGCATCGAGGCCTTGAATTTCTATCTGCATCAGTTTTGTTCCTCCTGTAAGTACCCAAGCAAATTGATTTACAGATAACGATCCTTTGACGACGATGATCCCCTTGTTGTAAATAGATTAAACCGTTGCGTTGCTGTTACAGGCAATACTACTATTGACTAGCTTTGTTGGGGAAAAAATCTCAATTACTATCAATGGTTGATCTAAGAAAATATTTCAGTCTCTCCGTCGGAAAATAACCTATTAGAGACTGAAAAATCTTAGTCATTCCATTCCCCTTTGGGGGGTACGGGAGGATTGCGTCGAAGATGGCGGGTTAAGTCCTCATCCGGTTCCCTTTCCCCTCTTAGCCACTGTTTAATCGCTGTTTCGATAATGCGACTAGGATCGTTAGTCAGGTGTTTAATCTGTTCTAAAACTTCCGAGTCAATGTGAATAGCGATTTCAACTTTCTCGGCCGTGCGCTGAGTCGGTGTAGCATTTTCGTTCATAAGCTCTATTAATGATTGCTATCTATCATTCTACCCGTCAGTCGAGGATTCTTATCCAAGAGTTTATCTGTGGTAATCCGATTTGGACAAATCTTACATCTTCTCCTTAGCCATTGCCCTTTCCCTGATTTTGTCACCAGACTAAAGCCGAGCATAGTTTCCTGTGGATGCCGAGAGGGGAAGCCAAGGCCGAAACCATGACTATACTTGCAGTTTAGCTTTTTTTATCTTTACCGAAAAATTGGGTTTAAAGCCTCGCCCTTTTAGGACGGCTTTGTGTTAAACTGATTGGTAAGCGGAAAATCAGATGTGTAGTCGTGACACGCGAACTGACCGTTGGACAAAAGCTAGTGTCACCAACCCATTTCGGGTTGCCCCAATACCTTACTGCTCTAATCAAAAAAAGTACGGCATAGGTGGGAGATAAAAAAAATTAAATAGGGTATGCCCTACCCGAATTCCTTGTAGGTGTAGTCGGACTAGACATGAAGCTGTAAGACCAAAATTAGCTTTGCTAGTAGAGGCAGGATTCAGCCCAAGAATCTCCGCACTTTTAGGGCGGAGAGTGTCAAAAACCCCTGACTTTTGCCAGCAGTGAACCACGATGACTGATGTTCCCGTTTCTCGCATTCGCAATTTTTCCATCATCGCTCATATCGATCATGGTAAATCAACTCTCGCTGATCGCCTCCTGCAAATTACGGGAACCGTAGCCCAACGGGAGATGAAAGAACAATTTCTCGATAATATGGACTTGGAACGGGAACGGGGTATCACCATCAAGTTACAAGCGGCACGCATGGATTACACCGCTAAGGATGGTCAAAAATACGTTCTCAATCTGATTGACACCCCGGGCCATGTGGATTTTTCCTACGAGGTTTCTCGGTCTCTAGCGGCGTGCGAGGGAGCTTTATTAGTTGTGGATGCCTCCCAAGGCGTGGAAGCGCAAACTTTAGCCAATGTTTACCTAGCACTGGAAAATAACCTCGAAATTATCCCAGTTTTAAATAAAATCGACCTACCCAGTGCCGAACCGGAACGAGTGGCGGCGGAAATCGAGGAAGTGGTGGGTTTAGACTGTAGTGAGGCGATTCGTGCCTCGGCTAAGGCCGGGATCGGTATTAATGATATTCTAGAGTCGATAGTCCAATTAGTTCCCCCTCCCCAAGATACCCTCGCAGAACCCTTCCGAGCTTTAATTTTTGATAGTTATTACGACGCTTATCGAGGGGTAATTGTCTATTTCCGCGTCATGGATGGTCGGGTGAAAAAGGGCGATAAAATTCGTTTTATGGCTTCTGGTAAAGAATTTATTATTGATGAATTGGGAATTTTATCACCGCAACAGGTACAAGTAGATGAACTTCATGCGGGAGAAGTGGGTTATCTGGCAGCCGCAATTAAAACTGTCGCTGATGCCCGGGTGGGTGATACGATTACTCTAACCGCTAAACCGGCAAAAGAGCCTTTACCCGGTTATACAGAAGCAAAACCGATGGTTTTCTGCGGATTATTCCCCACCGATGCCGATCAGTACGCCGATCTCAAAGATGCGCTGGAAAAGTTAAAATTAAACGATGCAGCTCTATCCTACGAACCAGAAACTTCTAGCGCCATGGGTTTTGGTTTCCGTTGCGGTTTCTTGGGACTGCTACACATGGAAATCGTCCAGGAAAGACTAGAAAGGGAATATAACTTAGATTTAATTACCACTGCTCCCTCGGTAGTTTATCAGGTCACTACCACCGATGGGGAAATTGTCGAAGTGGATAATCCTAGTTTGTTACCTTCCCCACAAAAACGGGAAAAAATTGAGGAACCTTATATCCAAGTGGAAATGATTACTCCGGAAACCTATGTAGGCGCTTTGATGGAATTATGTCAAAGTCGTCGGGGAGTTTTCAAGGATATGCGTTATTTTACTAAAACTCGCACCGCTTTGATTTATGAGTTACCTTTAGCAGAAGTGGTGACAGACTTTTTTGATCAATTAAAATCTCGATCGCGCGGTTACGCTAGTATGGAATATCAATTAATTGGCTATCGGGAAAATGAGCTAGTTAAATTAGATATTATGGTCAATGGTGATCCCGTTGATGCGATTCCCCGGCATCAATTTAAGGTTCCCATTCAAGCAGCTATTGGTTCTAAAATCATCGCTAGTGAACATATTCCTGCTTTAAGAAAGGATGTCTTAGCTAAGTGTTATGGTGGTGATATTAGCCGCAAGAAAAAGCTGTTAGACAAGCAAGCAAAAGGGAAAAAACGGATGAAAGCGATCGGAACTGTTGATGTCCCCCAGGAAGCATTTATGGCAGTCCTAAAACTCGATCCTCAGTAAAGTCTAGGGGTGAGAATTAACTCACCCTTTTTAGTTTTGGCAGTGGCTAAGTATTATGAAGCTTTTGAGATTATCCTATCAAGATTTAGCCTCTGGATTAAGTATAGATTCTTGCGACTTTTTTTCAGATTTGAATTTATTAGTTGGTATCTCAGGTGCAGGAAAAACCTCGATTTTAAAGGCTATTAGTAATTTAAAAAGAATCGCTAACGGTGAGTCTATAAATGGGGTGAAATGGGATGTAGAATTTTTAACAACCGATCATATTCGTTATCATTGGTTGGGTGAATTTGAGGTTAAAAAAGCCCGTTCTCCCATCAAAAGCGATAAAGATGAAGTCAATAGTAATGACGGCGAAAATAAGGTTAGTATAATTAGGGAAACTCTTTTAAAAGATCAAGAGGTTTTGATCGCAAGAAACCAAGAGGTAATTGAGTTTAAACATTCAAAGACACCAAAACTACCATCTTATTTAAGCTGTATAGAGCTTTTCAATCAAGAAGAAGATGTTTTCCCTGTTCGACAGGAATTTAACAAAATTATTTTCAATCCACTTAGGTTTAATAGCTCATATTCAGCAGTTGATAAAATCTTGGAAAACGACGAATATGCCGAATATAACTCTCTCTCTGAATTACAATCGAGTCAACTTTCTATTTTCGACAAACTACTGATCACTTATAAAAAATATCCCGATACGTTCGAGATAATAAAGAGAAAGTTTTTAGATATTTTCCCTCAAGTTGAAGATTTAAAAATAGAATTTTTAGAACCATTAAAACTAGGTGAACTGTTTTTTTCATCAACTCCAATGATTTTATTTGAAGAGCCACCTCGCATACAAATAAAAGAAAAAAACTCTCATGTCTGGATTGGCAGCGTTATATTAATCGATGAATTTGAAAATAGTTTGGGGGTTAACTGTTTGGACACTTTAACAGAAGATTTATTAGTTAATTATCGAGATTTACAGTTTATTATTACCAGTCATCATCCCTATATAATTAATAATATCAGTCCTGCCTATTGGAAAATAGTCACTCGTAAAGGAGGAGTAATTCAGGTACACAATGCGGCTGATTTTCATATTTCTAAAACTCGACAAAAAGCCTTTATTGATCTTATCAATGTCTTAGAAGAATTTCCCCAAGGAATTAGTTAATCGATGAATATTTATTTTTTAGTTGAAGGAAGAAGTACCGAAAAAAAGCTTTATACTGCCTGGTTAACTTATCTTATTCCCGAATTTAAGCGAGTTGATTTTTACGATCAAGTCAATCACAACAATTACTTTCTGATTAGTGGTAATGGCTACCCCTCGATACTTAATGATGGAATTCCTAACGCCATCGATAAAATTCAAGAAGTATCCAAATATAACTATCTAGTCATCTGTCTCGATGCTGATGAGGATACTGTCGAAGAAAGAGAACAATATGTTAATGACTTTATCACCAAACATATTACTATTCCCGCACAACTTGAAATCGTGATAATCATTCAAAATCGATGTATTGAAACATGGCTACTAGGCAATCGCACTATATTTAATTCTAAACAACCTTTACAGGGACTTTTAGCTGATTATGTTCAACACTATGATGTTTACGAAAATGATCCCGAACTAATGGGTAGATTTAATTGCAGAAATCATGCCGATTTTCATTTTGCTTATCTAAAGTCTATTTTTGAAGCTAAAGGTTTGTATTATTCTAAAAAATCCCCCGGAGAAACTCAAAAACAATACTATCTTAATGAATTAAAAAAGCGTATCGATCCAACTGAACACTTAAAAACCTTTCAGAAATTTATTAATTTTTGTGATAATATTCGCCAAAATTTCAGATAAATTGATATGTGGTGCTTCTGCCAAGAATGAAATATAAACTGATCTGGCATCGTCTGCTGACTAATGGCTGGGTGAAAATGTAGTACAGACTGTGATCGAGAATACAAGACTATGACAAGGCTTTTGTCCTAGAAATTTCTAGTTCGGCAGATTTTTGTAGTATTGTAGTATAATGGTAACTCCAGAAAAACAATCCCAAAAGTGCCTTTAGTCTCTTCAGTTAGCAGTTACCAGATAGAAGTTAAAAATTGGCAATTTACTTGATGTTATGGCTTCCTTACGGGATATTATCAGTTACTATCGCAATTATCAAAAAGCCGCCTTTTTGAGCATTGCTGCATCGAGTGTCTTTGAAATTATCGATCTGATGGTTCCCTACGCCGTCGGACAGATTCTTAATGTTCTTTCTCATCAGCCTTTAGATGGATTCGTCCAGTCTTTGGTCGATCGCACCATGGTTTTAACTCCCTTTGCCTCAGAAAAGTGGGTTAGTTTGGCAGTATTATTAGGCTTAATTTTCCTAACCACGGTAATTAAAGCACCAATTCAGCCTTGGGTGGGTGTATGGTTTCACTGGGAAATATCATTAAGAGCGCGACGAGATCATCTCAAAAAAATTATTGCTAAAATTCTCACCTTACCCCTATCTTTTTACGATGAAAATAATCCAGGACGCATCGCTAACCGGATCGCCAAAGGGATAGAAAATCATACTTGGACTTATCCCGAAGTGGCGGGAATGATGATCCCAAAACTGTTTAGAGTTTTCGGTATCTTTATTGTTATTTGGGTAATTCAATGGCAAATCGCCCTTGCTTTTGTTATTTCTTTTGTATTAATTGTAGCTTTTATTGTGAGAGATTTAAAAGATTTAATGCAAAAAGAAAGAATTCTTGATCAGCACATCGAAAATACCCAAAGTCGCAATTCTGAGATTATTACTAATATCAAAACTGTCAAAGCTTTTGCCACAGAAGGACAGGAATTATATCGTCAAAAACAGCGTTTAGAGAGAGAATTTACCTACGTTATCCATCGCATTCATAAGGGTTATGTGGACTTAATAACTTGGGAAAAAACCCTTGTCCAGGCTAGTTTATTTGGAGTATTTTTTTTTACTCTCCTAGCCACCGTTCAAGAGAAAATCTCGATCGGGCATTTTATCACCACCTATACCCTCGCTAGTATGGCCTATGCGGAATTAGATCCCCTATCCCAAATGGCAGAAACTTTCGCCCGTCGCTATGCTTCTATGGCACGTTTACAGGAATTTATCAACTTGCCTATTGGCACTGATGCTGGTAGTCTTTTAGCCGATCATGCCCAACATAATCCCTATCGTTTTATGGGTAAACTAGAATTAAGTAATCTTAGCTTTGGCTATAGTCCAGAAAGAATGATTGTCAAGGATATTAATATTCTGATTGAACCCTATCAAACCGTTGCATTAGTGGGAAAATCTGGTTCAGGAAAATCCACTTTAGTTAAGTTACTTTTCCGCTATTTTGAACCGAATCAAGGGCAAATTCTGATGGATGGCGAGGATATTAGTCGCTTAGATGTGACTTGGTATCGGCGACGGTTAGCGATTGTCCATCAAGAAGTAGATGTGTTTAATGGTACGGTGTTAGAAAATCTCACCTACGGTAATCCTAATATTAGCTTTGAGAAGGTAGAAGAAGCCTGTAAAATTGCCCGTGTTGATGAATTTATTCAGGAATTACCTAATGGTTATTCCACTATTGTAGGGGAAAGGGGCGTGCGTCTTTCGGGGGGACAAAGACAGCGTTTAGGAATTGCTAGGGCGTTAATTGTTGATCCAGATGTGTTAGTTTTTGATGAGGCCACTTCTAGCTTAGATTATGAGTCAGAAAGAGCCATTCAACTAGCCATGAAATCAATACTAGGCACTCGCACCACGATTATTATCGCCCACCGTCTTAGTACTGTTCGAGAAGCTGATCAAATTGTCGTCTTGGATAATGGTCGTATTGTCGAGATCGGTAGCCATGACCAATTATTAAATCAGCAGGGAATCTATCAACGTCTCCACTCTTTACAAGAAAGCGGTGAACTGGTTTAGTTTTAAGATAGTCCCCGATAGCAGACCGAGAAAATATATCTAATGGAAGTTGATACCATGTCTAACGAAACCGTTACCTATTCCCTAGAAGCTGTTTTGACTAGGATTGAGGGGAAAATTGACAATTTCCAAAAAGATGTTGACCAAAAATTTGACACTTTCCAAAAAGATGTTAATCAAAAATTTGACAAAATCGACGAACGGTTAAATAAGCTAGAGGTAGGACAGGCAAAGTTAACCGAAAAGGTTGAGGGCATCGATAATCGCCTAAAATCAGTGGAAGGAACCCAAAAAATCAGGTTTGGACATTAATTATTCTTTGGGCAAGTGCGATCGCCTACGGCGCAGCGAAGCCGACCGCTACAGCCGGTTGGAAAGTATTTTTTTCAGGTAATCCCTAGAATTAATAGTAGCAACCTCACCACCCCCTTATCGAAAATTTGGGTTAAAACCCCGTCCTTTGAGGACGGCTTTAAGCTACAATGGAAAAAGCGATAACCAAGCTAAAAACTGAACCTTGACAACAGATAGTAAGGGGTTTCG
>VYKU01000087.1_pt1 | contig 32695 bp, 28 predicted proteins | sample 5114491 | NCBI WGS metagenome assembly VYKU01 (sample SAMN12291796, study PRJNA351875) | freshwater metagenome | isolation source: freshwater lake | place: USA: Michigan, Gull Lake | collected 2011-07-05 | reverse complement strand
GACGCCAACGAAACCTGGCTGGTGCTGGGCATCGGCCTGCTGCTCGTGGCCTTTCCGGCAGCCCACGGCGTGATCTTGACGGCCCTCTATCTGCCCGTGGCTTTGATGCTCGTGGGCCTCACCTTGCGCGGCGTTGCGTTCGAATTCCGCGTCAAGGCGCAGTCGGGTTTGCGCGAAATCTGGGACCGCATCTTCGTGGCGGGGTCGCTGCTGGCATCGACCACGCAAGGCTACATGCTGGGCTTCTACATCATGGGTTTCGAGCAGAGCTTCGCGGCCCACGCTTTTGGCGCGCTGACCGGCATTTGCTTGGCGGCCGGCTACGCGTTTATTGGGGCGACGTGGCTCGTGCTGAAGACCGAGGGGGCGTTGCACGACCGTGCGGTCGGCATGGCGCGCACCTGCCTGTGGCTTGCGGCACTTGGCATGGTCGCGGTGTCGCTGGCAACGCCGATCGCCTCGCCGCGCATCTTCGCCAAATGGTTCTCGTTCCCCGAGATCATCCTGCTCGCCCCCATTCCGCTCGTCACGGCCGGGCTGTTTCTCGCACTTTGGATATTCCTTCGCCGCATGCCGCGCGTCGATCGCAGCCTCGACATCGTGCCGTTTGTGGGCGCTGTCGGGCTGTTTTCCCTTGGCTTCTTCGGCTTTGCCTATTCCTTCTATCCCTATCTCGTCGTCAACCGCATCACCGTGTGGCAGGCGGCGGCCGCACCCGAAAGCCTGATGCTGATCTTCGTGGGGGCGTGCGTGGTGCTGCCGGTCATCGTCGCCTATTCGGCCTTCGCCTATTGGGTGTTCCGCGGCAAGGCGACGGCGCTGCGCTACGATTGAAGCGCGATCCGCACCGCCGCAGCGTGCCTCGCGGTCAGGCGATCTTCTTTACGAGCCCACGCATTTTTTCGAGATGTTCCGTATCGAGCGGAAACTGAACCGTCGTCTTGCCGTTCTCGTTCTTGGCTACGCGGCCGCGCAGATGCCCCTTGATTCCTTCGATCGAAATCTCGAGCCCCTCGCCAAGCGCGCAATCGATCGGCGGCGCCACAACCACGAACGCTGCCGTAACTTCGGACGCGTGCCCCGACCATGTGCCGACATCCAGCTTTGCGGTGGCCTTGGCGGAAATCTTGCGCGGTTCGTACGTGTCGTCGTCGACGCCCGTATTCTGCATCGCGGTAAGAAAGGTTTTGACCTCGCGGCTCAGCGTTTCGGCCTCGCCGGCCATGTGGTCGGCGCTTGCGTTGACGGTTTGCGCGTTGCCGCTGATTGCGCTCGACTGCGTCTGGATCTTCTGGACGTTCTCCGCGACCCTCAACGCGCTGCCGGACACGAATGTGACGTTGCGGGATATTTCCTCGGTCGTCGCATTCTGCTCTTCGATCGCGGCGGCGATCACGGTTATGTATTCGTCGATGCTGCCGACGATTTTGCCGATATTCGCGATCGACGCGGCGGACTGGACGGATGCGTCCTGAATCGACTGTATCTTCTTGGACACGGCGTCCGTGGCACTCGCGGTCTGTTTGGCGAGGTTCTTGACCTCGCTTGCGACGACGGCAAAGCCTTTTCCGGCCTCCCCGGCGCGTGCGGCCTCGATCGTCGCGTTGAGCGCCAGCATGTTCGTCTGTTCGGCGATGCCGGTGATCAGCTGCACGACCTGCCCGATTTCCGTCGAGATCTGCTGCAACGCCTTTACGTCGCGTTCGGAGTTCCGGGCGAATTCGACTGCCTGCCGCGTGACCTCCGACGATTTGCTGACTTGGCGCGAAATCTCCCGGATCGACGCCACCATCTCTTCGGCAGCGGCGCTCAACGCTTGCGCATTGACCGACGATTCTTCGGCTTCCGTCGCGACCATCGTCGCCATGCTTTGGGCGTCTCCGCTGCTGCTGCGCATGTTCTGCGACTGCCCGGACATCTTCTTGGACGCCTGGAGAATCTGGGCGAAAACCGCGCCGATCGTGGAGCCGAAAATCCCGACGAGCTGGTTGAGCTCGTTCGAGCGTTGCGCTTGTTTGTTTTTGAGGGCGGTCTGTTCCGCCTCGAGCATTTCCGCGCGCTGCATGTTGGCTTGGAACACCAGCATCGCTTTCGCCATGGAGTCGACTTCGTCTTTGAACTTCGTCGCGGGAATGGGCGTGTCGAGCTTCCCCTGCGCAAGACCGGACATCGCATTGGTCAGGTTCTTCAGAGGAACCGTGATGCTGCGGCCGAGCCAGAACGCCAGCAGCACGCCCGCCAGAAGCCCGGCGATGCCGGTCGCGACGACGATCGTTTTTCCGCGCTCCTCGTCCGCGAATGCTTGGTCTGTCGATTGCGTGACGGATTCCTCGGCTTTTTTGGCCAGAGCTTCGAGCGACTGGACGAGCTCCTGCTGGTCTTTCGCGATCCCGACGATCCTTGCGTTCAGCGCCGCAGTGGCGTCTGGGGATCGCGACAGTGCTGCAAACACTTCTGCGACCGCCGCATCGTAGCTTTTGTGCTTCGCCTCGACCGCTTTGAAAGCACGCAGGAATTCGTCGAGTTTTGCCGCCGTTGCCGGCGCAGCGCCGCCCGCCAGCGTTTTCTCGAGCAGGCTCGACGCTTGCCGCATATCCGCTTCGGTCTTTTGCGCGTACTTCTCGAATTCCTTGACGGTCGCTTCGAAGCTTTGGCCCTCGGTCGCGGCGTCGATCGAGCGGAAAAGCAGCGCTCTTTCGAACAGCATTGCCTGCTCAAGCTGGCCGATCGCCGATCGCTCGACGAGAAGCGTCAACGGCAGTTCGACATGGGCGATTTCTTCGAGCTCGTTCCCGATCTCGGTCATCTTGTAGACGCCGACGCCGCCGACTGCGCCGAGCAAGACCAGCAGAAACGCCGCGAGTGCGGACACGCGTTGCCCGATCGCGAACCCGTAAACAAACTTCATTGTGTGCATCCCCGGAAACTAGGAAATCAGATTTCGCACGGCGGTCAGCAGATCCGCCTTCGAAAACGGTTTTTCGAGCACGGCGTCGGCTTTTTCCTTCGCCAGCGTCAGCGCCATGGCGGCGGAAACGCCGTTGCCGCCGCCCGAAATTGCCAGAATCGGCACTTTGCTGCCTGCTGCCCGCAACGCCATGATCACCTCTGCGCCGTCGATTTCCGGCATCAGGATGTCCGTAACGATCAGATCGAATTTCGCCGACTTTGCCGCGCGCAGCCCTTCGGCGCCGTCGGAAGCCATCTCGACTTGGTAGTCCTGCATCGAGAGGATCATTTCGAGAGATTCGCGAACCCCCTTCATGTCCTCGATCAGCAAAATTCTCTTTTTCATTCTTCTTCCTTGGGAGAATTTCAAACGCACAGTTCGACATAATCTTAGTACAATATTGGCACGTTATCCACTTCATGAAGAAGTCAAGCTTCTGCTGCCTGCCATTCTCGTTCAAGCCACTGGAATATATATAGAAAAAGTGCTTCCGACTTTCGACTCGCTGACAAAAGTAAGCGTGCCTTCCCATTCTCGCGCCATTCGATACGAGACCGAAAGTCCAAGTCCGGTTCCTTCGCCAGGGGGTTTGGTCGAGAAAAACGGGCTGAAAATCTCGCCGATATTCTTTTCCTCGATGCCGCAACCGGTGTCTTGAATTCCGATCAACAAGTATGTGCCTGTTTTCAGGCCGAGCGCCAGCGCCCTGGCCGGACCGATGTCTTCCCGGTTCCAATGAAGCGTCAGCTTGCCCGCGTCTTCCATTGCAAAAATGGCGTTGTTCACGAGATTGATGAGCACCTGGTAGACGTGGTTTCTGCGGACGCGCACGAACATGTCGTCGTCGGATGGGGTCGCTGCGACGCTCAATTCGAATCCGGTGTTGGCCTGCAGAAGATTTCGCACGAAACGGATGACGTCCTGCCGCAGTATGCTGGCGTCGATAGTCTCGATCTCCGAACTTGCCCGGCGCGAGAAGCGCAGCACGTCCTGCGCGACTTTGTCGGCGATGTCGACGTTTTCGGTGAGAATCTCGAGGCAGCGTTTGAGCTTGTCTTCGCTCAGCGATTTCCAATCCTTCAGCAAGTCGCTCATGAGCTTGACGGGCTGCAGCGTGTTCTTGATTTCGTGGCTTACATTGCCCGCCATGCGGCCGAGCGCCTCCATCTTCTGGCGTTCCTGCTCGAACCGTTGGCTCTGGTAGAAATGCGTCACGTCCGACTGCACGCCGAGATATGCGATCGCTTTGCCGTCGGAACCGTACACGGGCGCCATCCGCAAATGGTTGGGGAAGCTCGTGCCGTCTTTTCGGTAGTTGAGGATCTCGATCTCGATCGTCGCGAAAGCTGCGATCGACTCCCGAATCGTGCGCACCGTATTGCGGTCGGTACCCGGCCCCTGCAGGAAACGGCAGTTCCGTCCGATGACCTCTTCTCGCGTGTATCCCGTGACGTTGAGAAAGGCCTGGTTCACGTAGACCAGCTCCATGTCGCCGTCGATGCGCGAAATCGTGTGCGCGATGTTGCTGTGCTCGATCGACTTGACCAGAACATCGTTTGTGAGCTGGAAATCTTTCATCGCAATACGATGTTCCTTCTTCGAAAGGGGCTGGTCGATCCGCTCGAACCTACGCGATATGGGGCGCTGGGGCCAAATTTCAGCGCGTGCCGCAAGCGTGCCGAAGGCCATGCAGCGATGCCGTTCGGCAATCGAATCGGAACCTTGGCGGAACGCCCGCGCCGTCTGCTAGAACCGCACCATGGAAATCGTCGAATTCGTGCTCGAATATCCATGGTCGCTAGTCGTGGGCGGGGTCGTGGCCGTCTATTTGTATGTCCAGGTGCGACTCGCCGACGACGAGCCGCGCTCGGCACCTGAAAAGCCCAAAAGCCTCGAAGGCTACGACGTCGAATGGTGCGTCGCCTGCTCGCTGTGGGTGCCCGCCAAAACGCCCTATTGCAGCATTCGCGGCTGCCCGCGCCCGCACCGCAGCCTATAGCGGGAAATGCCCTATCTGCGTCATTGCCGTGCGCGGGATGGCTGGCTATGTTGCGCCGCAATCGGCAGGAGTCGGCCCCACGAATGAAGCCCTTGAGTTTCCAGGACCTGATTTTGACCTTGCACGCCTATTGGTCGGCGCAGGGCTGTCTCATTTTGCAGCCCTACGACATGGAAATGGGGGCGGGCACCTTCCATCCGGCCACGACCTTGCGCGCACTTGGTCCCAAGCCGTGGAAAGCCGCCTATGTGCAGCCGTCGCGCCGCCCGTCCGACGGGCGCTACGGCGAAAACCCGAACCGGCTGCAGCATTACTACCAATACCAAGTGATCCTGAAGCCTTCGCCCGCGAATGCGCAGGAGCTTTATCTCGGCAGCCTCGCCAAGATCGGGCTCGACGCCAAGCGCCACGACATTCGCTTCGTCGAGGACGATTGGGAAAGCCCGACGCTGGGGGCCTGGGGCCTCGGCTGGGAAGTGTGGTGCGACGGCATGGAAGTGACGCAGTACACCTATTTCCAGCAAGTCGGCGGCATCGAGTGCAATCCGGTCGCGGTCGAGTTCACCTACGGGCTCGAGCGCTTGGCGATGTATATCCAAGGTGTGGAGAACGTCTACGACCTCGCTTTCAACAACGAGGGCGTCAAATACGGCGAAGTGTTCCTGCGCGCCGAGCGCGAATATTCGGCGCACAATTTCGAGCACGCGAACACGGACCAGCTCTTCAAGCATTTCCAGGATGCCGAAGCCGAGTGCAAGGCGCTGCTCGACGCCAAGCTTGCGTTGCCGGCCTACGACCAATGCATCAAGGCCTCGCACCGCTTCAATCTGCTCGATGCGCGCGGCGTGATCTCGGTGACCGAGCGCCAAGCCTATATCGGCCGCGTGCGCAATCTGGCCAAAGCCTGCTGCGAAGCGTGGCTGGCGGGCGAGGGTGCGGCCAATGGCTGAGCTGCTGCTCGAAATCCTCTCGGAGGAAATCCCGGCGCGCATGCAAGGCCGTGCGGCCGAGGATTTGAAGCGCCTCGTGTGCGAAGGCCTCGGCAAAGCCGGGCTCGAATTCTCGAAGGCCGAAGCGTTCGTCACACCGCGCCGATTGGCGCTCGTCGTCGAAGGCCTGCCGCTGCGCACGCCCGATCTCAAGGAAGAGAAAAAGGGCCCGCGCGTCGGCTCGCCCGACCAAGCCATTGCGGGTTTTCTGAAGGGTGCGGGTGTTGCCTCGCTCGATGCGTGCGAAAAGCGCGTCGTCGGCAAAGCCGAGTTCTGGTTTGCGGTCGTCGACAAAAAGGGTGCGGCGACTTCCGAGATTCTGCCAGGCGTCATCGTCGATGCGATCAAGGCGTTGCCCTGGCCCAAATCGATGCGCGCGGGCACCCAACGTTTTGCCTGGGTGCGCCCGATGCACAGCATCGTGGCGTTGCTCGACGGCCAAACGCTTGCCGGCGAATTCGATCTCGGCGGCGACAAGATCGCATTCGGCAATTCGACCGTCGGCCATCGCTTTTTGGCGCCGGCCGCATTCGCCGTGTCGGGCTTCGCCGACTATGTCGGAAAGTTGGAAAAAGCGTTTGTGATCCTCGACGCCGTCGCCCGCCGCGCCAAGATCTTGGCCGATGCGTCCGCCGCAGCCGCAAAGCTGGGTGTAAAGCTACGCGACGACCCGGGCTTGCTCGACGAGGTCGCGGGCCTCGTCGAATGGCCGGTCGTGCTGGCGGGTGCGATCGACGAAAAATTCATGGATGTGCCCGCCGAAGTGCTGGTCACGTCGATGCGCGCGCACCAGAAATACTTCGCCACGCTGAACGCCGACGGTTCGCTTGGCCGCCATTTTGTCGTCGTCGCGAACATGGTCGCCGAAGACGGCGGCGAACTGATTGTTGCGGGCAACGAGCGCGTTTTGCGCGCGCGCCTGTCGGACGCCAAATTCTTCTGGGACCAGGACCGCAAGACGAAGCTTGAAGCGCGCATCCCCGCCCTTGCGTCGCGCGTGTTCCACGCCAAGCTCGGCACGATGCTGCAGAAGGTCGAACGGCTCGAAAAGCTTTCGGCGTTCGTCGCGGGCAAGATCGGCGCCGACGTTTCGGCCGCAACGCACGCGGCCCACCTTGCCAAAGCCGATCTGTCTTCCGGCATGGTCGGCGAGTTCCCCGAGTTGCAGGGCATCATGGGCCGGTACTATGCGCGCCATGACGGCGAGAGCGAGCTTGTGGCAAACGCCATCCGCGCGCACTACCAGCCGCTGGGCCCTGGCGACGCATGCCCAGCCGAGCCAATCTCGGTCGCCGTCGCCTTGGCCGAAAAAATCGACACGCTCGCGGGCTTTTGGAGCATCGACGAAAAGCCGACAGGCTCCAAAGATCCGTTTGCGCTGCGCCGGTCCGCGCTGGGTGCGATCCGACTTGTGCTCGAAAACGGATTGCGCCTGCCGCTCGTGCCCGTGTTCGAAGCAGCCCTTGCCGCCAATCGCGGGGCGGCGTCGCTTGGCGGCGAACTCCTCGCCTTCTTCGCCGACCGTTTGAAAGTGTCGCTCAAGGAAAAGGGTGTCAGGCACGATTTGATCGATGCGGTGTTCGCTCTCGGCGGCGAAGACGACCTCGTGCGGCTGCTCGCGCGCGTCGAAGCACTCGGCGCGTTCCTGGCGAGCGACGATGGCGCCAATCTTTTGATTGCGGCACGGCGCGCCTCGAACATCGCGGGCATCGAGGCCAAGAAGGACGGCGCTTCGTACGACGCACCCGTCGATGCCGGCCTGTTGGCGCAGGCGGAAGAAAAAGACCTTTTCGCGCGTTTGTCGGATGTGGAAACTGCCGTGCGCAAAGCCGTCGAGGCTGAAGATTTCGCGGCCGCGATGCGCGCTTTGGCGTCGCTGCGCAGCCCGCTCGACGCGTTTTTCGCGCAAGTCACCGTCAATGCCGACGACGCGGCCTTGCGTGCCAACCGTCTCAAACTGCTGTCGCAGATCCGCCGCACGACGATGCTCGTGGCGGATTTCGCGCGTATCGAAGGCTAGAGGAAAAAACCATGGCGAAGTGGGTCTATTCGTTCGGCGGCGGCAAGTCGGAAGGCAAGTCCGAGATGCGCAACCTGCTCGGCGGCAAGGGGGCCAACCTCGCCGAGATGAGCAATCTCGGTCTGCCCGTTCCGCCCGGCTTCACGATCACCACGGAAGTCTGCACGCATTTCTACGCCAACAAACGCAGCTACCCGGCCGAATTGAAGGCGCAGACGGCGGCAGCGCTGGGGGCCGTCGAGAAGATCGTCGGCCGCAAGTTCGGCGACGCCAAAAAACCGCTGCTCGTGTCGGTGCGCTCGGGCGCACGTGCGTCGATGCCGGGCATGATGGATACGGTGCTCAATCTCGGCCTCAACGACGCCACCGTCGAAGGGTTGGCACGCGAAAGCGGCGATGCGCGCTTCGCGTTCGACAGCTACCGCCGCTTCATCCAGATGTACGGGGGCGTGGTGCTCGACATCGCGCACCATCATTTCGAAGAACTTCTCGAGCATGCGAAGTCCGACCGCGGCTACGCGCTCGACACCGAGATGACGGCCGAGGACTGGAAAGAACTCGTCGTCGACTACAAGGCGATGGTCGAAAAGGAACTCGGCCGACCCTTCCCGCAGGATCCGCACGAGCAATTGTGGGGTGCGATCGGGGCCGTGTTCGTGAGCTGGATGAACGACCGCGCCATCACCTATCGCCGCCTCTATCAGATCCCCGAAGAATGGGGGACGGCCGTCAATGTGCAGGCGATGGTGTTCGGCAATATGGGCGGCGACTGCGCCACCGGGGTTGCCTTCACGCGCGATCCGTCGACCGGCGAAAACGCCTTCTACGGCGAGTTCCTGATCAACGCGCAGGGCGAAGACGTGGTCGCGGGCATCCGCACGCCGCAGCAGCTCACCAAGGCGGGCCGCGAAAAGCAGGGGGCGAAGCTTCCGTCGATGGAAGAAGCGATGCCCGAGACCTATGCGCAGCTCGTCGCGATCCGCACGCGGCTCGAGCGGCATTACCGCGACATCCAGGACATCGAATTCACGGTCGAAAAAGGCGTGCTCTACATGCTGCAGACGCGCAGCGGCAAGCGCACGGCGGCAGCGGCCTTGCGCATCGCGGTCGAGATGGCCGAGGAAGGCCTCATCGACCGCAAGACGGCCGTGTCGCGCATCGATCCTTCGAGCCTCGACCAGCTCCTGCATCCCACGCTCGACCCGAAGGCGCCGCGCACGCTGTTGTCGCGCGCGTTGCCGGCGTCGCCGGGTGCGGCATCGGGCATTGTGTGCTTCTCGGCCGACGAGGCCGAAGCGCTCGCGGCCGGCGGCAAGTCGGTCATCCTCGTGCGCATCGAAACGAGCCCTGAAGACATCCACGGCATGCATGCCGCGCGCGGCATCCTCACCACGCGCGGCGGCATGACGAGCCATGCGGCGGTCGTGGCGCGCGGCATGGGCCGGGCGTGCGTCGCCGGGGCCGGCGAAATCCGCGTCGACTATGCGGCCAAGACGATGAGCATCCGCGGCCGCACGATCGCGGCAGGCGAAGCCATCACGATCGACGGCGGGACGGGCGAAGTGTTCGCGGGCGAAGTGCCGACCGTGCAGCCGGAATTGTCGGGCCATTTCGCGCGCATCATGGAATGGGCCGACAGCTATCGGCGCATGAAGGTGCGCACGAACGCCGAAACGCCGCTCGATGCGCGCACCGCGCGCCGCTTCGGCGCCGAGGGTATTGGCCTCTGCCGTACCGAGCATATGTTCTTCGAGCCGTCGCGCATCTTGGCGGTGCGCGAAATGATCGTGGCCGACGACGCAACCGCGCGTGCGGCCGCGTTGGCGAAGATCATGCCGTTCCAGCGCGCCGATTTCGTCGAATTGTTCGAGATCATGGCGGGCCTGCCTGTGACGATCCGCCTGCTCGATCCGCCGCTGCACGAGTTCCTGCCGCATTCGGAAGCCGATTTCGTCGAGCTTGCGCGCACGACGGGCAAGAGCGTTGCCGAAGTCAAAGCCCGGGCCGAAAAGCTCACCGAGACGAATCCGATGCTCGGCCATCGCGGCTGCCGCCTCGCGGTCACCTATCCCGAAATCTACCAGATGCAGGTGCGCGCGATTTTCGAAGCGGCCATTCTGGTCGCCAAGGCCAAGGGCGAAACGGTCGCGCCTGAAATCATGATCCCGCTCGTGGCCGTGCGCCGCGAGCTCGACGTGATGCGCGACCATATCGCCAAGGTCGCCGAAGAAGTGCGCGCCGCCACGGGCGAGGCGGTCGAATATTCGCTGGGTACCATGATCGAGCTGCCGCGTGCGGCGTTGCGCGCGGGCGAGATCGCCGAGACGGCCGAGTTCTTCTCGTTCGGCACCAACGACCTCACGCAGACCACGTTCGGCCTGTCGCGCGACGACGCGGCGAATTTCCTAGGCGCTTACGAACAGCAGAAGATCCTCGTGCGCGACCCGTTCGTGACCCTCGACCAAGAGGGCGTGGGCGAGCTCGTGAAGATGGCATGCGCGCGCGGCCGCACGACGCGGCCCGACATCAAGCTCGGCATCTGCGGCGAGCATGGCGGCGATCCGGCCTCGATCCAGTTCTGCGAAACGGCCGGGCTCGACTACGTGTCGTGCTCGCCCTACCGCGTGCCCATTGCGCGCTTGGCCGCAGCCCAAGCAGCCTTGCAGGAATCGGCGAGTGCCGCGTCCCTCGTCAAGAAACCGGCTGCCAAGAAATCCGCCCCGGCCCTCGACCGCCATGCGCGCGTGCGCCTCGATGCCGCCCGCCGCGGAGCCGTACGCCCCGCACCGGGGCGTACGGCTCCGCTTGCCCGCCTCGCGGTCGCCAAGAAGCCTGTGGTGAAAAAGCCCGTCGCGAAGAAGCCTGCGCCGAAAAAGGCGCCCGCAAAAAAGGCACCGGTCAAGAAAGCGCCGATCAAGAAGAAGCCGGCGCCGAAGGCAAAGCCTAAGACAAAAACCAAGTCGAAGCGCAAATAGCGCCTAGAAATTCGCCCAGGCGGGTTTGTGCGGGACGAGCTTGGCCTCGCCCGCAACAAGTGCCGTCGGCTTCTCGAGCGCTTCGAGACGCAGCAATGCCAAGCCCTGGCTGCCTGCGCTCGAGCGCATTTCGCCGACGTCCGCACCGTCCAAGCGAATGGCCGTGCCGATGGCGGGGGCGGGGCCTTCGATCGTTACGGGCAGCAGGCGCTTTTTGACGAGGCCGCGATATTTCATGCGCGCGGTCACTTCTTGGCCCACATAGCAGCCTTTCTTGAAATCCACGCCGCCGAGCTCTTCGAAACCGTTTTCGAGCAGCAGCGCGTCCTCGACCGCAAGATCGCGGCTGCCGTCCGGCACGCCGTGCGACAGGCGCAACGCGTCGTAGGTTTCGAGCGTACCGGGGGCGAAATCGGCTGCGAGTTCGGCCAGGCTTGCGGCGGGTACCAGTGCACGCACGCCGAGGGCGGCCAAACGCGGATCGACATAGACGATGCCGCCGGCCTGTTCCTTGGCGGCTCCGGCGTTAGCGGGCAGGCCAAAGGCCTCGGCCGCCCCTTCGCCCCAGAAGGCTGCGACGACAAAATCGTCGGCGGGGGCAAGCTCGATCTTGGCGCGCAATTTGTAGATTTTGAGGCGGCGCATCAGATCGTCGCGCCGGGCCGCTTCGCAATCGAGCAGCACGGCGTCCCCAAGGGCGCCCATGAAAAACTCGTGCAGGAAGCGCCCCTGTGCTGTCAGGAAGCCCGCATGCAACGCGCGGTCGGCTGATATCTTGGCGGCATCGCTCGAGACGAGCCCTTGCAGAAAGCTTATGCGGTCGTCTCCGGCGATGCGCAGGGCGGCACGGGCGGCAAGGGGGGCGAAGAAGCGGGCGGACATGGCGGCGGCTCCGGGGCAGGGGCGGGCGTGTCCCTATGAGTTAGGTGGCCGCCCCTGCGCTTGGCAAGGGTGCTGTTGGAGCCTATAACGCGCCTATGCCCAAACATATCTGCTTCCTCGACGATTCGGCCGAATATGACGGCTTCAGCCCGACCAGCCGCCCGCTCGACGGGCCGCAAAAATCGGTCGCGTATCTGGCCGCTTCGCTTGCCCAGCGCGGCCATCAGGTGACGGTCATCACGCGCGCCGAGACCGTGCTCGCCTGCGACGGCGTGTCGTACCCGGGCTGGAACGGCGACCGGCCCGAGCAATGCGATCTACTGGTCGCGGTCGGCGATCCGACCTTGTTCGATCTCGTGAAAAACGCGGGCACGCGCGTGCTGTGGGCGGCGGGGGCATCGTCCGCACTCGACACGCCAGGCTGGCAGGGCATTTGGCAGCGCCTCACGCCGCAGCTTGTGTTCCGCACCGACGCGCAGCGCGATTTTGCCACGCTGCACGGCCTGCCCGCACACGTGATCGGCGATGCGCCGGCACCTTCCTACGTGGAAGAGATCGTCGACGCACCGGCGTCGCCGCCTTATGCGGTCACGGTCTGCCATCCGTTGGGCGGGCTCGAAACGATTGTCGACCTTTGGACCGCGCATGTGCATCCAGCCGCGATGGATGCCGAGCTGCATGTCTATTCGAGCCTGCTCGACCGGGCGGCGTTGAGCGGCTTGGTGCCGGCCGACATCGCCGCGATCCACGAAAAGGTGCAGGCGGCCGCAGCACAGGGCGTGCGCGTGAAGCGCCCGCAGCCCGATCCGCAGATGGCCGACATCTATCGCCGTGCGCGTGCCTTCCTGCATCCCGCGCGCGGCGACGAAGCTTTGGCGCTGCAACTCGTCGAAGCGCAGGCCGCAGGGCTTCCGGCCGTGACGTTTGCGGCAAGTGCGGTTGCGCGCGTGTTCGTCGTCGACGGCGCGACCGGCTTCGTCGCCGAAGATGCCGCCGCCTACGCGGCCGCGACCTTGCGCCTGCTGGCGGGCGAAGAACCGTTCGGCGGGATGGCGACGGCCGCCCGCCAGTTGCGGCGCGGGCGCAGCTGGGCCATTGCCGCTTCCGAGTGGGAAGAGCGCTTCGCATGAAGGTGCTGTTCGTCGCCTCGAACCGGATCGGCGACGCGATGCTGGCATCGGGCGTGTTGGCGGAATTGGCCCGCCGCTATCCGCAAGCGCGTTTCACGATCGCGTGCGGCCCGGCGGCAGCCCCCTTGTTCGAGGCGATGCCGCAGCGCGCGCGCACCATCGTGCTGCGCAAAGGCAAGTTCAAACTCCATTGGTTTGCGTTGTGGCTGCGCACGCTTGCGAATTTCTGGGACATCGCGGTCGACATGCGCGGCTCGGGCCTCGTGTGGTTTCTGGCCGCCGCCAAGCGCGCGCGTTCGACGGCGCGCAACGAAACCATCCACCGCGTGGAAGATGCCGCGCGCGTGCTGGACTTCACGCCGCCGCCGGCACCCGTGCTGTGGCTGTCGGACGAAGCCAAGCAAGCGGCGGCCAAGCGGCTCGGCGACGGCCCGATCTTGGCGCTCGGGGCCACTGCCAACTGGTCCGGCAAAATCTGGCCGGCCGAACGATTTTTGGCGTTGGCCGAAGCTTTGACCGCGCCGGGGGCCATCCTTGCGGGGGCGCGCGTCGCCGTGTTCGGCGGGCCGGGCGAACAGGCGGCGGCGGCACCCTTGCTCGCGGGCTTGGGTCCCCGCGCGATCGATTTTGTCGGCACCACCGATCTTGCGACGGCGGCCGCCGCCATCGCGCGCGCCGATCTGTTCGTGGGCAACGATTCGGGCCTCATGCATATCGCAGCGGCCGCAGGCGTGCCCACGCTCGGGCTGTTCGGGCCGTCGGACGAGCGAAACTTCCGGCCCTGGGGCCCGAACACGGCCTATGTGCGCACGGCCGAAAGCAAAGACGCTTTGTTCGCGCGCATCGACTATCAGCCGAGCGGCTCGCATTCGCTGCTGACCTCGATCGCGGTCGAAACGGTCGAAGCGGCGGCATGCGAGCTCTTGCGCCGCGCCAAGCGGGAAGCGGCATGAAGCTCTCGGCCCTCATCGTCGCGCGCAACGAAGAAGGCCGCTTGCCGGCCTGCCTTGCCGGTGTCGCCTTCGCCGACGAGATCGTCGTGGTGCTCGACCGCACGAGCGACGGCAGTGCCGCGATCGCGGCGGCGGCGGGTGCACGCATCGTCGAAGGCGAATGGCCGCGCGAGGGCGACCGGCGCAATACGGGCATTGCCGCGTGCGCGCATGAATGGGTGCTCGAGGTCGATGCCGACGAATTGGTGGGGCCTGCGCTTGCCGCCGAGATTCGCCGCACGGTCGAGACGAGTGCGGCAAGCCGCCATTCGATCCCAGTCGACAACTATATCGGCACGCGGCTCGTGCGCTACGGCTGGGGGGCTTCGTTCGGCAAGTCGGGCTATTGGGGCCTGTTTCGCAAGGGCACGAAGATTTGGGGCCGCGAGCGCGTGCATCCGAAGCTGACATTGACGGGCGAAGCAGGTGCGCCCTTGACGCACGCGATCCGCCACGAGGTCGACCGCAATCTCTCCGAAACGATACGGCGCCTTGATCGCTACAGCGACGCGCGCGCGGCCGATCTGCGCGAGACGGGCGACCGCGACGACACGAAGCGCTATGTGCGGCGCTTCTTCTCGCGCTTCTGGAAATGCTACGTCGCGCGCAAGGGCTATCGCGAGGGCGGCTACGGGCTCGTGATCGCGGCCTTGGCCGGGCTTTTCCCGCTGGTTTCGCATCTCAAAGCCAAACACGAAACGCCGCCGGATCTTCGAGGCTAGGGGCGGCGATGGCGCGCATCGTCCTTGCCGACGACGGGGTCGTGTTCGACGGCAAAACCCTCGAAGGCAAAGCCGCAGGCGGCGGCGAGACGGCGTTCGTGCGATTGGCCGAAGCCTTTGCCGCCAACGGCCACGACGTGACGGCAACGGCGCGTGGGAGCGGCCGTTTGCGCCATCGCGGCGTCGATTGGGTCCCGCTCGGCGAAGCCGTCCCGGGCAAAGCCGATCTGTTCGTCGCCAATCGCAGTGCCCATCTGCTGGCGCTGGCGGCCGATGCGCGGCGTCTGTTTTTCTGGCTGCACAACGATGCGCGCTATCTTTCAAAGCCGCGCTATGTCGTTCGCATGCTGCGCCATTGGCCCGAGCTTGTGTTCGTCAGCAACGCGCATCTGCGCACGGCCCCTTGGTGGCTGCCGGCGCGCGCGCGCCATGTGATCCCGCTCGGGCTCGACGCGTCGTTTCGCACGGAGGCCGAACGCGCACCGCCGCCGCCCTTGGCGCTTTACGCCGCCAATCCGTTGCGCGGCCTCAGCATGCTCGCCCCTTTGTGGCAGAGCGAGATCGCACCGCGCGTGCCTGGTGCGCGCCTGCAGGTGCATACCGGGCTCGGCCTCTACGGCGCGCCGCCCAAGCCGCGCACGGAAGCGGCCATGCAGGCCGCGATCGATGCGGCGCGCGCGGCCGCAGGCGAACAGCTCACGTTGGGCGATCTCATCGACCATGCGCAATTGGTTGCCACGCTGCGCCGCGCGCGGGTGTATCTTTATCCAGGCGATCCGACCGAGACCTTCTGCCTGTCGGTCGCCGAAGCGCAAGCGATGGGCGTGCCTTGCGTGGTGTTGCGCAATGGCGCTTTGCCCGAGCGCGTGATCGACGGCGTTACCGGCTTCGTCGTCGACGGGCCGGCCGCGTTTGCCGATGCGGCACGCCGTCTTTTGGTCGACGACGCGTTGTGGACGGCCCAGCATCGCGCATGCCTTGCCTCGCAAGGAAAACGCAGCTGGGACGACATGGCGCAGGATTTCGCGCGGAAAGCGGGTTTGTGATGCGGGTTCTTGGCGTGATGGCGGGGGCGGGCCAAGGCGGGGCCGAAGCGTTTTTCGAGCGCCTGATGGCGGCTTTGCCGCAAGCGGGCATGGAATGCGCCGCGACGATCCGCAGCAATACGGCGCGCGCCGAGCGTTTGCGCGCGGGCGGCGTTGCCGTCGCGCAAGCGCCGTTCGGCGGCTGGTTCGATTTCGGCACGGCATGGGACATTGCGAACGCGATCGAGCGCTTCAAGCCCGACATCGCACTCGCCTTCATGAGCCGGGCGGCCATCAAGCTGCCGGGGCGCTACGTGCTCGACCACAAGCCCGTCTATGTCGGGCGCTTGGGCGGCTACTACGATCTCAAATACTACAAACGCTGCCGCCATCTGATCGGCAACACCAAGGACATCTGCGACTGGATCGTGCGCCAGGGCTGGCCCGCCGCGCGCGTGGCCTATCTGCCGAATTTCGTCGATGCCGCGCACGCCCCTGCCGTCGATCGGGCAGCGCTCGACACGCCGGCCGACGCCAAGCTCGTGCTGGCTTTGGGCCGTCTGCACGAAAACAAAGCGTTCGACGTGCTGCTGGCGGCAATGGCGAAGCTGCCCAAAGCCTATCTGTGGATCGCCGGGACCGGCCCGCTCGAGGCCGACCTGCGCAACCAGGCGCAAGCGTTGGGCATCGCCTCGCGCGTGCGCTTTTTGGGCTGGCGCGAAGATGCGGCCGCCCTGCTTGCGGCGTGCGACGTGCTTGCCTGTCCGTCGCGGCTTGAGCCGCTCGGCAATGTCGTGATCGAAGCCTGGGCGCAGAATCGCCCCGTGGTCGCCGCTGCCGCGACGGGCCCTGCCGCGTTGATCGAAGAAGGGCGCAACGGCTTGCTGGTTCCGGTCGACGATGCGGATGCGCTGGCGGCCGCCCTCGCGCGCGCCTGCAACGACAAGGTTTTGGCAAAGGGGCTTGTGCAGGAAGGGGCATTTTCGTACCAAAAAGCCTACACAAAAGAGGCGGTCGTGCGGCTCTACGGCGAATTCTTCGATGCGGTGAGGCAATAGCATGTGCGGCATTGCCGGCATGATGCTGGTTCCGGGCGCCAAATTTCCGGCCCGCATGCTCGAGCGTTTTGCCGCCGCCATCGCCCATCGCGGGCCCGACGGAACCGGGACCTACGAAGCGGGCGACGTGGCGTTCGTCCATAATCGCCTCGCGATCGTCGATCTCGTCACCGGCGACCAGCCGCTGCGCGAGGCGGGCGGCGCCGTTCTCGTCGCCAACGGCGAGATCTACAACCATGTCGAGCTGCGCGCGCGCCTTGCGAACTATCCGTTCAAGACGCTGTCCGACTGCGAACCGCCGCTCGCCCTCTATCGCCAGCACGGCCCCGACTACGCAAGCGCCCTGCGCGGCATGTTCGCGATCGCTTTGCACGATCCGCGCGCGGGGCGGCTTGTGCTCACGCGCGATCCGTTCGGCATCAAGCCGCTTTACTACGCGCAGACCAAAGACGGCATCGCGTTCGCGTCGGAAGCGCAAGCGCTGCGCGCCGCGGGTTTCGGCAGCGGTGCCGTCAATGCCGACAAGCGCGCCGAACTTCTGGAACTGCAGTTCCAGACCGGCGAAGCCACGCTGTTCGACGGCATTGCGCGCGTGTTGCCCGGCGAAACCTTGGTGCTGTCGGGCGGGCGCATCGTCGCGCGCAGCCGGGTGCCGGCTTTGCCCGCAGGCGGGCCTGCGAACATAGGTGCCGACGAGGCGGTAGATGCATTCGACCGCGTGTTCCAAGAAAGCGTGCGCTTGCACCAGCGCGCCGACGTCCCCTACGGCATGTTCCTGTCGGGCGGCATCGATTCGGCTTCGGTCCTCGCGATGATGGCGCGGCTCAACGAGCGGCCGGTCCAGGCTTTCACGGCCCATTTCCCCGACACCAACGCCGCCGACGAGCGCAGTGCAGCCTCGCGCGCGGCTGCGGCCTGCAGCGCCGATCTCGTCGAAGTGCCGGTGACGGCCGCGGATTTCTGGGCGCATCTGCCCGCGATCGCAGCATGCATGGACGATCCGGCGGCCGATTACGCCATCGTGCCGACCTGGATCCTGGCGCGCGAGGCGCGCAAGCAGGGTCTCAAAGTAGTGCTGTCGGGCGAGGGCGGCGACGAACTGTTCGCGGGCTACGGGCGCTATCGCAGCGTGGTCAAGCCCTGGTGGCTCGGCGGACGCGCGATGCGCAGGCGCGGCACGTTCGACGGGCTCGGGCTCTTGCGCATCGACACCAAAGGCTGGCGCGACGGCATGCAAGCAAGCGAGACGCGCGCGCGTATCGATGCGCGAACGCCGTTGCAGGTGGCGCAAGCGATCGACATCGACGCGTGGCTGCCCAACGATCTCCTGACCAAACTCGACCGCTGCTTGATGGCGCATGCCGTCGAGGGGCGCACGCCGTTCCTCGATCCCGAAATGGCTGCCTTTGCCTTTGCGCTTCCCGATGCGCTGAAGCTGCATCGGCGCTGGGGCAAATGGCTCGTGCGCCGTTGGCTCGACCGCGTGCTGCCGGCAGCACGTGCGTTTGCGCCCAAGCAGGGCTTCACCGTGCCCGTGCAGAGCTGGATTGCGGCCGAGGGCGCACGGCTCGGGCCGCTTGTGGCCGCCTCGAGCGGCATTGCCGAAATCGCCGATCGTGCGTCGGTCGTGCGTCTGTTCGAAAAAGCGGCCGACAAACGGCGCGGCTTTGCCGCCTGGAGCCTGCTGTTCTACGCGCTGTGGCATCGCCGCCATGTCCTGGGCCGCAACGACGATGTCGATACATTTGCCGCCCTCGACCAGGCGCGCGCTTGAGTTCCAAGGAGAAAGAAAGATGAGCGACCGGATCGTGCTGCGCCGTCCCGACGATTGGCACGTGCATTTGCGCGACGGCGACATGCTCGCGACAGTGGCCCCGTTCACGGCCCGCCAGTTCGCGCGCGCGATCGTGATGCCCAATCTCGTGCCGCCGGTCACGACGGTCGAAGCGTCGCACGCTTATGCCGCGCGCATCCGCAAAGCGGCCGGGCCCGGCTTCGAGCCGCTGATGACCTGCTACCTCACCGACGCCAGCGACCCCGACACGATCGAACGCGGCTACACGCAAGGGGCGTGGGTCGCGGCCAAGCTCTATCCCGCGCACGCCACGACCAATTCCGCGCACGGCGTTACGGATGTGGCGAAGATAGCGCCGGTGCTCGAGCGCATGCAGCGCATCGGCATGAAGTTTCTCGTGCACGGCGAAGTGACCGACAAACACGTGGATATCTTCGACCGCGAAGCGGCCTTCATCGACCGCACATTGGCCGGGCTCGCGCGCGACTTTCCGGCGCTCAAGATCGTGTTCGAGCACATCACGACCAAAGAGGCCGCCGATTTCGTGGCGGCTGCGCCCGCGAACGTCGCGGCCACGATCACGCCGCATCATCTGATGATCGACCGCAACGCGATCTTCGAAGGCGGCATTCGCCCGCATCTCTATTGCCTGCCGATCGCCAAGCGCAGCCACCACCGCACGGCGTTGCGCAAAGCCGCGATCTCGGGCAGCCCCAAATTCTTCCTCGGCACCGACACGGCCCCGCACGCCGTGCATGCCAAAGAAGCGGCGTGCGGCTGTGCCGGCATTTTCAACGCACCCGTGGCACTCGAGGCCTATGCGCGCGTGTTCGACGAGGAAAATGCCCTCGACAAGCTCGAAGGATTCGCGAGCCTGTTCGGCCCCGCCTTCTACGGCCTGCCGCCCAACGAAGCGCGCATCGCCCTTGTGCGCGGTGCGGCGACCGCACCCGAGCGCATCCCAGGGCCTGCGGGCGACATCGTGGCCTATCTCGGCGGCCAGGCGCTCGGCTGGCGGATCGAAGCCGCCTAGACTAGAGTTCTTGCGGAAATCACGGGGGAGGGTGCCATGGAAGGCTGCATCGTCGGTTGGTCGCACGGCAAGTTCGGCAAGCGCGAAGGGCTCGATCTGGAAGCGCTGCTGGCCGAAGTCTCGGTGGGCGCTCTCGTCGATGCCGGCCTCGGCCCCGACGACGTCGACGAAATCTATGTCGGCCATTTCGGCGGCGGTTTCGTCAAACAGGATTTTCCGGCATCGCTGGTGATGCAAGCCTCCGACCGCTTGCGCTTCAAGCCGTCGACGCGCGTCGAAAACGCGTGCGCCACGGGCTCGGCCGCCGTGCATATGGGCTTGACGTCGATCGCGGCCAAGCGCGCGCGCGTCGTGCTCGTCGTGGGCGTGGAGAAAATGACCGAGACGCCGGGCGACGTGGTCGGGGGCATCCTGATGAAGGCGAGCTACGTCAAAGAAGAAGACCGCCCGGGCATGAGCTTTGCGGGCGTGTTCGGCCAGATCGCGCAGCTCTACGCGCAGCGCTACGGCGATCCGTCGGACGCGATGGCGCGCATCGCGGCCAAGAACCACAAAAACGGCTGCGCCAATGCCTATGCGCAGTTGCGCAAGGATCTCGGCTACGAATTTTGCCGCACCGTTTCGGACAAGAACCCGCTGGTCGCAGGGCCGTTGCGCCGCACCGATTGCAGCCTCGTGTCGGACGGTGCTGCGGCTCTCGTGCTCGCCGACCTCGAAACGGCGCTCGCGCTCAAGAAGGCGGTGGCGTTCCGCGCCGTGCAGCAGGTCAACGACTATCTGCCGATGAGCCGACGCGACATCGTCGCATTCGAGGGCTGTGCGCGCGCCTGGAGCCAGGCTTATGCGCAAGCGCGCGTGCGCGTGGACGATCTCAAACTCGTCGAGACGCACGATTGCTTCACCATCGCCGAACTTCTCCAGTACGAGGCGATGGGTTTGGCCAAGCCCGGCAAGGGCATGGAAATGGCGTTGTCGGGTGCAACCGAAAAAGACGGGCGCTTGCCGGTCAACGCCTCGGGCGGGCTCAAATCCAAGGGCCATCCGATCGGTGCGACGGGCGTATCCATGCATATCATGGCCGCCATGCAGGCGACGGGGACTGCGGGCGACATGCAGGTAAAGAGCCCGGGCCTTGCGGGCGTCTTCAATATGGGCGGGGCTGCGGTAGCCAATTATGTATCAATTCTGGAACCACTCCGCGTATAGTAGATTTGCTTATTACTTAGTTTTCTGGTTTTAGGGGAAATACCGTGACTTTGCGTTTGAAACTGTACGTGCTGACGCTCGTGCTGTCGGCGATGGCGTTGGCATTTGTTGCGGTTCGCGCCAAGGAGGCCCTCGATCTGCGCGCCGCCGTGGGCCAAGCGCAAACGATCAACGCGATCGCCGACCGCTATCTTGCCGCCGCCGCCGATTGGGCGGTCGAGCGCGGCACCGCCAACACCGTAATCGCCAATCCGGCGGCCGCCACGCCTGCCCAGCGCCAGGCGATCGCACAGCGTCGCCAGGCCGGCGACGCAGCCTTCGCCGAGGCAGGGCGCCTCGTGGCCGCCGCCGCTTTCCTGCCCGCCAATGCCCGCCAGGTCCACGAGCGTGCGGTCGAACGCTTGCGCGGCCTTGCGCCGTTGCGCGCGCGCGTCGATGCCGCCACCGCCGTCGAGCCCGAGCTGGTGCGCGATTGGTTCCCGACGATCAGCGCGCTTGTGCTCGCGAGCATGGATGTGCGCATGGAAATCGAGCGCCAGCTCGATCCGCAAGCGCCGCAGGCGCTGCGCACGCTGTTCGAGGTCAAAGGCTTGCTTGCGACAATGAGCGAATTCGCGGGCCGCGAGCGCGGCGGGGTTGCCGGCATCATTGTCGGCGGCCGCCCGCTCGGCGTGGCGCAAGCTTTGGGGCAGGGCGAAAATCGCGGCCAGATCGTGCTCGCCCAGTCGCGGCTCGACACGCTCGCCCGCAGCGTGGATGCCGATGTCGCACGTGCGATCGGCGAGGCGCGCGCCGCCTATTTCGACACTTTCGGCCAGCTGCGCGCCCGCGTGATGGCGGCCGCCAATGCAGGCGAGCCCTATCCGGTTGCGGCCGGCGAATGGTTCGCCCAGGCGACGGCCGCCATCGAAAAGATCATCGCTGCGCAGGCAGCTGCGACCAAGGCGGCCGAAGCGGCTGCGCTCGCGTCGTCGGCCGCTGCCGGCGCGGAGTTCACGTTCGTGATGGTGCTGGGTGCGGTCGTGCTCGCGATCGCGATCTTCGCGCTGTGGATGGTCGCGGTCCAGATCGCCGGGCCGTTGCTCGGCATGGCGGGGGCGATGCGCAAGCTCGCCGACGGCGATCTCGCGACGATCGTACCCGGCGTCGGCCGGCGCGACGAGATCGGCAGCATGGCGGGTGCCATGGAAGTGTTCAAAGTCAACGCGACCGAGAACGAACGCCTCAAAGCCGCGCAGAAGGAAAGCGAAGCCCAGGCCGAAGCGCAGAAACGCAAAGCGCTGCGCGACATGGCCGACACTGTCGAGCGCGAGACGACCGCCGCGATCGCGCGGGTTGCGGCGGCAACGGCGTCCGTCGACGACGTGGCCGACGGCATGGCCAAACGCGCCGTCACGGTCGGCGAAAACGCGCAATCGGTCGCCGCCGCGTCCGAAGAAGCGCTCAGCAATGCGCAGACGGTGGCTTCGGCCGCCGAAGAGCTCACAAGCTCGATCCACGAAATCTCGGCGCAGATCGGCCGTGCAGGCGTCGCCACGCGCGAAGCGGTCGAAACCAGCACCGATGCGCGCGCCAAAATCGGCGCGTTGTCGGCCGCCGTCGGCCGGATTTCGGACGTGACCAAACTGATCGGCCAGATTGCAAGCCAGACCAATCTCCTGGCGCTCAACGCCACGATCGAGGCCGCGCGCGCGGGCGATGCGGGCAAGGGCTTTGCGGTGGTGGCCTCGGAGGTCAAGAACCTCGCGAGCCAGACCGCGCGTTCGACCGAAGACATCGACCGCCAGGTGGCCGAAATCCGTGCCGCAACCGACGAGGCTGTCGCCTCCGTCATGGCGATCGCCGAGCGCATCGCCGACATCGACACGGTCGCCAATTCGGTCGCGACGGCCGTCGAAGAGCAGGGGGCCGCGACGCAGGAAATCGCGCGCAACGTCTCGCAGACCACGGTGGCGGCGCAGGAAGTGGCCACGCGCATCGCGACCGTGTCGAGCGACGCCGACGAGGTCGGGCGCCGTTCGGTCGAGATGCGCGAATCGATCGCGGGCATGACGAGCAACATCGAGCAGCTGCGCGCGGCCCTGGTGCGGGTCGTGCGCACCTCGACCGAAGACGCCGACCGGCGCATGTCCAAGCGCTTTGCGGTCAAGCTTGCGGGCAAGCGCGACGGCGGCGCGAAAATTTCCGTCGTCGATCTGTCGCAAAGAGGCGCGCAGATTGCCGACACGCCGGATCTTGTCGTCGGCGCGCGCGGCCGCCTCGCGATCGACGGCTTCCCGCAAGCCCTTGAATTCGAAGTGCGCAGCGCCAAGGACGGCAAAGCCAACGTGGCGTTCACGCGCGAACCGGATTCTGCATGGCAGACATTCTTGGCGCGCCATGCGAATGGTTGACTGCGTTGCAGATGTTTTAACAAATCGAAAATAAGTTCGTGGCCATGAAAGGTCCCGTTCTCATCGTCGATTCCCGGGCGCAGGAGAGTCTGCGCACGGCCCAAGAGCTGTCGCAGGCGGGTTTCCAGGCTGTGCCGGTGCCGACCCCGCAGGACGCACTCGCCAAGAGCGCGTCGCTCGAAATGCGTTTGGCCGTGGTCGAGCTCGATGCGTTCGCGCCCGAAATCGCCGCCTCGGCCGCCGGTGTCAAGCGGCATTGGCCGAGCATCGGCATCGTGGCGCTGGCAAGCGCCAAGCGCGGCAAAACCGACACCGAAATGCTGGCCGGCGCCCGCGCGATGGGCGCGCATGCGTTCTACGTGCATCCGGTCGCACCCGCCGACCTCGCGCGCCGCCTGGACGAGCTGCTTCGCCAAGGCTACGGCCTCGCCGAGCGCCGGCGCACCGCCCTTGTCGTCGACGACAGCGAGACGATCGGCGAGATCATGCGCGCCTACCTCAAGAAGAACGGTTTCAACACGGTCGTCAAACCGACGTGGGAAGCCGCCTTGAGCGGCTGGGACACGCTCGGCGTCGATCTGGTTTTCACCGACATTTTCATGCCCGGCATGGGCGGGGTCGAAGGCATTCGCCATGTGCGCACCAATTGGGCGCCGGTCCCGATCGTGGCGTTTTCCGAGGGGCTCGGCGGCCGCATGGCGCCCGACCAAGCGCTGCTGGCGGCGCAGAAAATCGGCGCCGACGCGATTTTGTCGAAGCCGTTGAGCGAGCCGCGCGTTATGGCGGCCGTGCGCAGCGTGCTTGCATCTGAAAAAAAGCGCGCTTCAGGCTGAAAAGAATCGGCGCGTAACCATCCGCGCAAGCGGCGCGAAACGTCTTCGGCAAGGCCCAGGCCAAGCGATTGCCCAATCCGAGGGGGTTCCAACGTGCCGAAAACGCAAGCCGCTAGCGCATTTGCGCGCGCCGAACGTGCCTTTATGTCGCACATGCCGGATGCCGGCGCCGCGCTTGCGGCTTGTCTTGCGGCCGATCCCGCGCACGCTGCCGCGCACGCGGTGCAGGGGCTCGGCGCTTTGTCGCTGGGCCGCGCTGGCTTGCGTCCCGTGGCAGTTGCAGCCTATGGCCGCGCGATTGCGTATGCGGGCACCGACAAGCGCGCCGCCGCCTTTGCCGCTGCCCTCGGTCTTTGGCTCGACGGCAACATGTCGGCGGCCGCGGCGCGCCTCGAAGCGCATCTCGAAGCCGATCCGAGCGATGCGCTCGCCTTCAAACTGGCACACGGAATTCGCTTCATGGTCGGCGACGCGGTCGGCATGCTGCGCGCGAGCACCCAGGCCGCGCGGCGCTTTCCGGCGGACGCACCGCTCGGCAGTTTCGTCCTCGGCTGCCACGCTTTTTCGCTCGAAGAAGCGGGCGACTACAGTGCGGCCGAAGCGGTCGGCCTTGCCGCCGTCGAGGCCGACGCCGCCGATGCTTGGGGCCTGCATGCGGTCGCCCATGTCTACGAGATGACGGGCCAAGCGTTGCGGGGTGCGAACTTGCTCGAGACGACCCAGCCCGACTGGCAGCTGTGCAACAATTTCGGTCTGCATGTCGCCTGGCATCTGGCGCTGTTCCGTCTGGAACTGGGCGAAGCCGACGCGGCGCTTGCGCTCTACGATGCGGCGATCCGGCCCACGCCCAGCGACGAATATCGCGACGTCGCCAATGCCGTGTCGCTGCTCGCGCGGCTCGAGCAGCTTGGCCATTCGGTCGGCGACCGTTGGGCGGCGCTTGGCGCGCATGCGCAGAATTTCGCGGCCGACGATGCGCTCGTCTTTGCGATGCTGCACCGCCTCGTCGCGGCCCACGCGAGCGGTGCGGCCGCAACAAGTGCCGCGATCGGGCAAACGCTCGAAGCGCTTGGGCAGCAATCGCACGACCAGGGCCGGGTTGCCGCGCGCGTCGGCGCCAAATTCGCGCGGCTGATCGACGGGCAAACCGCCGACGATGCCGAGCTCGACGCAACGCTCGCCGCCTTGCCCGAAATCGGCGGCAGCCATGCCCAGCGCGACGTGTTCGTGCGCCTGCTTGCCCAGCGCGCCTTCGTGCGCGGCGACTGGGCGCAAGCGCGGCGCATTCTCGCCGTTCGCCACCGCAATCGCGCGCCCGACCGGTTCAGCCGCGAATTGCTGCAGCGCCAGCCCGAGCGCGCGCGACCGCGCGCCGATCTGCGCGCCTGAGGCCGTCCGCCCGTCAAGGCTCGGCTGGCATCGGCAGCCGAATCCTGCAATCGTGCGGCAATGTCGCTCGATCCACTCGATCTTTCGCTCGATCGTCCTTTTGCGGCGCGGTTGACGCACCCGGAATTGGCGCGACTTTTTGTGTATTGGGCGAAGCTGGCGCGCGGCAGCGTGCCGGTCTACCGGGACTTCGATCCGATGGCGGTCGCCTTCAGCCTGCCGCATTTGCAGCTCTACCGGCGCGTCGAAAGCGGCGACGACACGAGCGACTACCGGCTCGATCTGGTGGGCGAAAGTGCGGCACAACTCATCGGCGCCAACAATTGCGGCAAATTGCTGTCGCAGGTGCTGATGCCGCACCGTCTTCCGGAACGTCTTGCCCTGTTCGGCCAACCGCTTGCCGCCGGGCTGCCGATCGCGTATCGCAGCTTCCTCGCGAACCCGGGCCGCGAGCATCGCCTGCAGAAACGGCTGCTGCTGCCGTTTGCCGAAGGCGCGGCGGAGGCAAACCTGCTGATCTCGATGGTCGTCGGTTTCCAGATCGAGCCCGACCAGGTGCCGGTCCCGGGCCGCAGCGAAGGCATTCTCGAGACGATCGCGGCAACCCGCGAAGACGTCGCAGCGGCAGCGAACGTCTGATTCGACAGACGGGGCGGGAGACAGGGCGGGGCTATGGACGCGTTTTTCATTTCGACGGGCGTGGTCGCATTGGGGGAAATCGGCGACAAGACACAGCTTTTGGCGGTGTTGCTGGCGGCGCGCTTTCGCCGGCCCATCCCCGTCATTCTCGGCATTCTTGCGGCCACGCTGCTGAACCATGCGCTGGCCGGCTATATCGGCACGCTGGCTGCCGATTTCCTGGCCGGGCCCTGGCTCCACTGGATCGTCGGCGGCACGTTTCTGGCCGTGGCGGCCTGGGCTTTGGTGCCCGACACGATCGACGACCGCGACGCCCAGCGCACGCTGGGTGCGGCCGGCGCTTTTCTCGCCACCGCCGTCGCGTTTTTCTTCGCCGAATTCGGCGACAAGACGCAGGTCGCAACCGTGACCTTGGCCGCGCGCTTCGGCGATCTCCTGCCGGTCGTGGCGGGCACCACGGTCGGCATGCTCATTGCCGACGTGCCGGCCGTGTATCTGGGCGAGCGTTTTGCCGGTCGCCTGCCGGTCGCGACGATCCGCTATGCCGCCGCCGCTTTGTTCGCGGTCCTCGGCATCGCCACATTGGCCGGATTCGGATTCTGAAGAGGGCGCAAGAACCGGGCTGAATTCGCTCGGCCTTCGGTGCCAAGATCGCAGCCATGGACGACCGAAACGCTTCGTTGCGCATGGATGCGCGAACTTGGGTGCTGCTGCTGGCCCTTTCGGTGCTGTGGGGCGGTTCGTTTTTCTTCGTCGGCGTGGCGGTGCACGAAGTGCCGCCGCTCGGCATCGTGTTCGCGCGCGTGGCCCTTGCGGCTGCCGCCTTGCATTTGCTGCTCGCCGCGCAGGGGCGCATCCTCAGTCTCGACTTTGCAAAATGGCGCGCGCTGTTCGGCATGGCGCTGCTCAACAATGTCGTGCCGTTTCTGCTTTTCGTCTGGGGACAGGCGCAGATCGCAAGCGGTGTCGCCGCCATTCTCAACGCCACGACGCCGTTGTTCGGCGCCGTCCTCGCGCATTTTCTCACGCGCGACGAGAAGCTCACGCGCGCAAAGGTTTTCGGCATTGCGGCGGGCTTCGGCGGCGTGGTCGCGATGATGGGACCGGCACTCGGGCAGGCTGCAGCAGCGCCTTTGTGGCCGCAGCTTGCGTGTCTTGCGGCGGCGTTTTCCTATGCGCTTTCGGGCATCTACGGACGGCGCTTCAAAGCGCTGGGGCTTGCCCCCCTCGAGATCGCCACGGGCCAAGTCACGGCATCTTCGCTGCTGCTGCTGCTGCCGATGCTGCTGGTCGACCGGCCGTGGGAACTGGCGTGGCCGTCGGCGCATGCGATGCTCGCCTTGGCGGGGCTGGCACTGCTGTCGACGGCCCTTGCCTATATTCTGTTCTTCCGCATTCTCGCCGTTGCGGGGGCCACGAACCTGCTGCTCGTGACGTTCCTCATCCCGGTCACGGCGATCGTGCTGGGGGCGGCGTTTCTGGGCGAGACGCTGGCGCTGCGCCACTTCGTCGGCATGGCGCTGATCGGCATCGGCCTCGCCGCGATCGACGGGCGCTTGTTCGCCCGTCGCGGCCGGCCTGCCTAATCGGCCGCGGCTTTTTCCGTCTCGGCGACCGCCACGCGGTTGCGGCCGGCATGTTTGGCGGCGTAGAGCGCGCGGTCGGCGCGGGCGAGCGTTTCTTCGATCTTTTCGGCGTCGCCGTCGAATTGGGCGACGCCGATGCTGACCGTCACGCGGATCTTGGGCGGGGCGTCGATGTCGAGCCCTTCGATCGTCGCGCGCAGCCGCTCGGCGAACAGGCGCGCATTGTCGGCCGTCGTTTCGGGCATCAGCAGCGCGAATTCTTCGCCGCCGATGCGGCCCAACGCGTCGGAGCCGCGGATTGCGGCCATGCTCGCCTCGGCGATGCGCTTGATCGCGACGTCGCCTGCCGCGTGGCCGTATGTGTCGTTGACCTTCTTGAAGAAGTCGATGTCGAGAACCGCGAGCGACAGCGGGCGGCCGTAGCGCCGCGCGCGTGCGGCTTCGTTGGCGGCCTGCTCCATGAACGCGCGCCGCGACAAAGCGCCCGACAGATGGTCGCTCGACGCGATCTGGCGCAGCTCCAGCTCGTCGACGACGAGCTTGGCAAAGCTGCTCAAAATCGCGATCTGGGTCGCCGGAAAATCGCGCGGCTTGATGTCGATCGCGCACAGGCTGCCGATATTGTAGCCCTCTTGCGTGCGCAGCGGCACCCCGGCATAGGCGCGGATGAAAGGCGGGCCGAGGACCAGCGGATTTTGCGCGAAGCGCGGGTCTTCGGTTGCGTCGCGCACGATCAGCGGTTCGGGCGTCTTGATGGCGTGCGTGCAAAACGAGATGTCGCGCGCGGTTTCGCATGCATCGAGGCCGCGTTTTGCCTTGAACCATTGGCGATGCCGATCGACCAGAGACACGGCGCAGATCGGCACGCCCATCACTTGCTCGACGAGGCCGACGATCTTTTCGAACGGCGCTTCGGCCGGCGTGTCGAGCACGGCGTAGCGTTCGAGCGCGCGCAGGCGGCCTTCTTCGTCGTCGAGCTTAAGGTCGAGCGGCATTGGCGTCCTCCTTCAAGCGCACAATCACGTCCGCAAGCTGCTTGCGGTAGGAGTCGAACATGGTCGCGAGGCTCATTTCGACGGTTTGCCGGTCGCAACCGTTGTTGAGCAAGGCGGTGGCAAGATCGACCAGATTGCGTTCGTGCTGGACGATGCTGGCGGCAAGCGCGCCGGGGATCTCGACCGTCGCGAGAGGCGCAACGATTTTTGCGGCCAGCTCGGCTGCGGTCTGCGACATCTCCGCCTCGCTTGGTACTAGGGATGAAACTTTACAGGCGGATCAAACACGGAAAATGTTAACGTTAGGTTACCGAACGCAGGATCTGCACCAGGACCGCCGCCAGCATCGCGACGGCGGCCAGAAACGCGATGCCGAAGCCGGGCCCGCGCTTTTGGGGGTCGGCATAGTAGCCGGTAGCGTAGAACACGCGGGCGAGCGCCCACACCGCCCCGCCGATCCCGGCCCAGAGATCGCCGACCCACAGCGCGCACAGCCACAAAGCGGGCAGAAGCACGATGAGCTGTTCGAGCGTGTTCATCTGCACGCGCACGCGCTTTTCGAATTCGACGTCGCCGGTCATGGCCGGGGCGGGGATCTTGTAGGCGGCGCGCGCCTTGCCGACGACAAGAAACGTCCAGACATAGACGCCGAGCGCGAGCAGCGTGGCGAGGCTTGCGAGCGGAAATTCCATCGCCCTATTCCGCCGCGCGTGCGGCGGCCGCAAAGGATGCGAGGCAATCGTCGCCGAGCGGCTCGAGCGGCGAAAAGTCGCGCGCCGCGATCCAGTCGGGCCGCTTGAAGCGGCGGATCGCATTGTCGCAGCGATTGAGCGAAAGATAGACGATCCAACGCGACCACGGCGTGAGGTTCGAGCCCGAGGCGTGCACAAGGCACGAATGGAAGATGAGGATGCTGCCCGCCGGACCCTTGGGGGCCACGATGCCGCCGCGCTCGACGAGCTTGGTCACGGTGTCGTTGTCGATCGTCCAGAGCGGATAGCTCGTCGTCGTCGTGTCCCAGCTCGACTCGATCGCGCCGCGCTTGTGGCTGCCGGGGATGAACATCAACGGTCCGTTGAACTCGTTGGCCTCCGCGAGAAACAGCGCGATGTTGAACGCGTTGGGCTCGGGCATGTCGTCGTCTGCCTTCCAGGTCGCGTAATCCTGGTGCCATTGCCACACCGCCCCGTCGAAGGCGGCTTTGGCGTTGACCTTGAATTGGTGCATGTAGAGCCGGTCCGAGCCCAAGAGCTGGGCGCCCGGCCCCAACAGGCGCGGATGGCGCGAGAGCGCTTCGTAGACCGGGTTCCAGGTCTGCAGATGGAAGGCCGAGCGCGGCGCCGTACTGCCTTTTTCGCGCACGACTTCGTCGCGCGTTTGCGCGAAAGCGCCGGGCAGTTCGGCCGTCAGCGTTGCGATCTCGTCCGCCGAAAAGACGTTCGGAATGAAGATGTAGCCGTCGCGGTCGAACGCTTCGATCTGGCTGTCGCTGAGTTTCATCGGCTGCCTCCCCAAACTGTAACATTGTTTGCGGTATCATTACTCGAATCGACCGCAAGCGAAAGGGACTTGGGGGAAGCGTGGACCAGATCGTCGACAGGATTCTCGCCGTTTTCGACCAGCCCGAAGGCCATGCGCATTACGGCGAGGGCGTGACCGAGCGCGAGCATGCGCTGCAGGCGGCCTCGCTTGCCGAGCAGGCGGGCGCACCGTCGTCGTTGGTCGCCGCGTGTCTGCTGCACGATATCGGCCATCTGCTGCACGGGCTTGGCGAAGACATTGCGTCCCACGGCGTCGATGCCAAGCACGAAGCCGTCGGGGCCGCCTATCTTGCGCGCTATTTCACCGACGATGTGGTGGGGCCGGTCGCCTTGCATGTCGATGCCAAGCGCTATCGCGTGGCGGCCGATCCGCCTTATGCCGCGACCTTGTCGCCTGCCTCGGTGCGCTCGCTCGCCCTGCAGGGCGGGCCGATGGATGCCGACGAAATGAAGCGCTATATCGCCAAGAAACACGCGATCGCAGCCTTGCGTCTGCGCGAGTGGGACGATCAGGCAAAGGTCGTCGGGCGCCCCACGCCGCCGCCGGCGCATTTTCGCGCCGCTTTGACCGCGTGCCTGCGCGCGTCGGCCGAGGCCGGCGTCTGACGTTCAGACGAGCGTGCGGCGGCGCAATTCGTAGAGGGCGATAGCGGCAGCGTTCGACACGTTGAGGCTTTCCACACCCTTTTCGATCGGGATGCGCACCATAAGGTCGCAGCGTTCGCGCGTAAGCCGGCGCAGGCCTTCGCCTTCCGCACCCACCACGAGGGCGATCTTGCCGGTAAGGTCGGCGGCGTTGATGTCGGTCTGCGCTTCGCCTGCGAGCCCCACGCACCAGAAGCCCGCGGCTTTGAGCCGGTCGAGCGCGCGCGCAAGATTGACCACGCGCACGAAGGGGACCCGCTCGAGTGCGCCCGAGGCGGCCTTGGCCATCACGGCCGTGGCCATCGGCGAATGGCGCTCGGGCAGGACCACGGCCGCCACGCCGAACCCTGCGCAACTGCGCAGAATGGCGCCGACATTGTGCGGGTCCGTGACCTGGTCCAAGACCACGACGCGCGCATTGTCGTTGTGCTCGGTCGCGCGCGCGATGTCGTCGAGATCGGGATCTTCGAGGCCTTCGACCAAAGCGGCGAGACCCTGATGTACGGCCGCGCGCGGCAGCAAACGGTCGATCTGCTCGCGGCTCAGGATTTCGGCATCGGGCAGGCCGCGCGGATGGTCCTCGGCAAGGCTCGCCAAGCGCGGCCCGATCGACGCGTCGATTTCGGCGGCAAGCGCAATGCGCAGCACTTTGCGGTTCGGATTGGCAAGGGCGGCCAGCACGGGATGGATGCCGTAGAGCCAAACTTTGCCGCCGCCGGCTTGCGGCTGGTTCGGGTCGATAGGGCCGGGGATAAAGGCGCGCGGCTCGCGCGCTTCGCGCGGCGGGCGGGGGCCTTTTTCAGGACGGGGCCCCTTGTCGATGCGCGGACCCTTGTCGAAACGCGCGCCGGGCTTGAAGGACTCGCCCTTGTAGGCGGGTTTGCCCTCCGAGCGGAATTTTGCGGGGGCACCGCCGCGTTCGCCGCGCTCCAGGCGCGGGTTGCGGGCCGGGCCGTCGCCCTTGTCGGCGAAGCGCTTGTCGTCACGCGGACCCTTGAACGACGGTTTGCCGCCCTTGAAGGTCGCCGGTTTGGCGTTGGAACCGCGCGGACGATCGGGATGTTGCGACCCGGGCCGTTCGGACCCGCGTCCGCTGGACTTGTCGAAACGCGGTGTCCGGTTGCCGTATTTGCCTGTCGGAGGCTTGCCTTTGCTCATTCCTGGGCTTAATATGCCTTATTACGGTAGGGTTCAAGTCGCCTCTCATCGATATTCTCGGCGTTCCCGGGAAGTTCGAGGGGGGCGGCTTGTTTTGTCGTGAGGTTTAGGGATTGACTTCGGCCCCCATTTCTCTTTAAACCCCGGGTCCGTGCTGCGGACCCTTCGGAGGCTAAGAACCCCGGGGTCATCGGCATTCCGCCAAAGGCTTGAAATTTTCGCCGCGTGCGGCCGTCCTTAAAGGGACTGGTCCTGCGTCGTTGGGTTCGGCCTAAAGCGGACCAGTCGGTAGGAGGGGTGGCCGAGCGGTCAATGGCAGCAGACTGTAAATCTGCCCTCTCCGGAGTTCGAAGGTTCGAATCCTTCCCCCTCCACCACTGGCCCAAGCCCTGGGTCGAGTCGATTAAGGGCGACGAGACGGCGGCGACAGGACGGTAGGACGAACCTATAGGAGTGCTGATCGGCGGGTGTAGCTCAATGGTAGAGCTCCAGCCTTCCAAGCTGGCTATGAGGGTTCGATTCCCTCCACCCGCTCCAGGCGCCACGACGACGACGACCAGACGATCCCCAAGATTTGGGGCCGAGATTTAGGCAGCAACCGCAGGAAACGGACGATCGGAAGCCACCATGTCGAAAGCTAAATTCGAGCGGAACAAGCCGCACTGCAACATCGGAACGATCGGCCATGTCGACCATGGCAAGACGTCGCTGACGGCTGCGATCACGAAGGTGCTGGCCGA
>VYKU01000223.1_pt1 | contig 33330 bp, 42 predicted proteins | sample 5114491 | NCBI WGS metagenome assembly VYKU01 (sample SAMN12291796, study PRJNA351875) | freshwater metagenome | isolation source: freshwater lake | place: USA: Michigan, Gull Lake | collected 2011-07-05 | reverse complement strand
AGACTTCAAATTCGGCCTTGAACGAGTAAAACTTTCTAGGAAATAAGGTTGAACATTGGATTTTTTCGACTTGTTCAAAGTGGCCGGAGGGCATTCGGACACTCAAAACGGACGGGTCGAAAGTGTCAGACTTAAGCAATTAAGCGTTTTTCGCTATCTGCGTCAACCCCGTTGACGCGACCACTCTAAAAAAGTGGCGTGGTGAGGAATCACCGTCCGTTTACGGCGGTGAGGATGTCAATTGGGTACTCTGTAGTTGAGAGCTAAAAAAAGCCAGTAGTGTTCAGGAAAAACGGGGGGGTTGAAAAGTGAAATCAAAAGGAAAGGGGATACAGTTGAAACTGCCGTCGTCCGAGTCGGGTTTCTCGATGTTAGAAGTAATCATTGCCATTTTAACTATTACCGCTTTCTTAACAGGAACCTTACAGTTAATGGCAGTGAATGCCTTATATAAAGTTCGGGCAGAAAGACAAGCTAGAGCTAACTTTTGGATTCAAGAAGACTTCGAGTCTGTTAAAGCTTTAGCTTCGAGTTTAGATGTGAAATCCAGTCCTGATTATGTCAGTCCAGATGTGTGTACAGGAAAGGAGGGTACGGAGGGTTATGCCACAGCTTTAAGAAGACAACTAACGAATACTACCCTCACCAAGACCCCTATACCGACGGAAAAATTAGTATTAGTAGAAAAACCGGGAGAAAAAACACCAAAAGAATTTAAAGAATTTGTCGGTAAAAACTATTCTCTCTTTCGGACTTTTCCTGATGATGACACAGACCAGTCCGCTCATCCCCATCGTCTCCGTATTGATTATCGAGTCCAGTTAGCAACACGTCAAATTGCTGACGATTACCGCAACCAAGAAAATGTTATTGCTAAAAGTTCTGTCGAGGTGATTCCCGATGCGTCGTTTAAATGTCCATAAAAATCAGGGTTTTACCCTGTTAGAAATTTTGATAGCTTTGGCAATTACGGGAATTCTTGCCGCCTTAACCGGACCTAATTTATTAGCTTGGTTGAATAGGAATACAGTCCAAGAAGCCACCGATTCTATACAATCAGCCCTAAGGGATGCCCAAAAACAAGCTATGCGTCGAGGGAGAATTTGCACGATTAATTTTACTAACGGGACTGGCACTAATCCCACGGTTTACTCGCAAATAACTGCCAGTGAAGCGGGTTGTTTAGTGGCGAATAATGATAAGGCGAATCCCTTGATTCTGCCACTGCCAGAGAATGCTAACGAGCTTTCCTTAAGTCTGCCGCAGGAAGTATTTATGGTGGTGAGTAATTTTCCCACCCTAGGCGGCAGTCCGGGGGTGCAGTTTTCCTTTCGGGGTCATGTACCGGGGTTAACCTTTACTCCGCCGGAAAAGCAAGCGATAATCGTATTATATCCCGCCACCGCCAATACCCCCAGAGAGCCCTATCCCAACCAAGAAAGAAAATGTATAGTTATGGCTTCTCTGCTAGGAATAGTTAAACAAGGTACTTATAACGGCGATCCTCTAGATACGCTCGATGCCAATGATTGTCAAATCCGTCTGGATGGAACTGAACCCTAATCAGCTTCTCAAGGCAACACTCCCCTCTCCCCACACCCCACTCCTGTGCAGTTAATCACCCGCTGCAGGATCGCAGAATCCAACCCAGTAAGACTCCGATACCACCAAAGCGGACAATTTGCCAAAAAACTTCCCCCAGCAGTCCGCGACGGATTCCTTCCCAGAATAGGCGCTTTAATTCCCCTTCTTTGAGTAAATTGCTTTCTAAAATTACCTCTAATTCTTGAATCTGTTCGCGAATTTGTACCAATTCCTTTTCTAGTTCAGGTAGGGGATTTTCCCGCCATTGGGGTTCTATTTGACTAAATTGTGCCTCTAGGTCTTTTTTTTGCTGTTCTGCTTCGCTGATCTGTCGATAACGGTCTTTTAGTGCTGCGATCGCCGCTTCGACTTCTTCAATCGCTTGGGTAAATTCTGCCGATTCATCGCTAGGGTATGGGTTTTCTTCTAAGGACATGGACTCGATCCGATTACCTGCGTCTAAACTATAGTTATAGACGATTTTACGGTTTTACGAAACCTTTTGATTATGATTCCATCCCCTGTCTCCTCCTCATCTCAGACTGTTAATCATCTATCTACCCTGGAATTGGCGCGGATTTTGGCGGAACGTTTGGCGATCGCACCGATTGACTGGCATCGTCTGAAAGCCAATCGTAATGCTCGGTCCGCCGAACAATTAGGGACGGCTTTGGTGTTTTTATTAGATAATCAGCCAGAAGAAGCACTTCCTCGGCTACAACAGGCTACGGGCTGGCTCGATCGCTCAATTTCTGCTCCTCCCTGTCCTTCTCACGGTCATGGTCATTAGGTGAACCAGCGTTCCTGTTTAATTTGTTTACAAAGTTTCAGTTGGGTTCCTTTTTGATTCCAGTGAACTTGGTCGAAGATTTGATATAATATACACAGTCCTCGGCCATTTTCCGCTTCTTCGGGGGGAAAATTGGGACAATCGCAACTACAGCCATGATGGTGACAACGGGGGGTAAATCCACAACCTTCGTCGGTAATTACCCAGGAATACTCGTCTTTACTGCTGGAAAAGTGAACGACCACGGTTTTGCCCGGATCGAGATGATTGCCGTGTTTAGCGGCATTAACTAAAGCTTCTTGCAATCCTAATCTAATTTCTGGCTCTAATTCTTCGGGAATACTAGCGGTCAATAAATCTAAAATCGGACAAAGATACAAGGTGGAAGCGAAACTCATGGTGTTCCAGCTTCGTTTGCTTGTTGGCAGTGAAATAGCAATCACGCGCTTTACCTCTAGCTTTTATTCAATGACTATTCTCTTACAGAAAGATTAAGGTCTCTTAACCGTCGATCTAGATGATTGCCATACCTAATAAGTCATATTCTGCCCCTTTTCTGTCTCTGAGATGGATTAGATATTTTTTTGATTGATCTACACACCAATCGAGAATCAAGGCAGCTTTGAGCGAGTAGTTAATCAAAAAAGTAGTTGACTGGAACGGGGCTTAATATGCTATTATCCTTAACCATTGACTTTTCAGCCATAAACGGCTAAAGGATCGGGTTTTTCCCCTTATTTCATCCTACCATATTCGCTGTTTTTTGTCTAAGAAAAGCAGCGCATTCGACGTGGGGAGTTTGGGGAAAGAAATCGGCGGTTTGCACTTCTAGTAGTTGATAATCGCCTGTTTGACAGAGATATTGCAAGTCTCTGGCTAAAGTTGCACTTTGACAACTGATATAAACAATGCGTTGACTTTGCAGCTGTAACAGACTATCGAGGACAGATCGATCGCAACCTTTGCGGGGCGGATCGAGTAGAATAATGTCGGGTTTAACTGTCAGTTGCGGTAAAGTTTTTTCTACTGCCCCCAAAATAAAAGTTGTGTTGGTAATATTATTTAATTGGGCGTTAATCTTGGCTCGATCGAGGGAAAAGCTATAGGATTCTAGTCCAATCACCTCTTTAACCCGTTTAGCGAGGGGTAAAGTAAAAGTACCGATGCCACAGTAGGCATCAATAAGAATTTCTTCACCTTTAAGGTCTAATTTCTGACAAATAACCGCAAATAAGGCTTCAGCAGCCTCTGTATTAACCTGAAAAAAGGTATCGGCAGCCAATTGATAGGTTAATCCGGAGAACTTTTCGGTAATATAGTCCCTTCCGGCGATAGTTGTGGTCTGACTGCCAAAAATAGCATTACCTCGATCGGGGTTATAATTGACGGTTACACCGACTAAATTGCCGTATTTTGCCAGCCATTGCTGCGCCTGTGCCTCAATTCCCTGTAAATTATTATCGGTACTAATCAGGGTTAATAAAATTTCTCCCGTGTGGCGGCCAATTCTTAGGGATAAATGGCGTAATTGTCCTTGATGGGTCTTTTCATCGTAAATTGACCAGCCTTGCTCCTGAATGTCCTGTTTTATCTCTGCTAGAAACGGATTTAAAGCCTGATCTTGAATCGGACATTGATTGAGATTAATCAGATGATGGCTGCCGCGACGATAATAACCCGCTTGCACATTGCCGGTGGGGGAAAATCCGAGGGGATAGGTAGCTTTATTGCGATAAGCGAGGGGAGAATTACCGGTGAGGGGAGGATAAACCAAAGGCTCGGTAAAACCGCCAATTCTGGTTAATACCTCTTGTACTTGCTCTTTTTTGACCAGGCGCTGAAATTGATCCTCGATGTGTTGCCATTGACAGCCACCACATTTATCGGCGACGATGCAGCGAGGCCGGATACGATGGGGAGAAGCTTGTAGAATAGTTTGTAGTTTGCCGATCGCATGACTTTTTTTGATATAGGTGATGCGAGTTTGAATGCGATCGCCAATGACCGTATCCGGCACAAAAATCACCTGTCCTCGGTATTTTCCCACACCTTCGCCCGTATGGTTGAGGTCGGTAATCTCGATCTCGATTAAATCACCTTGTTGCATAGTTAGGGAAACCAGTTTTCATCCAGGGTTTCTTCTGGGGTAATAATGACTTCTATAGGAATTTCTTGCTTGCTCAATTTCGAGACTATTTGCCTAGCTTTTCCATAACAAGAATCGAAAATTTCGAGGAGATAAGGTTTTAAACTAGGACTGTCTTCCAGCAGATCGGCAATTTGAACTCGGAAATTAATAATTGCCGCTTCCCATTTATTCGCATTATACTCTCTTTCCGTCTGCCAATAAACTAACTTGAGCAGATGAGCTAATAATTGAATTAACAAACTTTTGAGAGCGTGTCGATTATTTTTTCCCATGCTTGCTAATTCCTCGATCAGATTAGTCCAGTCAACCGAGGCAAAATCCTCCTGTCGTAATTGGTTAACGGTTGTCTCGATCCATAGCTGAAAATCTCGATCGTATAAGCTGATCTTCGAGATCGGTATTTGAGCGGTCATGGGAGGTAAACAGTAAAAACAATCCAACTCTATTCTACAATCAAAAATTAATTTTTCTAAAATCCTAGATCGGCTTTGGCAATTTTGGCCGCCGCTAATACTTCCTCATCGGGTAATTCTCGCCAGTCGGTCGCACCTATTTCAGCATAGAATTTTTGATCGTAGGCGCGAGTACGAATTACTACCGGCATAGGGACCGCATGACCTAAAACTAAAGCTTGTTGTTTTGAGTCTAATTTCGCTAAAACTGATCGCAAACTTCCCCCTCCAGAAACCCCTGTAAATATGGCTTCTATGTCCTTTTCATCGTTTAATAAACAGGTGATTCTTGTCCCTACCTGAGACATGACTTCGTTATCAATTCCCGAAGGTCTTTGGTCAACAATTAAGAGAGTAACAAAGTATTTTCGCATCTCTCTGGCGATGGTTCCAAAAATAGTTTGATGCACCACGGCAGAATCGAGAAATCGATGAGCTTCTTCAATGGTAATCACTAACTGTTGCGGCCGATCAACGGGGTTTTTAGTTTGTAAAAAATATTCAGCTTTTTTAACATAATTAGCATGAATCCGACGGGTGATCATATTGGTGGCTAACATATAGGAAAGCATATTACTTTGGGAGCCAAATTCAATGACAACGTGCTTACCTGCATCTAAAGCTTGTAAAACCTGATCGATATAATTGTGGGGACAAACAGTTTTTAAATATTTCAAACTATCTAGACGCATTAATTTTCTCTGGAGGGACATAATTGATCCCGCATGGCCCTGTTTTTCGGTACAGAAGATTTTAATGTCCTCGTTACTCATATTTAATAACTGAACGATCCAAGATTCTCCATACTCGTTATAGAGAATATTGGCATTATCTAAACTAGCTTCCGAGATGCCTAATTCCCGACCGATTAAACGAATATCCTCGATTTCAATCTGATTATAACTTAAGAATAATTCCTGCGCTCCTCGTACTCCCCGGCGTTTGGTAGAATCGGGATCGAGGGTATAAATTTCCACCTGTCCGGGGAATAATTGAGATAATCCTTTCACCGTAGAAACATCCTTCCCTTCTTTCATCGCTTCCCAACCGTATTCCGAGTGCATATCAAACATGAGGTTAACCCCTGCTTGTTTGCGAATAATGCCCGAAATTAGTAATCTGGTTAAAAAGGATTTTCCTGTCCCCGATTTGCCAAAAACACCGTTACTACGTTCCACAAAGCGATCGAGATTAATACATATTGGCACGTCCATGTCAAGGGGTTGACCAATGGCAAAATTCTTTCTGGTGGGGTCATCTTCCCAACCGAAAACCATGCGAAAATCTTGCTCACAAGCTTCATAAACTTGGCTAAAATGGGACGGAATAGTTTTAACTGGCAGTAATTCTAAATCGGCGCTAGTTTGGGGTTGAAAAGAGCCTAAAGAAGTGTCGGAAACTGCGGGAGAATTACCTCCAGTCGGGGTCAGAGAGACCCCGGCTTGAAAAGCCGGGGCTTCCTCTGACTTCGTAAACATGAGCATAGGCGATAGTTCAATAGTACCATAAGTACCGCTACCCGCCAAAACATCGCGCATAAAACTATCATCGGGATGGGGAGGATTCGCGATAATCCGGGGACTGGAGTTACCCAGGGAGACATCGGTGAGGAGACAGAAAAAACGCGATCGAGTGCCTTGCACAACCAAAAACTTACCGACGCGCATATCTTCCACGGAAATATCCGGATAAAGACGGATTTCTAAACCTTCACTCAGGGAACCTTGAATAACCGATCCGAGGGGTTGTTCACTCATGCTAACCTTGATTTGTGGCGATTAATTATGAATTATGAATTATGAATTATGAATGAGGAAGTGTTTTCAGTGATCAGTAAACAGTGAACTTAAAACTCAAATCTGATAACTGATAACTGATAACTGATTCAAGTCGGTTAATTTTTTTTCGGTCTATCCTGTCTAAAAATGAGGGGTTCGCAGGCAGGCACGGATTTCCATTATGAATACAAGTATATGTCAAGTGGCGGGGTTTTGTCAAGGGGTTTAAGAAAAAAAATCCGGTTTATGAACGGGAAGCAAGGAAATAGCCAAGGGAGAAGAGAATGCCACTAAAAAAGTGAAGATTAACCGCTATAAACTTGCAGTTACTGACTAGCTGAGGTTGGTCGTGATTTTGGTTAACGTGGCGGACTAATTGCCAAGCGAAAGGGAGACTAAGGAAGATTAAAAGAGTGAGAGGGGGATAAACTTGCAGCAGGACAAAAACTACCGTTAAAACATAAACGAGAACCGTCACTACGGTTAAAACTCTAGAACCTTTTAAAGTACCCAAACGGGCAATAGGTGATTTTTTACCCGCTTTGAGATCATCGGCGACTTGATGGAAATGGGAACAAAAAAGGATGATAGAAGTGGTAATCCCGATAATAATTGAAGCCGCTAGACTAGAGATAGAAAAAGCACCGACTTGGGAATAGTAGGCAGCGGCAATCGCCAAGGGTCCAAAAGTAAAAAAACAGATAATTTCACCTAATCCTTGATAACCGAGACGGAAGGGAGGACCTTGATAGGTATAGCCCAAAAAACAGCAGAGGGCGATTAATTCTAGGATAGTCCAATCGCCTCGCCAATAACTAATGGCAAAAATACCGGCGATGCCTAATAATAGAAAAAGATTACTCAGCCAGAAAATCAAAGATTTGTTACCGGTTAAATTAACGATCGAATGGGCCTTATTGACATCGATCCCGGTATCGGCATCAAAAACATCATTGCTGAGATTTAACCAAGCGAGAATTAAAATAGCTGAGAGGATAAAAGTGGCAAAAATCGGGGCAGAAAATAGACCTGTTTCCTGATAAGCGATCGATGTTCCCAGAATAATCGGTATAATTGCCACACTATACATTGGTGGTTTAATGGCTGCTAACCAGAGTTTTTTGGGCGAGGGAGTGGTGACAGTATCGGTGGTCATAGTTAAATAGGGTTTGCGGCAAAAAGTTTTTCCTAGGAGTAGGGTGTAGGGTGTGGGGTTCTACCCATTTTTAGGTGGTCAATTAGCCAATTTTCAGGGAAAAAGTCCTTGAATTTCCCCCCCGATAACTCCAATGGCCGGCACTTTTTGATTTCAAAAAGGCCTAAAGATATTATCCAACAAGGTTTTTAGATTTATTCAGCAAACCCTAGATAGTTCCTCAAAATTGAGATGCGCCCAACCGGACAGGGCCCGTTTTAGTGTTAAACCGAAATTTTCGCTAATCTCGCCCTGAGCTTAGTCGAAGGGTTAGACTTTGGTTTTGGCTTTTTCTGGCAGTTTACCACGGGTAGCGGCACCAGCTAAACCCAGACCTGATCAACCGATAGCAGTCATAGTTCCGGGTTCAGAGGGGTCAAAAACGGCAAAAATAAGGATTAAATTGCCTAAAATCTGTAAATAGACCATTTAATTGATTATTATTGATTCTTAATTCTCCTGACTACTGACTACTGACGACTGACGACCGACTCCTATTTTGATTTTTACAAGAGGTCTGATCATAAGCTAAACGGCGCTTAACCTGCATGATCCAATAGCTATAACCCTTTTGGAGTCTATATCGGTGATCCGAAGTAAAAGCCGTTTAGCTTACCTCGGTTTTAAGGATATTTTACTCAAAAATAGAGATAAATAGACTAAAACCGGGTAAGACATCCTCCCCGCTTAAATTAGCGGGGAGTTCTATAATTTCTACGGGTTGCTGAGGACGATAAATTTCCACTTGTTGTTGTTGAGGATTAACTAGCCAACCTAATCGCAAACCACTGTGGAGATATTCCCGCATTTTAGCTTGAATTTCCGGGAGGGAATCGCTACGGGAGCGCAGTTCAATAACGAAATCGGGGCAAATAGGCGGGAATTTCTCCTGTTCTTCTCGACTCAGAGCTTGCCAACGGGTTAAACTCACCCAAGCGGCATCGGGAGCGCGATCTCCGCCATTCGGTAAACGAAAAATCGTCGCTGAACTAAAGACTTTACCCAATCGGGTTTGATGATTCCACAACCAAAGTAAACCAATAAAATCGGCCTCTCGGTTGCCGCTAATTCCCCCAACAGGTGGCATCACGATTAATTCTCCTTGAACGTTTCTTTCCAGTTGCCAATCTGGGTTAACTTGACAGAGACGGTAAAACTGCTCATCGCTGAGATTGACTGTATCTAAGTTTAAAATCACTGCTGCCATAGCTATATTTCGCCCTAGAAAACACTCTAGTCTTAATTATAGTCAATTAGATTCCCCGCCACAGTGCGATCGCACCGTCTTGATCTCCAGTGACTAACCAACGACCATCTTGACTGGCAACCATCCTTAAGATGACGTTTCCCTTCAGGGTATTCAAGTGCCGACGGGTATTAACATCCCAAAATTTGACGGTTCCATCCCCGGAGGTGCTGGCCAAAACTTTGCCCCCATCGAGCAGGGCCATATCGGTAACAGCGTCGTTATGGGCGAGAATAGTAGTGGTGCCGATGCCGCTTTTCACTTGCCAACCGCGGATCGAACCGTCTTGACTAGCAGTACCGGCGGTATTACCATCCTTGGAAAAAAGCACCCGATAAACGGGGAATAAATTACCCGCATAGGCACGAATAAAGCGACCAGTACTCACTTTCCAGAGTTTAACGAAGCCATCGTAATCGGCGCTAACAATTCCTTTACCATCGGGACTAAATGCGATCGCTTGAATGGGATGATTATGGCCGCGCAGGGTTTTTAACAGTTTCCCAGTCTGAAAATCCCAGAGTTTGACTGTACGATCCCAGCTACCCGTGGCCAAGGTTTTACCATCGGGAGAAATAGCGGCATCAGTAACGAGAAAAGCATGGCCGGGATAGGTCATTTCTAATTTTCCCGTGCGCGTATTCCAGCGTTGCACTTTTCCCCCCGCATCGGCAGTTACGAAACTCTCACCATCGGAACTAAATTGGATAGCGTTAACGGTATCACCTAGTTGCCAAGTCCTGAGAGGTTTTTGGGTTTTTAGGTCCCATTCCCTAACAGTACCGTCAAAACCACCACTAAGTAGTAAAGAGTTATCGGGACTAATGGCCAAAGCATAGATGGGATCCTGATCGGCTTTTAAAATAGTAACCCGTTCGACCGTCTGCCAAGGCAGGATTTCTGCTAGGGGAGACGCTTGCGGAGTGGTGATTTTCTCTTTTTCCTGATTGACTGCACAACCACTGGATAGCAACAGCAGCAATAATAACGATAACGTCGGTTGATAAAGGGTTATTTTCATAGAATTTTGCCGTTGTCAAAATCAACTTAAACTACTTTAAACTTGAATGGGTAAAATTTGAATAGAATAACGACAACGAGGAACAAGATAAATGACAAATTCTTGATTGGTTGTGTTGGCTTCTTCCAGAACATTCTGTAAATTTTCACCGTGAGCAATCACCCCTTTTTCATTATAAGCGATGTATTGATTCGGTTCTTCGGTTTGTGTTATGTAATGAATTTTTGCCAATTGTTTTCGATCTAGAACGAGCTAATCAATTAAGTCTCTTGCCAGATAAGGATTTAGTCGATTTATGCCACCCTATTGAACCATACCAAGTAACGAAGAACCATTGATTCTTATATAAATCAAGCACGGTGTCACGATTTTTGTTTAACCAACGTAACATTTCTTGGGCTTGTTCTTGAGAGATTGAGTCTGTCATAATCTTTCTAGGGAGAGAAGGTTTTGATTAAAAGGAAAGCATCGCTAATCAGTTTATTTTTGTCAATTATAGCTTCAATTTGCTCCGATTGATAACGACCCGCTTCGACTTCTAAAGAAGCTGCATCCAAAGCATTAAGATAAGCATCGTTTAAAGTTTCTGTTAATTCCTCATCACTTAAATAATATCCTGCCGCTTTTCGGCGTTTATTTTGGCGTTGAATTTCTCTAACACTATTGCGAATGGAGACATCCCAAGAACGAGTGGTTCGTTTTTCTGCCTGTTGTTTAATTAAATGAAGTAATAAGATAACAGCATAACTACGAATGGTGCTAATAATCCCATTTTTGCTCATATCTTCAAGTTCTTCTACAATCGCCAGTGAACCTTTAATATCACCTTTTAAGAGCAAAGCTTTTAATTCTAAAAGTTCTTCCATAATCCAATTTCTTCCCCAAAATATACCTTAATTATATCTTGCCACAAGTCTCTCTATCCAAAAGCTCATCCCTGACTGGGTAGGTGGGTTGGGTTAAATATTCAGATAGACTTAAATTAGATTGAAGGGAAAAACCGAATACCCCCATGGGGTTATGGTGATAAAAAAAATTTATCAATCATTGTAGGATGGGTTAGACGGCACTAAGTATTAACAACGAAGGATGGGTGATCAATCCGTCGTAACCCATCTTCCCAGAATTTGTAACAACTATAAACATTTTGCTCCCAATATCCAAGAAAACCAAGCGAATACTTATCAAACAAAGAATAAGAGAGCCAAAAATTTAATTATTTCTTAATCTATTTTAAGCTTTTCTGTGCTACATTTCCGATTGTTCTCCTAAGAATGGAATTTTCAAAAATGACTCAAGAATTAGCAAAACTAATGATTTTCGGGGGGGGGTAAGCATAGCTTATTAAAACTCTCCATTGCTTCCTCTGTCTTTGCGATTAGTGCTTTGATAGTCACCCCTGTACAAGCGACAAATTTGATTCAAAATGGCAGTTTTGAGACGGCTACCGTCAACCCTGGTTCTTCTCTACAACTTGATGCTGTTTCCACAGTAATTACAGGATGGACGGTTAGCCAAGGAACAATCGATTATATAGGTACAGCTTGGCAAGCTTCTGAGGGTGCTAGAAGTCTTGATCTACAGGGACTTGCGAGTGGTGGAATTCAGCAAACATTCAACACAACCATCGGCGAGACTTATCGGGTTACTTTTGACCTGGCCGGTAATCCTATTAAAGAGATGAGAGTGAGTGCGGGAGGAAGTTCTGCTGATTTTTCTTTTGATATAACAGGAAAAAGCAATTCAAATATGGGATGGCTATCAAAATCTTGGGATTTTACCGCTAACAGTACAACCACTACCCTTGAGTTTACCGGTTTAGGCAACTCAGATGCGGGAGCTGCTTTGGATAATGTCTCAGTGATAGCTCTTTCCTCTCCTTCTATTCCCGAACCTTCATCAATGCTAGGATTATTAGGGTTAGGAGTATTAGGAATTGGTTCTGCTTTCAAACGTCAATCTTAATCTCTTTTTATCAATTTAACCCACCTAGTTTAGATGGGTTAAATTGAATATTCAGATAAACTTAAAATCGGTGAATAACTTTGAACTTTGCAGTACATTTTTAACAATATGCTAGGATAGTATTGAGTTTTTAAGCGGTAACAACCTATGCAGTTAGAAGATTATTTTGAATTTGTGGCAGTAGATAATATTCAATTAAAAGGACATCGTATTGGCATTGAGGACGTACTGAAATACTATCGACAAGGTTATAGTCCTCAAGAAATTCTCCAAGAATTACCAACTCTAAATTTAGAAAAAATTTATGCCACTTTGACCTATTATTATCACAATCAAGCACAAATCGATCTCTATCTTGTCAAGCTAGAAAGACAACGGGAACAACATTATCAACAGTGGCTAGAAACATCATCTCCTTTAATTGATCGTTTAAGAAAAGCAAAAATTAAAAAGGAGCAGGAGTATTTACAAAAAGCATGAAAATTCGGTTTTTGCTGGATGAAAATTTATCTCCTAAGCTAAAAACATTGTAAGTATTCGTGCCAAATTAATTTCCATTTTTGAGATAACTCTTGCAAGCTGAGGGCTGACTGCGATGTATAAATCCGATCTCCTTCTTTTAACTTTAAGCTAAAATAGATTGAGTTCGTTGTGATCGATCGATGGGAAAAAAAGAAAAACTGCTAGAAAAGGCCAAAAACTCGCCTCAAGGATTACGTTTTAGCGAATTTGAGAGTTTGCTTAATCTTTGTGGTTGGACTTTTGACCATCAAACAGGAAGTCATCACATTTGGTATTCATCCAAGAGAGTCCGTATATCTATTCAACCGACAAAAAACGGTGAAGCGAAAGCTTATCAAGTTAAACAATTTTTAAAAATACAGGAGGAAGAAAATGAATCGAACAACCGAGGATTTTAACGGTTTTAGCATTAATATCTTCCAAGATGAGGAGGGAGATTGGGTAGCATACTTAGTAGAAATGCCTAGCGTTTCCGCTTTTGCTGATAGCCCCCAAACAGCACTCAATCAATTAATTTTAGCTTGGGAAGGCGTTAAAGAAAGTTATCGTCAACATGGTGAAGAAATTCCTCATTTAGCTATGACAAAAAATTAGGCAAACTGTTGTGTATTTAAACTGAGTCTTGAAAATTTTAGTACAAATGCTCAGACTTTTTTTCCTAACCCCTTACCCCAAATTCTGCTACTCAGATTCAGGTTTCTTAGCGTCTTTTTCTGGGGTATTAGCGGCGGTATTTGGGGCTATTGTCGCAATTTGGGCGGCCATTCTTGTCATTGCTTGACCTTGGGCGAATTCCTGCTGTAGTTGTTCGCTAGAAGAAACCAAACGACTTAAACCCTGGATTAAACGGATAATTTCCTGTCGCAGTTGCGGATTACCGGTAATTTCATCCACATCCGAGGTGATTTTCTGAAGATTGGCAAAAGCAGCGCGAGAGGAGTCGAGGAGTTGCTGTAGGGTGACAACAGTGGCAGGATCGGAGAGATAAGCGGTAAAATTACCCAAATTTTCGCTTAATTTAACAGCATTTGCCGAAATAGTGTTTAAATTCTCAATAATTTGGCTTTTCTGCACTTGCGTCAGGATGGGATCCAAAGCAGCGAGAGTAGTTTGTAGGCGATCGCTAGTAGTTTTGATACTATCGAGAGTGGTAATTAAACGATTTTGATTAGCTGCCAAAAAAACCCGCAGTTCTTCGGTAGTTTGGCCCACCAAAAGCAGCGTTTTTCGGGCCTCCACTAGAGTAGCGTCTAAATTTCTCAGGCCGCCACTTCCCTGTAAACTTCTCAGTAAAGTAGTCGCTTCCTGACTCAATCCCCCGACACCGGAAAGATCACTAGAAAGGCGATCGAGGGAACCGGATACTTGGGGTAAGGATTCTAGGGATCTCATCCCCGAATTAAGTTTACCTAGAGTACCGCTGCGACGAACCTCGCTTAAAGCGGTGGTTGCCTCACCACTAAAGCGATCGAGTCCCCCCAAGGCATTGGCAGCGCGTTGGGTAAAGGAACGAAATCCGGCCACCATATCGGGATCACTAACTAGATTAGAAATTCTCAGTAAAGATCTGATCAAGGTATTGACATTTAGCGCCGATTGCCCTTGTAAACGGGAACCGTTACAGATAATCACTTCCCCATTGCAGTTAGGACTCAAAGGGGGTTCTTTGATACCACCGACGGGTAAAGCTTGCAGGGGAGTAATATCGATCGTGGTTTCACCCACTAAACCGGATTGAATGGCTTCGATGAGGGAATTACTGGGAATTAGGCGATCTGCGGGCGAAATCTCCACTTCTACGGCGACTCCCTCGGGTTCTGGGGTAATTGCCGTCACTTGCCCGATTCTCACTCCCCGATAACCGACGCGGGTTCCCACCATCATGCCACCCACATTAGGAAAAAGGAAGGTGACTCGATAACTGCGTCCCCCGAAGCTAAAATTACTTAACCAGGCGATAAACCAGATTAATATTCCCCCCGATGCCAGTAACATTAAACCGATACCACTTTGCCGCAGAGTTGGGGAAATCCCCTGTTGTGAACCGCCAGCTTCCATAAATAATTACTCCTCATCTCTAAAAAGTATCTTACAGGAGAAATCGGGGGATTTCAGCGATCAGTGATTAGTGATCAGATGCGAGTTATCAGTTCACTGATTACTGTTTACTGTTTACTGATCACTGAATTGGTCCGTGGATACTGCCGGTAAAAAATTGCTTGAGTACGGGGATTTCGGAGTGATAAGCCTCTTGAGTCGGTCCAACCCATTGAAATTGACCTTTATAGAGAAAAACGATGCGATCGGTGGTATTTTCGATGGTGCTGTGGACGTGGGTGACAATGAGATGGGCCCCACAGGCTTTTTTGACTTTGAGAAGTTCCATAATTACCGTCTGGATGCGGGTAGAAGCGACGGGATCCAGTCCGGCAGTGGGTTCATCGTAAAGGAGAATGTTCGGTCGATCGGCGGCGATCGAGGGATCGCTGATAATTGCTCTGGCTAAACTGACGCGTTTTCGCATCCCTCCGGATATTTCAGCTGGATAGAGGTCGTAGGAACCGGACATTCCCACTAAATCCAGTTTTTCTTCCACTAAATCCCGGATTTCGGCTCGTTTTAGCTTTGAGTTGCGATAGAGAGCAAAACCGACATTTTCCCCGACGGTGAGGGAGTCAAAAAGGGCTGATTGTTGGAAAACTAGACCAACACCGAGGGGATCTTCCCCTTGTTCTACGGTTCTCTGCCGTTTTGTGCCGTATATGTACACTTCTCCCCGATCAGGGGCCAGTAATCCGGCGACTAGGCGCAAAATCGTCGATTTTCCCGTCCCCGATGGACCGATCACACCGATCGCTTCTCCTTCGTACACTTTCAGATCGACGTTATTTAAGATCACTTTCTTGCCGAAAGCTTTGGTTATTCCCCTTAATTCGACGATCGGTTCGCGCATCACCATCTAGAATATCTTTACAAAAATGCCCTTTTATTGTAGGGCAACGACCCGATCTTTCTTTTTTTTCTTTTCTGGTTTCATGGTTCGCGATTCTATTTGTATTTCGGGAATCTCGCGCAATTCTTCGGCATCTAAACGATATTGTTCGCAGACAAGACTCAGACGAATACCAGAACAGCTAACGGGATTAACTGAATGGGTGAGATCTCCTTGAAAGAGGATCAAGGTGTTAGCACAAGGACAAATCTGGGCCACGGAACGATTGCCTGTTGCTAGTATCAGTTCCCCCCCTTGAATATCTTTAGGAACCTGCACATAAAGGACGCTAACTAGGAGCGGAGGATCGATCGTTTTACAATAGGAGCGCAGGGAGCGATCGATATGGGGATCGACGCGTGAACCGGTTTGTAGGAGTAAGGGATTAAGATAAAAAGCGTTGCAGTCAGCTTGTAAACTGCGATCAAGATAGGGTTTAAAATAGGGAAAAATTCGTTCTACTGCGCTGATTTGTGTGCGTCGAAAAGCGATGGAAAAGCCTTTGGTTTTAACGAAATCTCGATTTAAATTGTTAACTGTGAAGTGGGGACAAGCGAGGATCTGTCCTTGTAGTTCGCTCAGATAACTGGGAGTAAAAGCGTCGGGATATTGGGAATAGTAAGGCACGGATAGAATCGCAACGGGATGGCAATCTTTAGGATAGCTTGTTTTTAGGGGAGATGGGGATAATTTTCCCAGAAGTGTTCTGTCTGTGTGTAGTTTAAGATAAGAGTTATTAAGAATGATGTTCTGATCGAAAGCTTGACTAACTATCCTTAATTCTCCGAGGGATTTATTGTCGAGCCGATTTTCTACTGTAGCGGTTATTATTGTTAACTTTTTGATTGACTAATCAAATACCTCAAATTCCTGGCCGATCTTGCCAAAATATTCCCTTAAACGTTGTTGAATGATATTAATATACTGCTCTTCAATTTCAATACCAATAGTCTTATAACCTAATTCTAGAGCGGCAATTAGAGTTGTACCCGTTCCTGCAAAAGGATCGAGAACTATATGACTGTTATCCTGTGGTAGAAATAACTCGATCAGTTTTCTAATCAATGATAAAGGTTTAATCGTACAATGCTCATCAAAATTTTCATCCCGTCCTTTAGAAAAGCCCTCTAAAATATTGGATTGAAAAGAGCCGTCACTTAGTATAGCTTTGAAGGGACCTAATCCAGTCATTTGTATAGTTTCAATATAATTGTTTTTTAGAGGCTTCTGCACAATAACTATAGCTTCCCATTCATTTCTCAAGCAAGTATGCCAACCTTGCCATTGTTGAGCATTAGTATCACCAATTTTGTCAAGTTTTTTCTCAATATTTAATCCTTTAGGAATGCCTGAATGTCGTCTATAAACCAGCACATCTCTAGCATAAAAACCAGCATTTTCAAGAGCAATCTGAATATGAGCCAGTGTTCTTGTGCTACTAAAAACAGCGACAACAGCACCGCTTTTACAAACACGCATTAGTTCCTTTGACCAATCTGTTGCCCATTCAATATAATTGACCACATTTTCGCGATTGCGTTGATACCAACGCTCATTGCGAACGCCACCGGCTAACCCACTTCCATAGGGAATATTTTTTACCAGTGTGGAACTGTTTTGAATACGTTCTCTGCGTCTTTGGATTTCATCATGATCCCAATTTCTGCCAATGAACTCATAATTATAGGGGGGATCTGTTATCACACAAGATATACTAGATTCTTCTAGTAAAGTGAGAATTTCTCTACAATCACCGTGCAGAAGTTGCCATCTTTTTGAGATATTCATCGGGCAATATAAAACTCCTTTGTTTCAGAAAATTTATCAAAAGCTTCCAGCAAATCGAACCCACTGCGATCAAGTATATAATCAAAACTTTCTTCGCCCTGTAAAACCTTCCAGCCACCGACACGACAAGCTTTAATCGCTGCTGGTAAGTTATCCTCTCGCACAATCAGTAAAATAGGTCTAAGTTTTCTTTCCTGTAATAGTTTTCCATACTGTTTAAACTTTTTAAGTGTGCCAGAATCTCCTGAACCAATTCTATATTTAGTATCAATGGCATCTCCACCTAAAATGCAGTCACAGGGTTCATCATCTTCAATCCTTAAAGCAGGTTGATAATTTGAACAATTAGCCTGAAAAACTTCTGTCACCAGACGTTGCCAACACATTCCTAGTTCCCTGCCCCAATACTGACGATTTTCCCTTTTTAAACTAGGAGTAATTCCAAATACCCTCATAAGCGGATCATAATCATCATTTTCTTCTCCATAGATTTTGTCACTAAAAGAACTTTGGTATTGTCTCAAAATTCCCTTGAGGAGGTTTTCTATTTGATCAGATGGCATCAATAATCCTTTTTGATATAGATAGCTAACTACTGATTATCTCCCAAAATTATCGGTAATCTGTTCAAAGATAATATCACCCCTTGCCAAGGAAAATGAGCGGTTATTTACACAGTCCTTCCATCTTCCCCCTAATATTTTAACAGCCGATCAGCCCTAATCTCTAAATCATTGACTACCCACGGTTTACAATAGTTAAGAAAACGCAGATAAATTAAGTGTCTGTCAGGTGGATATCGGTCAGTCAAACCCTAGTACAATTGTCTGTGGCGCGCCCAATGCTAGGGCTGATATTCTAGTTCCCGTGGCTACTTTGGGAACCTATTTACCCAAAATCAATTTAACGATTAAACCGGCTAAATTGCGGGGGGTAAAATCGGAAGGGATGATCTGTTCCCTCGCGGAATTAGGATTAACTAAAGATTCTCAAGGAATCCACATTTTTAGCCCGGAAAATCTCCCTTTAGGTACAGATGTTCGTCCCCTTTTAGGACTCGATGAGGTGATTTTAGATATTTCTCCCACCGCTAACCGCGCCGATGCTTTGAGTATGATCGGAGTCGCGCGAGAAGTGGCGGCTTTGACAGGAGGAGAATTAAGCCTACCAAAAGTGAAATTAGGGGAATTTTCCCCTAAAAAAGATTTATCTCTGGAAATAACCGAAAATAAAGCTTGTCCTGCTTATATTGGTACGGTGATCGAGGGGGTAAAAATTAGCCCATCTCCGCTATGGTTGCAACAGCGTTTACAGGCTGCCGGACTGCGATCGATCAATAATGTGGTCGATATTACTAATTATGTCCTCTTGGAGTGGGGACAACCCTTACACGCTTTCGATCGCGATCGTTTACAGAGTTTTGCCGGAGGTAAATCCGTTACTATTGGGGTCCGTTTTGCCGAGCAAGGGGAAAAAATTATTACCCTTGATGGTCAGGAAAGAAGCTTAAAAGAGCTTAATTTATTAATTACTGCCAATAATAAGCCTGTAGCTTTAGCGGGAGTGATGGGAGGTCAAGATACGGAAGTTAACGAGGAAACCGTTAATCTTGTGCTAGAGTCGGCTTTATTCGATCCGATCGCTATCCGTCGTTCCTCAAAAGCGCAGGGTTTACGCAGCGAATCTTCCGGACGCTATGAACGCGGTGTTAATCCCGCCGCTTTGGAATATGCTTGTCAAAGGGCGATCGATTTGATTCTAGAGTTAGCTGGGGGAACTGTCAGCAGTCAGGTTAAAGCTGATGATCGCGCCGAACGGTCCAGGGGTTCGATCGAATTGCGTTTACAACGTTTGCAGCAAATACTGGGTCAAGTTACCCTAGATAATGGTGCGATCGGTGAAATTCTCGCCGAAGATGTGGAACGGATTTTAGGCAATTTGGGCTGTGAATTGCAGTTAACCTCGAAAAATCCTGTTCTGTGGACCGTGACAGTGCCAGACTACCGTTATCGGGATTTAGAACGAGAAATTGACTTAATTGAAGAAGTGGCGCGACTGTACGGATACGATCGCTTTGTCGATACTTTGCCAGCAAAAACCGCAGCTGGAGGATTATCCTTTGAGGAAACTATCCAGCGTCGGGTACGGGAAGCTTTTCGAGCAGTCGGTTTGACGGAATTAGTCCAGTATTCCCTAGTTAAACCGGAATTAGCGGAAGTTGTCCTCGCTAATCCCCTTTTTGTCGAGTATTCTGCTTTGCGGACTAATCTCCTCGACGGTTTAATCGAAGCGTTTGAGTATAATCAGTCTCAGGGTAACGGTTCCTTAAATGGCTTCGAGATCGGGCGAGTTTTCCGCTTAGAATCGGATAATATCAACGAATACGATGCAATTGCCGGTATTTTCGGCGGTGATTTCTTCCCGGCCGGACGTTGGCTGCGATCGGGTAAAGAGGTAGCCATGACCTGGTATGAAGCAAAAGGCATTTTAGAAGCAGTATTCGATCGCCTTTCGCTGACAGTAAGCTACGAAAAATATGCCGAAGATGCGCGTTTTCATCCCGGACGAACAGCATCTTTATGGATTGGTAAACAACGCCTAGGTATATTCGGTCAACTACACCCGCAATTGCGTCAGCAAAAGGGATTAATTGAGGCAGTTTATGCCTTTGAAATCCAGTTCCCGATCCTGTTAGCAACTCTTAGCGATAGTGCCAAAATTACCCCGCGTTTACAGGTCTATTCTACCTATCCGGGAGCGGCACGAGATATCGCCTTCTTTGTTTCCACAGATATACCCGTAGATAGATTGACAAAAACTATCAAAAATGCTGGAGGTAATCTCTTAGAAAAAGTCGAATTATTCGATCGCTATCAGGGACAGAATGTGCCAGAAAATCATTGTAGTTTGGCCTTTAGTTTAGTCTATCGTGCCAGCGATCGAACTTTAACCGATGAAGAGGTGGAACCCTTAATGACAAAAGTGCGAGAAGCTTTAGTTAAACAGTTCCAAGTTTCTTTAAGAAGTTAAATTCAGCGATCAATTATCAGTTATCAGACATCGACCTTATATTATCTCAAGACTAATCTCATACATCGCTATCAATATCGCTGATTGCCTCTAATCGTTTACGGATACATTTAATATTAACAATTCTAGAATAATTTCTGGTAACTTATCATTAAGATTCTCTAATGTATCTGCTTCTGTTGCTAATCCTGAAACATCTTCGCTAGTCGCCACCCCATCTTGTAGGCTGTATTAACGAGTGTATAATAGGCCTTATTTGTTGTCTATTGATCAAGTTATCCAAAGACGTTAATTTAAAAAATTGAGGTCAGGGGAGTTGGCTGGGTTGGTTTTGTGTTAAAATCGGGTCAGGTGTGTCTTAATTAATAAAACTTAACAAGACAATGAATACTTCGACCACTTTTCAAGAAATCGCCGCCGAAATTCAATTATTTGATAATATTGAACAAAAAGAACAATTTATTTTTGTAGTGGGTGCTTTAGTTTCTCGTATCATCAGTCTTCATAAAGCCGCAGAAGTCCTAGAAATGGCTCCAGAAATATTCTTGAAAATTTTAGAATTAATCGGAATCGATTTTTCTTATCTTATTAGGGAAGACATAGATAGAGAAAAAAATTGTTAATCTCTATGAAAATTGTTTTTAATTCTTCTCCTTTACTATATACCAGTAAACAAAAACGCACGAAACGAAAAATTCTAAATAACTGAAAATGCTTCAAGAAATCCATCTTAAAAATGTTAGCCCTGCCTCAGAGATTGACCTAGACTGTGCCTCTCGACTTAATATATTAACAGGAGACAACGGACTCGGTAAAACTTTTTTGCTGGATATTATTTGGTGGTGTATTAACAATAAACAAGGACAAAACCCGGTTAGTAGTTATCACAAAAGAAATCGAACAATAGAAATAGAACCTCATATTTCAGACAGAAACAATAGTTTAAATATTTATTGTCGTGTTGATGGTGGCTTTTCTATCTATGTACCCTACAAACAAAAAGCTTTTAAACTTTCTTCAACAGAAGTTTGGTATGGTCGAAAAGTAAAAAATAAAATTATTTCCTATGGTTTGCTTGAAGATTGGATTAAGTGGCAAAATCAACCCAACCAATCAAATATTAAATTATTAGCTGAAATTATTCAAAAACTTTCTGCAAAAAATGAGCAGATAAAAATTGGTGAACCCACACGAATGTCTTTAGATGATATTCGAGTTATTCCAACGATAGAACTTCCTTATGAAACAATTCCTGTTACTGAAGCATCGGCGGGAATTCAACGGATTCTAAGCCTAGCTTATATGTTAGTTTGGATGCAGTCAGAAAATTTAATTACTGCTCAACTATTTGGAAGAATTCCAGCCCGTCAACTGATTTTTTTAATGGATGAAACCGAAGCGCATTTACACCCTCGTTGGCAACGATCAATCCTACCCGCAATTTTGACTGTCTTAAAAGAATTAGAACCGATTATTGATATTCAACTCTTTATTACTACCCATTCTCCTCTGGTCTTGGCTTCAGTTGAACCCTTATTTGATCAAGAAAGAGATAAATTATTTCTATTTGAACTTAATGACAATCAAGTAACCTTAAATGAAATTACCTGGGCAAAACAAGGTGATGTGATTGGTTGGTTAACTTCAGAGGTTTTTGGACTTAAACAAGCCCGTTCTCAAGAAGCAGAACAAGCAATAGAAGCCGCCCAAGCTTGGATGAGAAAAGACGATATGACCCAATTTCCAGAAAACTTAAGAACCAAAGAAAAAATTCATCAACAATTACTTAAACTATTACCGGGTCATGATCCCTTTTTCCCCCGTTGGATAGTCAGAATGGAGGCTGATGATTAAATGCAGAAATTTATTCCGATTCCTGAACCCACCGAGTTTGATCAAAAATGTCGTCAAAAAGGAAATACTTGGTTAGCCAAAAATCCTGCTGCAAAACGCCCCAGAGATTACTGGTCTCCTTTTAGGGCAGATTTAGCACAAGGATTTAATAACTTATGTGGCTATTCCGTTATGTATGACCCTACCGCCACTGTTGATCACTTTTTATCTTTTCATAATTACCGTCATTTAAGCTATGAATGGTCTAATTATCGCTATGTAGCAAATTGGATTAATAGTAGCAAAAAAAACCTAGATGATTGCCTACTTGATCCCTTTGAAGTTGAAGATAATTGGTTTGAAATTTTGTTACCATCGTTACAATTAGTGTTAACCGATAGCGTTCCTGATAATCAACGCCAAAAAGCTGAATTTACTCTGCAACGTCTAGGCTTAAATTACGATGAAAGAATACTACGCCAACGGGAAGAATGGTTTAAAATGTACGAACAAGGTGAAATCACCCTAGAGGGATTAGCAAGAAAAGCTCCTCTCATTGCCCGTGCTATTGAAAAGCAACAGGAAATTTCTTAAATCCTAGACAAACAGAAAAACATTAGTGCGATGCCGAAGGCACTGCGTAGCAGCACGCCGATCTTGTAGGTTGGGTTGAGACACGAAACCCAACAGGATCAACTATTAATTTATTTGGTTGATGTTGGTTGCACTTTGTTTAACTACATTTTGGCAATAAAGAGGCGATTAGGGTTGATAAACGGCGAATGCTAATCTTGTAAGCTTTAAAAAGTGCTATCTAAAAAACTAAACAAACTATAATTAAAATTAGAGTCTATTTTTACCGAAGCCGATGATTTACAATCTTTACGAGAAATGGTAAAAGATGCCGTTAATTGTCATTATGATGATAGGGAAAATCGCCCTAAAATTATTCGTTTACATATTGTTAGGGATGAGGTATTTGCGGTATGAAGCTACCCAGAGATTTATCCAGTGATGACTTAATCAAAAAATTGTCTGAGTTAGGTTATGAAGTGAGTCGTCAAACGGGTAGCCATATTAGACTAACTACTTCTGAAAATGGTACACATCAGATTACTATTCCTGCTCATAATCCTGTCAAAATAGGCACTTTAAATAATATTTTGCGTGATGTCGCTCTACATTTTAATCTAAGTAAAGATGAACTATTGAAAAGACTGTTTTAAAATGGCGATCACCTGTAGATTGAGTGCGATCCAAGATGATCAATTATTAATTTATTTGGTTCCCATCTTTAAAAGCTAAAGCTCTATAATTAATACCAACTCTTGCCGACCAAAACTTTCCAACTTTTTTAAAAGACAAAGAAGGATGATTTAAGTCACTCTTTAAAAGCTCAAAATTCTTTCTTGCTAAAATTTGAATTGATTTAGGTAAATTATTAAAACAATTCCAAAAGCGTTGATTAGTTCGATGCACTTACAACTCCCGTAATTGATTTTTGCTTTTTTCAAATAATGCTTCTTCAATTAGAAAATCAAGTTTTCCAGCTATGGAATCTTCCTCAATTTGTTTTTCCCATTGTTGATCGTCTAAATTATTGATCCAATTTCTTAAATACAAAAATTCATCAGAAGTAAGGCTTTCAATTTCCGCTTGAATTAATTGTAACTTTGTCATCTTAGTATCTTTCCACAACAATAGTTCAAATTTGAGTTTTATATTATCATTTTTTCTGTAAAAATGGGAAGTTGCGATCGCATTTGGCAGAATATTGGAAGGGCGATCGCTTTTTTTCGGGTGCATTATACTTTGTTAATGCACCTTATTTGTTGTCTATAATTTAAAAGATTGAGATAAGGGCAGTTTGTTGGGTTGATTTTGCGTTAAAATTAAGTTAGATATGTCTTAATTGATGAAACTTAGCAAGACAATGAATACTTCGATTACTTTTCAAGAAATTGCCGCCGAAATACAATTATTTGATAATATTGAACAAAAAGAACAATTTATTTTTGTGGTGGGTGCTTTAGTTTCTCGCATCATCAGTCTTCATAAAGCCGCAGAAATCATGGAAATGGATACAGAAATGTTCTTGAAAATTTTAGAATTAATGGGAATCGATTTTTCTTATCTTACTACAGAAGACATAGATAGAGAAAAAAAATGGTAATCTCTATGAAAATTGTTTTCAATTCTTCCCCTTTAATCTTTTTGTCTCAGTTAGGATTTTTAGAAAAATTCCTAGATTCTAATGATAATTTTTATTTGCCTGCAACCGTACAACAAGAAATTAATGCCAAACAAGATCAATCTTCAGAGACTCTTAATAAGCTGATCAATCAACAGAAATTAATTATCCTAAATATTAAATTAATCTCTCTAGCAAATAGTTTAAATGAACGTTTAGGGAAAGGTGAATCTGATGCCATTACTTTAGGAATAGAATTACAAACTGATTATATCATCCTTGATGACTTTGCAGCAAGAAAAGAAGCACTACACTTAGGCTTAAATGTTAAAGGAACTTTAGCGATTATTCGTAAACTTCTCAAAGAAGGAAAGATAGAAATTGAAAATTTGGAGAGTTTTTTTCAAAGACTTAGAGAAATTAACTTTAGAGTCAAGCGTGAGATATTTGAGAGCATTTTTGGAGACTGAGTGCGATACTGAAGGCACTGCGTAGCAGCACGCTTATTTTTTCGGGTGCATTAACACAGTATAATGCGCCTTATTTCTTGTTATTGATGGATTCCCACCATAACTTTAAATCACTTTCATTAATCTTTTTTTGAAGATATTCAATCTGATCTGAATAGCTGAGATTTTTCATGTCTTCAGCCATTTTTTCTTGACTGGTTTGTTTAAAAGCTAAACAGTCAAAACTTTTTTTAATTGTCGTTGGCTTCATCAATTGTTACCTCTAAAGGAGAAATAATAGTCAAAATCCCGTAGCCATTGAGTAAATTAATTTGATTATAGCCTTTCATTTTATCTAGGCGCACAATATGTTTAAAATTCCATTCTAGCTATTGTAGCAGCCGCTACATGAGTAGCATCATTAATAGACTTTGATGTAACAACTCCTTCATTGATATAAGCATCCCTTAACTGTAAAACTTCAGGTGTTATCTTAACTACTTCAATAACTCTCTGCGGAATCGATAATAAAATATCTTTAACCGCTTGGGGGGCATTAATTAATTCGCTAACAATGATATCACTCATTAACAAAATAAACTTTTCTTGCTTAATGGCTTCCATCAATTGATTGGACTCTAAGGAAAATTCATCATCTAAACAGCCTCCAATGACTGATGTATCGATATAAACTCTAAGTTTTTTCATAACGATTTTAGCTCGTCAATTTAATATTTTCTCAATTAAAGATGGTTTGTTGCCTTGTAGTTGTTTAGCAAAAGCTTCGCCTGCTTCAAGTTGTCGTCTAATTTCTTCTCGATTGTCATGGTAATAGGCCAAGGCCGCATAAAAATCTGCTAGGGTGATAGTAGGATGATGATAAATAATTTCATCTGGTGACATTCCCATTCTTTCATGCCAAATTACAATATCTTGAACTTTAATTCGATGTCCAGCAATACGAGGTTTTCCGCCACAGATACCGGGAGTGATTTCAATATGTTGTGAGATAACTAAAGATGACATAATTACTTGCCAATAATATTAATAAATTGTTATTATCGTACCATTTTTTCCCCAGTAAGGCAACATCATTGCGATCGCCGCTCTTTTAGAGTGGATTAAGGTAGTGTAATGCAGCTTATTGATAATAGAATTTTTGAAACCTAAAAGTCGAGGGCTTTGGTTTTAAGATTTATCAAGCTTAAAGTACAGTTAACATTAAGCTATAATAATCATTTACCAACAATAGTTATTACTATGTCTTTTGCAGCTAAATATCGAGATCGGATTGTGATTAACCCAGACATTCGCAGTGGCAAACCTTGCATTGTCAATACTCGTATTGCAGTAGCAGATATTTTTGATTATCTAGGAGGAGGGATGACTATTGAAGAAATATTAGATGATTTCCCCGATCTTACCTTAGAAGATATACAAGCCTGTTTTGCATTTGCCGCCGAGCGGGATCGTCGTTTAATGGTTATTCCCTATGAAACTGCTATTTGACGAAAACTTATCACCTAAACTACCTCTGTTACTGGTATCACATTTTCCCGATAGCGCTCATGTTAGAGATTGTAGCCTAAAAGGGTTTTCCGAGCAAAAGATTTGGGAATATGCGCGTATCAATGGATTTATAATTGTCTCGAAAGATTCTGATTTTTATTAACGGAGTTTGTTGTATGGCCAACCTCCAAAGTTCATCTGGCTGAGGATTGGAAATTGTACCACTCATCATCTAATCAGTCTTATTTTAAAACATAAACAAGCTATTAAGAGATTTAGCGATAATTCTACCGAGTCCGTTTTAGTAATTGCATAATCATATATTATCCTAAGCGATCGCTTTTCTTATCGGGTGTATTAACAAAGTATAATACGCCTTATTTATTGTCTATTGATGAAATGATCCAAAGACGTTAATTTAAAAGATTGAGGTCAGGGGAATTGGTTGGGTTGGTCTTGTGTTAAAATTAAGCTGGAGTAAATTCTAATCCCCGATTAAAATTTCAACGGAACAATCACCATGAACTTTTATACCGTTATTCTGAGAAAAAGTGCAGATTATTGGGTTTCATTATGTCTTGAAAATGGATTAGTTGGACAAGGAGAAACTCAGGAAAAAGCTATTGAGAAACTAAAAGAAGCGATTGAATCTTTTTGGGAAATTTATCATGATCAAGCCAATATCTATACCAGTCCTATTCCTATAGACGAACTTCATGAATTTTTAACTGTGGGAGATTCTGAAACTCCCGAAACTTACGAACTCAGAAAAGTTTATGCCTAATAGGTGCAAAAGAAATGTCCCCTGCTTATGTTTTACGAATTTTTAGACAAGAGGCACAATTATTTGTAGGATGGGTTAGCGGTAGCGTAACCCATGCGGGCGTTGGGTTTCATGCTTCAACCCAACCTACGTTCATCTTATATTTAATTCCACCCACCCACTTAAAATAGATGATTGAATACGTTTTTTTCAAACCAATAAATTATCTATTCTACTACGCTTTATCTTAATTTTATTTCCAAGAGCTAAAATAAAGTGATAGCTAGTTTTTTAGGTACATTAACGCGAGAGTAAAACCCTCGATTGCTTGTTATCAATTGATTTAATGATTAATTTTCACCCAGTCATCGCAGAGGAATTAGCCTCCCTTAAAAATAGGTAAAGTGACTATCACCATTTTGCGTAATTCTTTCGCTCTGGTAATGAACTTTTGATTATGAAATGATCCAAAGACGTTAATTTAAAAGATTGAGGTCAGGGGAGTTTGTTGGGTTGGTCTTGTGTTAAAATTGGGTTGGGGCTAATCTGAATCATTTATCCTGTACCATTTAACGGTGGAGAAAACTATGCTAAAAACCTTTAAAGCAATTTTGAAAAATAATACCCTTCAATGGCTTGATGAAACCCCTGAAATCAACTCCGAACATCCTGTTAATGTTTATATTACCTTATTAGAAGAAAATATCATTGGTGAAAATCGATCTAACGGTCAGAAAATGGCCAATGCTTTGAAAAAAATTGCTAATAATAATACTTTTACTGATGTTGATACCCAACAGTGGCAACAACAAAATAGGTGCGATCGCACTCTTCCTGATCGGGATTAAATCATGTTATTGGATAGCAATATTATTATCTATGCCGCTCAATTAGAAAATGAGTTTCTCCGGGAGTTTATTGCAGAAAATTCTCCTTATGTCTCTGCTTTATCCTATCTGGAAGTTTTAGGCTACCATCGGTTAACTCATCAGGATAAAGTCTATTTTGAAGAATTTTTTAATGCTTCTCAAATCTTACCCATCTCTCAACCTGTAATTAACCAAGCAGTAACTTTAAAACAAATCAGAAAGATGTCCTTAGGAGATGCCATTATTGCGGGAACAGCTTTCGTTTATAATTTAACAATTGTAACTCGCAATATTGATGATTTTAATTGGCTTAGTAAATTAAATCTAATTAACCCTTTTCAACGGTAAAAACCTCAGGGCAAGCGCATCTTAACAATCCTTGACAAAATGAACTTTGTGTGAGTTGCTTACCCAGAGGGCGATTCAGGCATATTTGAGGAGAATTTACCATCTCAATTGTTAAGATTTCGTAACTATTCTGATTGACTGGTAAGCTAAACGGCTTTTACTTCGGATCACCGATATAGACTCCAAAAGGGTTATAGCTATTGGATCATGCAGGTTAAGCGCCGTTTAGCTTATCACCTGAAATGCCCATGCGGATCACAAAATTGGCCAATTGTCAATAGCTTTTGAGATGCTCTCACCCTGTAGAAAATCAAGAATATTTTCTTTAGGTGGAATAGGAAGATGAAATTTATCAATAAACTAATAAATTATCATCACCTAAACCACTTCTTAGCCTAATTAATAGGGCCATTTCCAGTTAGTAATCTCGTCCTTATCGATGCCATTGGTAAAAGCATAATCGAGATTATCGATAATAGCATTTTTCATCCGTTCTTTCACATGACCAGCAGCAGAACCTAATTTCGGCACGCGATCGATGACATCAATTACTAAATTAAAACGATCAACTTGGTTACGAATCGCTAATTCTAGGGGAGTATTAATATTCCCTTCTTCCTTGTAACCGCGCACATGAATACGTTCTTGATTACTGCGACGGTAGGTAAGTTTATGAATCAGCCAAGGATAACCGTGGAAATTAAAGATAATTGGCTTATCAGTGGTAAATAAACTATCAAAATCCCGTTCCGATAAACCATGGGGGTGTTCACTTTCCGACTGTAATTTAAACAGATCAACCACATTGATAAAGCGAACTTTTAGGTAAGGGAATTCCTCTCGCAGAATTGCCGTGGCCGCTAAAGATTCTTTAGTGATAATATCCCCACAGCAAGCCATAATCACATCCGGTTCATCGGGATTAGTTCCATCATCATCGTTACTGGCCCAATCCCAAATACCGATACCTTTGGTGCAGTGTTTAATTGCTTCTTCAATGGTCAAGTATTGCAGGTGTTTCTGTTTATCAGCAACGATAATATTAGTGTAGTCCTTGCTCTTGAGACAGTGATTAGTCACACTTAATAAACAGTTACCATCGGGGGGAAGATAAACCCGCACCACGTCGGCACTTTTATTGGTTACTAAATCGATAAAACCGGGGTCTTGGTGACTAAAACCGTTGTGATCCTGCCGCCAAACCACCGAGGATAATAAGAGATTCCAAGAGGAAACAGAAGCACGCCAAGGCACATGATTTTTGCAGATATCGAGCCATTTAGCGTGTTGGTTGAACATGGAATCGATAACGTGAGCAAAAGCCTCGTAGGAGTGAAATAAACCGTGACGACCGGATAATAAATAACCCTCTAACCAACCGACTAAAGTATGTTCACTCAGCATCTCCATCACCCGACCATCGGGAGATAATTGGCTACCATCTAAATCCTCCGGATAGGTATCAGCTAACCAAGCTTTTTTAGTCACTTCATAGAGAGCCGCTAAACGATTAGAAGCAGTTTCATCGGGACCAAAAACGCGAAAATTAGTCATATTATTTCGCATTACATCCCGCAAAAATACCCCCATCACTCCCGTGTTTTCCGCTTCCACTTGGCCCGGATGGGTGACATCTACGGCATATTGACGAAAATCTGGCATTTTTAGGTCTTTACGCACCAATCCGCCGTTAGCGTGCGGATTAGCACTCATGCGACGATGACCAATAGGAGCGAGTTCTTTAAATTCTGGCTTAAATTTACCCGTGGTATAGTCAAATAATTCCTCCGGGTTATAGCTTTTCATCCACTCCTCTAATTTTCTCAAGTGTTCGGGGTTTTCCTGCATGGCACCCATGGGGACTTGGTGAGCGCGCCAGAATCCTTCTACTTTATGACCATCAACGTTTTTCGGCCCTGTCCAACCCTTGGGAGACCGGAGGATAATCATCGGCCAGGGGTAACGTTTAGCAATACCCGTGCTGCGAGCTTCCTGTTGATAGGAGCGAATCTGATTGATACAGTGTTCTAGGGTAGCGGCCATTTTTTGATGGCAGTGCATGAGGTCTTCATCTTCCTTACATTCGACAATGTAGGGAGTGTAACCGTAACCGACAAAGAGACTTTCTAACTCGTGCGTCGAAATACGGGAGAGAATGGTGGGATTAGCGATTTTATAACCGTTTAAGTTTAAAATTGGCAGTACCGCACCATCGCGAATCGGGTTAAGGAATTTATTCGAGTGCCATGCGGTGGCTAAAGGACCGGTTTCTGCTTCCCCATCACCCACCACCACGGTCGTAATTAGGTCGGGATTGTCAAAAACAGAACCGTAGGCATGGGAAACACTATAACCTAGTTCGCCGCCCTCATGGATAGAACCGGGGGTTTCGGGGGTGACGTGACTACCGATGTGACCGGGAAAAGAAAATTGTTTAAAGAATTTTTGTAATCCTTCCTCATCTTGACTTTTATCGGGGTAAATTTCCGAATAGGTTCCTTCTAGATAAACCGGACCGAGTACCCCCGGCGCCCCGTGGCCAGGCCCGGCCATAAAAATCACATCGAGGTCGTATTTTTTGATTAAACGGTTGAGGTGAACGTAGGCTTAACGTGTTCGGGTTTAAGATGTTCTTTGAGCAGGGGATTATCGCGCAGATAAATCATACCTACAGCTAAATAGTTACAAGCGCGCCAATAGGCATGGGTTTTATAGAGTTCGTCTTGAGAAAGGGGATTTTGTTCTGTTAAGGGTCTTTCTGGTGCGAATACCATGAATATTTCTCCGATATCAATGAACGATGAGATTAAGAGAGTTGATAGACAATTTCTCCATCGAGAGGGTTAACCCTCGGTCAGTTTTCAAACCGTAATCAAGAGTCTAACCTTTTGGGGCGCAAAAAACTATTAAAATAAACTATATTTTACTGATCCGGCTTGGCTAATTTATGTCAGTCGGGCGGGGTTTTTAAATGGATTTTAAAGGAAAATTAATGTCTTCTTAACTTAGAGAACAATAAATTCTCGGAAAACTTTTAATGATTTTTTAATGTCAGCTTTTCCCAGAATACCATAGAGTCACGCCTTAGTTTGTCGGGAAGAGCCTAATTAGGCTTTCTCGATGCCGGTGGTGGGGACTACTAGGAGAGCTTTTGAAGCACTGAAACTTAAAATCTTTCTATACTTCATCTAGCGATCGATAAAAGCTGATTAGTATGTATAGTGATTCTCTACAGGCCAATCAATTCTCAAATTTTTTTTTTCTTGATCGTGCCTAAGCTTTTTTTCATGACAAAAGTAAGAGTCGCTATCAACGGATTTGGTCGTATCGGTCGCCTCGTTTTTAGGGCGGGTATCCAAAATCCTGATTTCGAGTTTGTTGGTATTAATGATCTCGTCCCCTCCGATAATATTGCCTATCTGCTCAAATACGACTCCACCCACGGACGTTTTCAAGGTACGGTAGAAGCAAAAGAAGATGGCATCGTCGTCGATGGCAAGTTTATCCCCTGTTACTCCATCAAAGACCCCGCTCAACTGCCTTGGGGTGCAACCGGGGCCGATTATGTGGTTGAGTCCACCGGTTTATTTACCACCGCGGAAGGGGCAGCAAAACACCTAGAAGCAGGGGCCAAACGGGTGGTTATCTCCGCACCCACCAAAGATCCCGACAAAGTTCGTACTATCGTACTAGGCGTTAACGACAATGAGTACGATCCCGCTAAGGATCTGATCGTCTCTAACGCTAGTTGTACCACCAATTGTTTAGCCCCGATCACCAAAGTTATTAACGATAACTTCGGACTAGCGGAAGGATTAATGACCACGGTACACTCGATGACCGCCACTCAACCCACCGTTGATGGTCCATCGAAAAAAGATTGGCGCGGTGGTCGCGGCGCGGGTCAAAATATTATCCCCTCCTCCACGGGAGCAGCCAAAGCAGTAACCCTAGTTATTCCTTCCCTCAAAGGCAAATTAACCGGTATGGCCTTCCGTGTGCCAACTCCCAACGTTTCGGCGGTGGATTTAACCTTTAAAACCGAAAAAGCCACCAGTTACGAGGAAATCTGCGCCGCGATGAAAGCCGCCAGCGAAGGACCAATGAAAGGTATCCTCGGTTATACCGATGAGGAAGTGGTGTCGAGTGACTTTATCACCGACCCCCGTTCCAGTATCTTTGATGCTAAAGCTGGTATTCAACTTAATGCCAATTTCTTTAAGGTCGTCTCTTGGTACGATAACGAGTGGGGTTATTCCTGCCGGATGTTAGACCTGATGAAAATGATGGCAGCTAAGGAAGCAGCCTTAGTAACAGCCTAAATCAGTTATCAGTTATCAGTTATCAGTTATCAGTAACCAGTAAACAGTAACCAGTAAACAGTAAACAGTAAACAGTGAAAAGACAGCACTGTTAATGCCGTTATTAGGGTGCATCCCACATTTGCAGAAACACCGATAATCAGCAATTAGCAGTGACTTTTAAATTATTACAGATATATCAGCAGCTGTCTGTAAGCATCCCACCGAAAAACTAATGCGCTCCGGGGTTTGGGGGGTAGAACCCCCCAAAAGCTTGGATTGAGCGATAAAACCGAAAGTAACGCCCGATTTTAGTAGAGAGTTTCCCTTGAAAAATCCCAACTTCGTAGATTTACAAAAATGAGATGCACCCCGTTATTACCGAAATTTTGGGTTAAAGCCCCGTCCTTTTAGGACGGCTTTTTAAACTATAGCTTGTTCACTTAACTTTTATTGTGCTATACTGATTTTATCTAAGTACCCCCTGCGTAAAATGTTTGTCTTAGAGTTTAAAGTTAAAGCTAAAACTCAACAGTATCAAGCCATAGACGATGC
>VYKU01000086.1_pt1 | contig 33333 bp, 37 predicted proteins | sample 5114491 | NCBI WGS metagenome assembly VYKU01 (sample SAMN12291796, study PRJNA351875) | freshwater metagenome | isolation source: freshwater lake | place: USA: Michigan, Gull Lake | collected 2011-07-05 | reverse complement strand
CTGCCCCTGCCCCTGCCCCTGCCCCCGCACCGGTGGCCGCACCCGTCGCCACGCCGACACCCGCGCCGGCGCAAGTCGCGGCAGCACCTGCGGCACGTGCGGCGACCGATCCCGTCGCGCGGCTGGGCTTTGCTGCGGGTGCAGCCGAGCTTGGTACGGATGCGCGGCCGTCGCTCGCCCGCGTGATCGATGAATTGCAGCGCGATACGGGCGCTCGCTTGCAGCTGCAGGCCTTTGCCTCGGGCGGCGACGACCAAGGCGGCCAAGCGCGGCGCCTGTCGCTGTCGCGCGCCCTTGCCGTGCGCGGCTATCTGATCGAGCAGGGGATCGCCTCGACGCGCATCGACGTGCGGGCTCTGGGCCGCGCGAGCGACGGGCCGCCCGACCGCGTCGACGTGCTGCTGATCCGCCGCTAGAAGCCGGGCCCGGAAAGCGAGCGCCGCGATGGACCAGCCGATCGGCCGCCCGACACGTTTTCTGGTTCGCACCTTGCTGTTTCTGGCCGCCGTCGGCGGCGTCGTCTTTCTGCTGTTCGACGGCATCTCGGAAGCCTTCCAGCATCACCTCGCATTGAACGGCCTTATCCTCGGCGTGCTCGCCTTGGGCATTCTGTTCAATTTCCGCCAGATCGTTTCGCTGAACGCCGAGATCGCGTGGATCGACAAGTTCCGCGCCAATCGCCCGGCGTTGTCGAACGAAACGCCGCCGCGCCTGCTGGCCCCCATGGCCAAGATGCTCGGCGAGCGCACCGGGCGTTTCAGTCTGTCGACCGCCTCGATGCGCTCGCTGCTCGATTCGATCGGCAGCCGGATGGACGAAAGCCGCGACCTGTCGCGCTATCTCGTCGGCCTGCTGATCTTCTTGGGATTGCTGGGCACGTTCTGGGGCCTCCTGCAGACCGTGGCGGCCGTCGGCGGTGTCGTTTCCACGCTGTCGGCCTCGACCGATACGGCGACGCTGTTCAACGATCTGCAGGCGGGCCTCAAAGCGCCGCTGACCGGCATGGGCACGGCCTTCGGCACGTCGCTGTTCGGCCTTGCAAGCTCGATCGTGCTGGGCTTCTGCGATCTGCAGGCGGGCCAAGCGCAGAACCGTTTCTACAACGATCTCGAAGAATGGCTGTCGGCGCAGACGCGCCTGTCGACCGGCTCGATCGGCGGCGGCGAGGGCGGAGAAACCGTGCCCGCCTACATCCAAGCGCTGCTCGAGACGACGGCCGACAATCTCGAAAATCTGCAGCGCACGATGGCGCGGGCCGAAGACGGGCGCGCCACCTCCGCAGGTGCGAGCTTGCAGCTCATCGACAAGCTCGGCCAGCTCGCCGACCAGATGAAGGCCGAGCAGCAATTGCTGCTGAAGCTCGCCGAGGGCCAGATCGAACTGCGCACGGCGCTCGTCAAAATGGCCGAAGCCCCGCGCGGGAGCGGCGGGGCCGCGATGGACGACGCCACGCGCCTGCATATCCGCAACATGGATCTGGCCCTTGCGCGCGTGGTCGAAGAAGGCAGTGCCGGCCGCCTGCAGATGACGCAGGACATCCGCAACGAGATCCGGCTGTTGGCGCGCACCATCGCCAATCTCGCCGAAGAACCGCGGAGCTAGGCCCCCATGCGCGGCGGCTCGCGACGGCACGTGCGCACGATCGATGTGTGGCCGGGCTTCGTCGATGCGCTCGCGACCCTCGTCATCGCGGTCGTGTTCGTGATGATGGTGTTCGCGGTCTTCCAATTCTATCTCAAAGACGTGATCGCCGGGCGCGACGACCAGCTCGCGCGCGCGTCCGCCCAGATCTCGGAGCTTGCGGCAACCCTCGCCCTCGAGCGGCGCCAGACGCAGGATATCCGCCAGCGCTTCGACGCCGTCGTCGCCGAATTGCAGGCAAGCCTTGCCGAGGCCGACCGGTTGAAGACCGAGGCGGCGGCCGCCACCGCCCTGTCGGCCGAGCGCGCCAAAGCGCTCGAAGACGCCAACAAGACGATCGACGCCGACCGTGCCAAGGTCGAGATGCAATTGCGCGAGCTCGAAGCGCTTGCTTCGATGCGGCTCGAAATGGAGCGGCGCCTGGCTGCCGCCGAAGAAGCCACCGGGGCCGAAAAGCGCATCTCGAGCGAGGCGCAGGCGCAAGTCGCTTTGCTCAATCGCCAGACGGCCGAATTGCGCGAGCAATTGCGCCGCCTCGAAGCCATCCTCGCCGAATCCGAGCGCAAATCGGCCGAAGCGCAGGCGCAGATCGTCGATCTCGGACGGCGCTTGAACCTCGCACTCGCGAGCCGCGTGGAAGAACTCAGCCGCTACCGCTCGGAGTTTTTCGGCCGACTGCGCCAAGCGCTCGGCGACCGCGCCGAAGTGCGCATCGTCGGCGACCGCTTCGTGTTCCAGTCCGAAGTGCTGTTCGCCTCGGGCGCTTCCACGATCGAACTCGACGGCGGGCGGCAATTGCAGCGCTTGGCCGAAGTTCTGCGCGACACCACCGCGCGCATCCCCAAAGAAATCGACTGGGTGCTGCAGGTGACGGGCCATACCGACCGCAGGCCCATCGCCACGCGCGAGTTTCCGTCGAACTGGGAATTGTCGTCCGCACGCGCCATCTCGGTCGTGCGCTTCTTGATGGCCAACGGCCTGCCCGCCGAGCGCCTGCAGGCCGCCGGCATGGCCGAATTCCAGCCCATCGACGAGCGCGACGACGAAGTCGGCTGGCGGCGCAACCGGCGCATCGAATTGCGGCTCACCAACAGGTGAAGCGGCGGCGCTTCCTGGTCGCAAGTGCGTGCTTGCTCGGCGCGCCCGCATTTGCGCAAACCCCGGCCTTCGATGCGGGCTTCGCCGAATTCCGCCGCGCGCGGGGCCTCCAAGTCACCGCATCCGACGCACGGCTCGTGGCGGTCGCAGCCGCGATCGCGGCCGACAACGAAGCGCGCGGTCGTCTCGACCATCGCGACGGGCAAGGCCGCGATCTTGGCGAACGCGCGGCTGCCACCCGCACCGCATGGCGCATCGTCGCCGAAAATCTCGCGGTGGGTGCGGCCAACGAGAGCGAGGCGCTCGATCTCTGGGTCGCCTCGCCCCCGCACCGCGCCAATCTCGAGCTGCCCGCGATCACGCGCCATGGGCTGGCGCGGGTTCGCACCTATTGGGCGCTCGTGGTCGCGGGCTGAAGCAGGGCGCGCGGCCTACAGATTGACCTGCGTGCCGATCTCGACCACGCGCCCGGCCGGAATCTGGAAATAGTCGGTGGCCCCGGCCGCATTGCGGTTCAGCAGGATGAACAGCCGGTTCTGCCACAGCGGCAACGGGCTGTCGGCCGCGGGTTTGAGCGCGCGCCGCGACACCAGGAACGACGTCGACATCGGGTCGAAATCCCAGCCCAAAGGCGCGCACAACGCAAGGGCGCGCGGCACGTTGGGCTCGTCCATGTAGCCGAAGGTCAACGTGACGGCGGTGAAATTGCCGCCGAGCGGCACGAGTGTTACGCGCTCGGCGTCGGGCACGCGCGGCACGTCGGCCGTGGCGACGGTCAAGATCACGTTGTGCGCATGCAGCACCTTGAAATGCTTGAGGCTGTGCATGAGGGCGACGGGCGCCATGTCGGGATGCGCCGTGAGGAACACGGCCGTACCCGGCGTCTGGGCAGGCGGGCGCCGCTCGAGAATGGCGAGCAGGTCGGCAAGCGGCGTCTCGGCAGCGCGGTCTTTTTGCGCCAGCAGCTGCGCGCCCTTGCGCCATGTGCGCATCGTGGCCAGCACCAATGCCGCAACCAGAATCGTTGCATAGCCGCCTTCGAGTATCTTGACCATGTTTGCTCCCAGGAAAACCACATCCACCGCCATCAGCGGCGCGAACAGCAGAGCCGCGCGCCACAGCGGCCAGCCCCAGCCGCGCACGGCGACTGTCGCGGCCAGGATCGTCGTGAAGAACATCGTGCCGGTCACGGCGATGCCGTAGGCGGTGGCAAGCGAAGACGAGCTGCCGAACGCCAGCACCAGCACCACGACGCCAACGGCGAGCAGCGCGTTGACGAGCGGCATGTAGATCTGGCCCGCTTGCGCGTGCGACGTGTGCAGCACGCGCATCCGCGGCAGCAGTTTGAGCTGGATCGCCTGGCGGGTCAGCGAATAGGCGCCCGTGATCACCGCTTGGCTCGCGATGATGGTCGCCATCGTGGCGAGCACCACCATCGGGATCAGCGCCCATTCGGGATAGAGCAGGAAAAACGGATTCTCGAGCGCTTCGGGATTCTGCAGCACGAGCACGCCCTGGCCGAAATAGTTCAAGACCAGCGCCGGGAACACCAAAAACAGCCAAGCAGTTTGGATGGGACGGCGGCCGAAATGGCCGAGGTCGGCATAAAGCGCCTCGGCCCCGGTCACGGCCAAAAACACCGCCCCCAGCACGACGAACCCGACAGCGCCGTTGCGCGCGAGAAAGCCTGCCGCATGCGACGGATCGGCCGCAGCCAGGATCGCCGGATCGTCCACGATGTGCACGAGGCCGCCCACGCCCATCGCCAGGAACCAGACGAGCGTGATCGGCCCGAACCAATCCGCCACGGCGGCCGTCCCCCGGCTCTGCACGGCGAACAGCGCCAGAATGATCGCAACCGTCGTCGGCACCACGAACGGCGCCAGTTCGGGCGCGATCAGCTTCAGGCCTTCGACCGCCGAAAGAACCGAGATGGCAGGCGTAATCAGCGCGTCGCCGTAGAAGAGTGCGGCACCAATGGCGCCGATCACGAAGACCACCGGTGCCGAACCGCCAAGCGCGCGTTGGGCAAGGGCAACCAGCGACAAAGTGCCGCCTTCGCCGCGATTGTCGGCGCGCAGCAGCACGAAAACATATTTGAGCGTGACGACGATCACGAGCGCCCACACGATCAGCGACAGCAGCCCCAGCACCTGTTCGCGCAAGGCGGCTGCATCGGCGGCAGCACCGGCACCGCCCGAGGCCAGGATCGCCTCGCGGAACGCATAGAGCGGCGAGGTGCCGATGTCGCCGTAGACGACGCCGATCGAGCCGAGGGTAAGGCCCCAGAACCCGGCTTGCGTTGCGGCGGCGGGAGAAGACGTGCGAAGGGCGGCGGTCATGAAGGCTCCAAGGGTCCGGGATGCAGCGGACCACGGCCCGAAGATCGCCGACGGCGCGTAAAGATTCGATGCGGATTGCGCGGCGCTTGCATAAAGAACCCGTAAAGACGATGGACAAAGCAAGCCCTCGTGCCGCACACAAGATGCCGATGCGCAGCCTTTCCTCCCCTCCGTTTACCGTCGGGGCCACCGTCGGGGCCGCCGCCGCGATCGTCGCCGCCGTCACGGCGCTGTGTTCGATCGCCGCGGAATTCCTGCCGGCCGCAAGTCTGCCGCTGCTTTTTCTGGTCGGCGTGCTGGTGGCAGCCCTGCGGCTCGGGCTGTCGGGCGGCATCGCCGCATCGCTTGGCGCGTTCGTCGCCTACAATTTCTTTTTCATCGAACCCGTGCGTACGCTGCGCGTCGCCGCACCCGCCGATCTGCTGCTGCTGGCCGTCTTCCTGTTTGCCGCCGCGACGACCGGATGGCTCGCAAGCCGCATGCGCGCCGAAGCCAAGACGGCGGCTGCGCGCGCGGCCGCCCTCGAGCGGCTTGCCGCCTTCACGGCCGAGATCGCCGCTTCGCGCGACGCAAGCGAGATCGAACGCCTGACGGTCGCGCATCTCGCGGCGGCAGCCGGTGCTGCCGTCCTGCTGCGCAAGAGCCACGACCGGCTCGCGATCGTGCACCGCATGCCGGAGGGCTTGACGCTCGACGCGGTCGAGCTGCAAGCGGCCGACCGCGCCTGGCGCCACGGCACGCGCGAAAGCCGCACCGTGCCCGGATGGGCCGGCAACGCGTTCGTGTTCGTGCGGCTTGCCGACAGCGATGCCGTGGTCGGATTCCGCCCCGAAAACGACGCCCCCGATGCGGTGCTGGACGCCATGCTGCAGCAGGGGCAATTGGCCGCCGCGCGCGCGCATTTGGGCGAAGCGGCGCGCAGCGCAAAGGAAGAAGCCGAAAAAGCGAATGTGCGCGCGGCCATGCTCGCGTCGCTGTCGCACGACCTCAAAACGCCGCTCGCGACGATTCTGGGGGCTGCGTCGAGCTTGCGGGAACTCGACAGCGGCCTTTCCGCGGCTGCACGCGGCGAACTCGCGGCGGCGATCGAGGAGGAAGCAGGGCGCCTTGCGCGCTACGTCGCCAACCTCCTGCACATGACGCGGCTCAAATCCGGCATCGAGCCGAACGTCGATTGGGCCGACGCCGACGACATTGCGCAAGGTGCCGTCGCGCGCGCCAAGCAAGCCTTCCCCGGCGCGCGCTTCGTGCTCGCCTCGGCGCATGCGGCACCTTTGCTGCGCACCGACGCCGTCCTGCTCGAACAGGCGATCTTCAACGTGCTGGAAAACGCCGCGCGCGTATCGCCGCCCGACAGCAAGATCGCGGTGCGCGTCTGGGCCGACGATGCGACGTTGCGCATCGCGGTGGCCGACGACGGGCCGGGCATTGCGTCCGGCGATCTTGCGCGCATCTTCGATCCGTTTTTCCGCGGGGCCGATGCGCGGCCGGGCGGAACGGGGCTTGGCCTTACGATCGCGCGCGACATTGCCCGCACGCTCGGCGGCGCGATCGACGTCGCGAGTCCCAAGGCCGACGGCATCGGCACGCAAGTCGTGTTCGCGTTCAAGACCGCCAGCCCGGCAGGTGCGCCTTGAGCGCCGCCGTGCTCGTCGTGGACGACGAACCGCAGATCCAGCGTTTTCTGCGCCACGCGCTGGAGGCGGCGGGCTACAGCGTCGTGTCGGCCGAAACGGCGGCGGCCGCCATTCGCGCCGTCAAGGCCGCGCCGCCGGACATCGCCCCCGACATCGCCATCGTCGATCTGGGCCTGCCCGATGCCGACGGCATCACGCTGATCGGGCAGATCCGCCAGACCTCGATGCTGCCGATCGTCGTGCTCTCGGCGCAGGACGACGAGGCGCGCAAGATCGCGGCACTCGACATGGGTGCGGACGATTTCGTGTCCAAACCCTTCGCGATCGGCGAATTGCTGGCGCGCCTGCGCGCGTGTTTGCGCGCGCGCGCAGGCGCGGGCCCAGTCGCGGGCGTGCTGCGCTTGGGCAATCTTGCGATCGACGCCGCCGCCCACGACGCCGCGCGCGACGGACAAAAACTCAAACTCACCCCCAAACAATTCGAGCTTCTGGAATTGCTCGCCCGCAATGTCGGCCGCGTGCTGACCCATCGCCAGATCCTGACGCGGATCTGGGGCCCCGCCCATGTCGAAGACGTCGCGTATCTGCGCGTGTTCGTGAGCCAGCTGCGCCAGAAGATCGAAACCGATCCGGCGCAGCCGCGTCTGATCGCGACAGTGCCGGGCGTGGGCTACCGGGCCGAAGAAGGCGGCACCGGCGGCGCTTAGTCTAGCAGCCAGCAGCCCCCGACAGGACTTCGCGCACGCACGACGACGTCAGCATGCTGCGCAAGCTGCCGTCGGCCCCGCGTGCCACGCCGCTGCGCACGCCCGAAGGCGCGCCGCCGATATAGGCCGCAAGATGGCGCAGATACGTGGCCATCCGCTCGACGCGATTGCGGCCCTGCGCCATCGCCTCGCAGCCGCGGTCGGTGCCTTCGCTTTCGCGTTCGGCGCGCAGCAACAGCATGTCGGACGCCGCGAATTCGGTCGCCATGTCGCGCGCGAGCTGGCCTGCGGCATAGGCCGGGGCCACGACCGTGCCGTAGGGCCAAAGCTGGTAGCCTGCACAACGCTCGCGCTCGACGGGCGCGAAGGGTGCGTCGACGCGTGCCGCGCGCTTGTCGTCGAAATAGAGATGGGATTCGGGCGACAGCACCACAAAGCGCACGCGAATGCCTGCCGCCCGCGGGGCCGCAAGCCCTTTGGCGACGGCGGCGTAGAGCTGGATCAGCCGCGCGCTCGCCCCGTAGCCGACGAACTGGATTTCCTCGAGATCGGGATATTGCTGGCGGTCGGCCAGATACAGCAGAAGCGCATCGAGCACCGAGAACGACGAGACCGGCAAGGCCGCATCGCGCAGCGTCACGGGTCGCGTCGAGCCGCCGATCATCCAATTGTCGACCGTCCAGCGCGCGAAATCGGGACCGAGCTGGTGGCGGTCGATGTCCTGCTGCGAGAGGAACTGCGGCACCAGCAACGCCGCGTCGCCGCCTTCGGCGAGCCGCGGGCCCAGCGACGTTTTCAGCGCGTCGTAGACGGCAAAAGCGTCGCGCGTCGGCGTCTGGATCGCGATCGTGGCGCGCTTGATGCCGGGGTGTGCTTCGACGAGCTTCACGTTCGAATAGACCGGCAGCAGCGTGGTGAGCCCGCTTTCGACGGGGACCGCGAAATCCTGGTCCGACAGAATTTCGGTCGGGCGCAAAACCTGGTTGCGCTGGCTGACCGTGGGAGCGCTGCTGCACGCGGCCAACACGGCCAGCGTTGCCAAGGCCAGCATGGCGCGCACGCGCAACGATTTCATGGTGCCACCTTGCGATAGTTGGACTTCGGATCGACATCGACCGGGGCCACATCCACGGGCCCCACATTGAACTGCAAAGCCGCAAGCCGGGCATAGAGCCCGCCTTCGGCCGCGAGGCGCGCATGCGGCCCTTCGGCGACTTTGCGCCCGCGATCGAGCACGATGAGCCGGTCGGCGCGCACGACGGTCGCAAGACGGTGCGCGATCGCGATCACCGTGCGGCCGTGGCCGAGCTTTTCGAGGGCCGCTTGCACATAGCGCTCGCTCTCGGCATCGAGCGCGCTCGTCGCCTCGTCGAGCAGCAGCAGGGCCGGATCGCGCACGAGGGCGCGCGCGATCGCAATGCGCTGGCGCTGGCCGCCCGAAAGGCGCACGCCGCGCTCGCCCAAATACGTGTTCCAGCCTTGCGGCAGGCGCTCGGCGAATTCGTCGACATAGGCCGCACGCGCTGCCGCCATCACGTCGGCGTCGCTCGCACCCGCACGGCCGTAGCGGATATTCTCGACGACGTCGGCCGCGAATATCGTCGGCTCTTGCGACACGAGGCCGATTCGCGCGCGCACATCGGCGGGATCCGCCTTGGTCAAATCCACGCCGTCGAGCCGCACGGCGCCTTCTCCCGGATCGTAGAAACGCAGCAGCAATTGGAACACGCTCGTCTTGCCGGCCCCCGAAGGGCCGACGAGGGCCACCGTCTCGCCTTCGCGCACCGCAAAGGAAAGATCCTCGAGTGCGGCGCGATCGGGCGCGGACGGATAGCGGAACGTGACGTTCTCGAACGACGCCGCCCCGCCGCGGCCGGCGGGGAAGATCGCCGGCGCGGCCGGTTTTGCGATGTCGGGCCGGCTGTCGAGCAGTTCGAACAGGCGTTCGGACGCACCGGCGGCGCGCTGCATGTCGGCCATGAATTCGGAGATGGCGCCGAAAGCGCTTGCAACCACGATCGCGTAGAACACGAAGGCGCTGAGCTGGCCGACCGTGATCTCGCCCTTGAGGGCACCGTGGCCGCCGATCCAAAGCACGAAACCGACAGCGCCGAACACGAGCAGCATCACAAGCCCGATCATGGCCGAACGTGCGGCCGCCCTTCGCGCATTCGCACCGAAGGCTTCTTCCACGCGCGCGTCGAACTTGTCGCCGTCGGCCTGTTCGCGGTTGAAGGCCTGCACCGTGCGGATCGCGTTCAGCGTTTCGTCGATGTCGGCCCCCACGTCGCCGAGCCGATCTTGGCTTTCGCGGCTCAATTTGCGCACGCGGCGGCCGAAGAAAATGATCGGTGCGACGACGAGCGGGACCACCAGCAGCGCCATCATCGTGAGTTGCAGCGAGGTGATCGCCATCATCGCAATGCCGCCCACCAGCAGCAGCACGTTGCGCAGCGCCATCGACGCGGTCGAGCCGACGATCGTCTGGATCGCGGTCGTGTCGGCCGTCAGGCGCGAGACGACTTCGCCCGTGCGCGTGGCCTCGTAGAAAGCCGGCGACAGGCGCAGCGTGCTCGCGAACACGGCCTTGCGCAGATCGGCCGTCACGCGCTCGCCAAGCCACGTCACGAGATAGGAGCGCGCGTAGGTGGCCCCTGCAAGCAGCAGCACGAAACCCACGAGCCCGCCCAAAGCCGCATCGAGCAGGCTTGCGTCGCCGCTCGCGAACCCGGCATCGATGAGCCAGCGCAAAGCGCTGCCCAGCCCAAGCACGGAGCCCGCAGCAAGCGTGAGGGCCACGGCCGCGGCGGCCATGCGCAAACGATACGGGCGCAAGAATCCGCCGAGCCGCAGGAGAATGCGGAAATTGCGGCTGACGGGGCGCGGGGCGGTGGTGGAGCGAGGATCGGCCATCGGTGGCGCCACTTTAACCCAAGGCCACCGAATGTCCGACGCATTCGGCAAGGTCGGCGCTGAATTGGGCGGCGAGCGTCTGGGGCCCGCGCGTCGAGCGCCAGATCTCGCCCGCGGCGTCGTAGGTGTAATGCGAGGCGCCCGACACGGGCGAGGACAGCCAGATCTGGCGCGTCGGCTGGTGCTTGTTGGCGATGAACGTGCGCCCGTCTTCGAGCTCGACCGTCAAAATGCCGTGCGCCAGATCGATGTCCGGATCGTCGGCAGCGAGGGCGGTTTCAAGGATCTCGGCCAGCCGCACCAAGGTCCGGTCGGCCACAAGAGCGAATTCGCTGTCGTCCATGGGCAAACGCCATCCCCCGAAAAAGCTCAATTCGACCCGCGAATTAGCATGGCTCCTGCAAAAGGTCGAGAGGCGCTTGGCAGGTGCGAACACGCCCCCTTTCGCGTTGCCTTGCATGCGGGCGGACAAGCCTGTATAAGCGCGCGTCTTGAAACGGGGTGCCCATCGGCGGCCCCGGTCCTGTTTGGGGAAATCCCGGAGCGTTCCATGAAGGCCAATGTCCATCCTGACTACCATGAAATCAACGTCGTGATGACCGACGGCACGACCTTCAAAACGCGCTCGACGATGGGCAAGGCCGGCGACACGCTGCGTCTGGACATCGACCCCAAGACGCATCCGGCCTGGACCGGCCAGCAGCGCATGATGGACACGGGCGGCCAGGTCGCCAAGTTCAACAAGCGCTTTGCCGGCATGGGCATGAAGGCCGGCCCCACGGGCCCGTCGCCGACCGGCAAGGCCACGGCCGCTCCGGCAGCCCCGAAGGCCGCTGCGGCACCCGCCGCCAAGGCCGCGGCACCTGCCGCCAAGAAGGCGCCCGCCGCCAAGAAATAAGCCGCACAAGCAGAATTTCTGCGACGGCAGAGACGGGCGCCCGCAACGGCGCCCGTTTTCGTTTGGCGGCTGCCCCGTTTTCGTTTTCCGGCTGCAAGGAGAGCGTTGGCGATGAAGAAGCGTTTCGGCGACCGCATCGAACCGCTGGAGGTGCGCACGATTCTGGGTGCGGCACAGTGTCTGCCCGACACGCGCTTCCGCTTTACGCATCTGCAGTTCCGCCGCTGGATCGGCTGCCCGATCTGCAACGACCATATCGCGCATTTCCGCCGCCACCACGATCGCATCGCGGCCGCGGGCATTCGCGAAGTGATGTTTTTCCATTCGACGCCCGAAGAGATTCTGGCCTTCGACAGCGCCATGCCGTTCGAGATGGTGGGCGACGCCGAGCGCGTCTATTACCGCCAGTTCGGCGTCGAACGCTCGTGGCTGTTCCTGGCAAGCTGGCGCGCGATCGCGGGTGCCGCCCGCGGCTTTGCCGCGGGAAAATTCTCGCTCGCCAATACGCACGGCATCGACGGCCTGCCCGCCGACATTCTCGTGACCGACGCGAACGTCATCGTCGCGGCGCACTACGGCGAGGATGCGGCCGACCATTGGAGCGTGGACGAACTCGTCGCGACCGCGCGCGCGGCCTCGCAGCTGCACCCGCACCATTTCCTCGCCCAACCGGCCGAAGCGTCGGCGTAAGGGCGAACGGCGAAGGTTTGTTCAGCTGTCGAGCTGGCGATCGAGCCGTGCCACGCGTTCGAACAGCAAGCGGCTCTGCGCCATCAAGGCGCCGAGCTTCTTGCTGTTTGCGGCGACGCGCGCGTCGGTGTCGGCCAGGCACAACGCATGGGAACCAAGGCGGTAGGCGTCGCCTTGCGCTTCTTCGCGCGTGATCTCGCCGGCCGCCAAAGCCTTCTGCGCCAGCAGCCACGCCATGACTTGGGCAAGCCGCGTGGTCAAGCGCAGCGCTTCGCAATTGAGATGCAGCCGCTCGCCGGGTTCGATCTGGCTGAATTCGCCGGGCTGCACATTGGCGACGTAGTGGCGGGCCGACAGCAGCAGCCCCATCGTCTCGTCGTAGGTCCGGCCGAAAAACGGCACCGCGCGTTCGGGCTCGTTGGATTCGCTTTCGACTGCGGACATCGCGACCTTTCCCCTTCCGAAGCAAAATCTTCGGTGGTCTTGCCGGAAAACGCAAATGCGTTTTTGAGGGGGCTTGAAGCGGCGCGGGGCGTTCCTATCTTCTCCTGCGACCGGGGATGCCCATTTGGGGTCGCCCGGCGAAACCGCAGAAATCCCATCGCTCACAGGAGGATAGGGTCATGACACAGTTCGATTTCGCGCCCCTTTTGCGTTCCACCATCGGCTTCGACCGGCTGTCGCGTCTGATCGACGAACAGCTGCGCACCGCCGATCCCACGGGCTACCCGCCCTACAACATCGAAAAAACCGGCGACAACGACTATCGCATCGCGATGGCGGTGGCCGGATTCGCCGACGACGAACTCAACCTCGTCCAGCAAGATACGCTGCTCGTGATCTCGGGCCAGAAGAAGCAGAACGCCGACCAGGCGGCTGCTTTCCTGCATCGCGGCATTGCCCAGCGCGCGTTCGAGCGCCGCTTCCAGCTCGCGGACTATATCCGCGTCGTAGGTGCGAAGCTCGAGAACGGTCTGCTCTTCGTGGATCTCGTTCGCGAAGTCCCCGAAGCGCTGAAGCCGCGTCGCATTCCGGTCGAGGCGGCACCGACAACCTCGCGCACGATCCAAGCCCAGGCCGCCTAAAGCCCCTCCCGGCGTCTTGCGCGGACGCTTGCCGTCCGCGCAAGACTGGGCTTTAGTCGGGGCATGCTGTCGCTTTTCCACATCGCGATCAAAACCGGCAATCTCGCCGCGACCAATCGCTTCTACAAAACGATCCTGGGCTTGGTCGAACACAAGCGCCCGGATTTCGGCTATCCCGGCGCTTGGCTCGGCTCGGCGCTGCCGGGGGCACCTGCGATCATCCATATCTATGCGGGCGGGCCCGCCTTGGGCCCGAGCGGCCAAGCCCCCTCAGGTACGGCCGCCATCGACCATGTGTCGCTCGCCACGACCGGCTACCACGCCACCCTTGCGCGCATCGCCGGCGCCGGGCTCGATTGGCGCGAATTTTTGGTGCCCGGCACCACGCTGTGGCAGATCTTCGTCTACGATCCGTCGGGCGTGCAGCTCGAGCTCACCTTCGACGGCGCATTCGAAGACGGCCCGCCGCCGGACATGCGGCCCGGCCGCGCCTATGTCGCGGGCACGAGCTTCTTCGACGCGGCCGCTTACGAAAAATTCGCGGCCTGATTCAAGCCGCCGCAAAATGCGCCTTGATGCGCTGGCGGATATGCGGATCGGCACACGTGTATTTGGCGCCGACGAGCCCGTCGGCAAACCGCACGATTTCGAGATTCGCTTCGAACCCGACCGAGATATAGGCGTTGCGCAGCAAGACCGTGGCGCGCAGCGTCTGGCCCGGCAAGAGCGTGCCCGCAAAGGGCCCGAACATCAGGCCCGTTTCGCTCCAATTGCGCAGCGGCACGCGCTGGCCCATGATCTGCACGCGGTCTTCGGGGCCTGCACTCATGCGCGGCGACAGGCGCCGTCCGGCGACTTGGCCCAAATCGGCGAAAGCCAGGGCCGCCGCTTCGCGATAGCGCAGTTTGCGCATCTCGATCATCTCCGAAGCGCCGACTGCCTCGGCGACCTCGCCCACCAGCGCGCGTTTTTCGTCGTGCGCAAGGCCGGGCATGAAAAACTCGTCCTTGAAATCGCGGCTTTCGACGAGGCTCGCCACCATCGTATCGAGATGGCGGCGCGCATTGGCGTCGTCGATCTCGTTGTAGAGGCGCACGAGCACGAGCAGCTTGCGCGCCGTGCCCATCTCGCGCGCCAGCAGCGGCTCGAGACTCTCCGGCACCACAAGGCGCGACATGCGCCGCGACAGATTGTCGGCAAGCTGCGGTGCGGCCGCGAGCAACGGCAGGGCCGCGATCTTGCGGCGCAGATCGCGCGTGGTTCTGAGCTCCTCCATCGGATCGCGCTCGGCGAGCTTTGCGGGCCCGGCCAGTGCCGCGTCGAGCATGTCGACGGCAGCCGCACCGAGATGCGGCAGGGCATGCACGCCGTTGAGCCGCGCGATCTCGGCCACGAACGGGCTGCGATTGGCGCGCACGGCGTCCGCGTCGCCCGCGATCGCAAGGCTGGCGCGGATCTGGATCGCGAGCGCATCGGCCGGGCCCACGAGCATGGCGGCGGCGATCTTGAGGCGCAGCATGTGCGCCAATGTCTGGTCGAGCAGTTCGATGGCGGCGGGGGTGCGCACGCCGGCGAGCAGCTTGAAACACGTATTCGCGCGCGCCGCAAAATCGCCCGGCGGGGCCGCCGCCAGCGCAAGCGCCAAAGCAATACCGGCCTCGAGCGGAGCCGCCGTCGCGGCTGCATCGAGTGCCGCCGCATCGGCCGCCGCCGCCTGCCCGCGGCGGAGCGCAACCTCGACCGCGCGCATGGCGGCATCGACCATGTCGAGCGTCTGGCGCATGCGCTCGGCCACCGGCTTCTGGCTGTGCTGGCCCTGCGCAATCGCCACGCGCTGCAGATACTCCTGGAACTTGGTCGAGGCGTTCAGAATCTTGCGATGTTCGCGCGGATCGAACATCAGTTCGGTCGCGGTCACGCGCACCTGCTCGAGGTAGGGTTGCGCCACGCGAAACAGCAATTCGCGCGCGGGCGTTTGAAACACGTCGTCGGGGTTCTGGCACAGCATGAAGCGGAAAGCTTAGCCGGTCGGCAAGCCGCCAACCACTGCTATCGACGCAATCGCTGGAGGCAGGCGCGCAGTTTTTCCGGGATGGGTATCGGGCGCTGCGTGTCGCGGCGCACGAACACATGCACAAAATGCCCCTCGACGCGCGCCGTCGCTTCGCCCGCCTTGAACAGGCCGAGTTCGTAGCGCACCGAACTGGTACCCAGATGCGCCACGCGCAAACCCGCCTCGATCGTGTCGGGGAACGCGAACGAGCCGTGGAAGCGGCACATCGTTTCGACCGCAAGCCCGACCGTGTCGCCGTTGCGGAAATCGAGACCGCCCTCGTCGATCAGCCAGCGATTGATGACCGTGTCGAAATACGCGTAATAGACCGCGTTGTTGACGTGGTCGTAGACGTCGTTGTCGCGCCAGCGTGTGGGCACGTTTTCGAAATGCGGGAACGCGTCGCGCGCGGCGGGCAGTCTTTTCTGCTCGGCCATTTTTTCAGCAAATCCCGGCAAGGGCGTCGAGCACGTCGTCGGGCCGCTCGACCATCAGCATGTGGCCCGTCGCGGGCAGCGTCTTGGACGTCGCGTGTTCGACGGCGGCGACGAGGCTTTGGGCGGCCTTGGGCGGGGTCATGCGGTCTTGGGCGCCGAGCAGAAAAAGTGTGGGGCACGCGACCTTGGACGCTGCGGCTTGCGCGCCTTGATAGGCGTTGCACGCGGCAAGGTCGGCGGCGAGCGCCCCCGGTTTGGCGCGCGCCAGCAATTGCGCCCCGCCGCCGGTCATCCAAGCGCCCGGCGCTTGCGCGCCGCCCAGTTGGGCATGCGCCCCGAAACCCCAATCGACGATCATGGCGGCCGCCGCCGGATCGTCGGCGGCAGCGGCGGCCAGAAGTTTTGGATGCACCGGCATGGTTGCGGCCACGCCCAGCAGTGCCAGCGACGCAACGCGCGTCGGGTGATGGGCGCTTGCGTGCAAAGCGACGAGTGCGCCCATCGAATGGCCGACCAGGCTTGCTTTGGCGGCACCCACGGCATCGAGCAGGCCCACGACAAAATCGGCCATCGCCGCGACGGTGCCAAGCGGGGCGCCGCCCGAGCGCCCATGGCCCGGCAGATCGACCGCGAGCACGTTGCGGCCGTGATGGGCGAACCAGCGCGCTTGCAGCATCCACACGGTGTGGTCCATGCCGGCCCCGTGCAGAAACACGAGCGTCGGGCGGTCGGCCGCGAAGGGCTGCCCGCCCGTGGCCGCAAAAATCTTGGTGCCTGCGACGTCGATTTCCATCGCCTAACCCTTTGCTGCGGCCTTGAGGGCGGCGGCGAGATCGTCCTGCAGATCGGCCGCGTCTTCGAGCCCGATCGACAGCCGGATCATTTCTTCGCCGATCCCGGCGGCCTTCAGCGATGCCGCATCCATCTGCTGGTGCGTGGTCGAGGCCGGATGGATCACAAGCGATTTGGCGTCGCCGACATTGGCAAGATGGCTGAAGAGCTGCAGCGCTTCGATGAAGCGCTTGCCCGCCGCGCGCCCGCCCTTGATGCCGAACGTGACGATCGAGCCCGCCCCCTTGGGCAGCAGGCGTTGGGCCAAAGCATGGTCGGGATGGCTTGCAAGGTCGGGATGGTTGACCCAGGCGACTTGGTCGTGCGCCTCGAGGAAGCTTGCGATCGCGCGCGCGTTCGCCACATGGCGCGCCATGCGCAAAGGCAGCGTCTCGAGGCCTTGCAGCAGATGGAACGCGTTGGTCGGCGAAAGGCACGCGCCGAAATCGCGCAAGCCTTCCGCACGCGCGCGCATCGCAAACGCGGCAGGGCCGAACTCCTCGGCAAAATCGAGCCCGTGATAGCCCGCATAAGGCTCGGTCAATGTCGGAAACTTGCCCGACGCTTCCCAATCGAAGCGGCCGGAATCGACAAGCGCACCGCCGATCGCAACGCCATGCCCGCCGATCCATTTGGTCGCCGAATGCATGACGAGATCGGCCCCGTGTTCGAAGCCGCGAAAAAGATAGGGCGTGCAGAAGGTGCAGTCGAGCATCAAGGGCAGCTTCGCCGCGTGCGCGACGTTCGCCACGGCGTCCACATCCATCACTTCGAGCCCCGGATTGCCGAGCACTTCGCCGAACAGCAGCCGCGTTTCGGGGCGAATGGCGGCGGCGAAGGCTTTGGGGTCGCGCGGATCGACGAAGCTCGTGGAAATGCCGAAGCGCGGCAGCGTGTGCGCAAACATATTGTGCGACCCGCCATAGATCGAAGCCGAGGCGACGATATGCCCGCCCTGCCCCATCAGCGTGACGATGGCGAGATGCAATGCCGCCTGGCCCGACGCCGTGGCGATCGCGGCGACCCCGCCTTCAAGGGCGGCGATGCGCTCCTCGAGCACGGCAACGGTCGGGTTCGAAATGCGGCTGTAGATGTGGCCCGCACGCTCGAGATTGAACAGCGACGCCGCATGGTCGACGTCTTTGAACACGTAGGACGTGGTCTGGTAGATGGGCACGGCGCGTGCCCCCGTCGTCGCATCGGGATGCTGGCCGGCATGCAGGGCGAGCGTGTCGAAGCGCGGAAATTTGTCGGCCATGGCCCAGCCCCTCTTTCAAAAAAGAACCGCCCGGCGGCACTTTTGTGCGTCTTCCGGGCGGCTCCAAACCAGCATGCGCGTCCCTGTTCAACTCGCAGCGGAAGCAAACCCTACCCAGACGCGGGCAGCGCCGTCAATTGCCGAGATGCGCACCTCACAACCCGAGAAACCGAGCGAGGTGCTCTTCTTCTTCCTGCAATGCAGACTTGAACGCGGCATCGCTGGGTGCGCGCCCGTTCGCATAGCCCGTCTGCACCTGCAACTGCCCGTCGCGAACGGCGACATTCGCCCAGCCGATCGCCTGGCCGCGCCACAGCATCGGCAGCGCGTAATAGCCGCGCACGCGTTTCGGGGCAGGCGTATAGGCCTCGAAGCGATAGGCCCAGCCCCAGAATGTCTCGAAGCGGTCGCGATCCCACACCACGGGATCGAACGGTGCCAGCAGGCGCAGCTGGTCGCCTTGCATTGCGTCGTCGGCAAAACGTCGGCTGGCGGGATTTTCGCCCGCCGGCCAATACCAGCGCACGCCCTCGACCGTCGCTTTCGCAAGCCGTTCTTTGGCGCGCGCGAGTGCGGCACGCCGCTGCCCCTGCCATTGCGGCACGGCCGCCATGCCCAACCACGCAACGAAGCGCGCGAGCGTGGCGGCGGGCAGCGGCGCATATTTGCCGACGACGACGTCGACCAGCGCGTCGAACGCGGCGTCCGGATCGCCCGGCCCATCGATTGCCGCACGATGCGGCGGCGCATACAGACGCACGCCGCTCTCGCGCCGCGCCACGCGCAACAGGCCGCGACGATGCAGCCCGTCGAGCAGCTGTGTGCTCGCCCGGCTGTTGCCGCCGAACCAGTTTTTTGTCGTGCCGTGGTCGAACGCGGCATCGACCGCGCGCGGATGCGCCACGCCGTTGTCGCGCACGAATTCCAGCACCGCCTCGGCCTGCGCCCACCGTGTTTTGGACCAGCTCTTGCGCGCCGCGCGCGGATGCATGAGCGCGTGCGTGGCACGCGGCACGATACCGTAGTTGACGAAAAAATCTTCTTCGACCGCCAGACGCGGATAAAGCCTCTCGAGATCGCCCGCGCGATAGTCTTTGACGCGCAGGCGCAGCGTCAGGTCCTGCGCGCGTGCGGGTGCGCGAATCGGATCCATCTGCACGAAGCCGAGCTTGGCGATCGCGCGCGCGAGGCTCGTCGGCTTGAAGAGGCTGCGCGCGACGGCGTAGCGCCGCAAATGGTCGAGTGTGAGAATCGCAGGCATCTGCCGACGGTAGCACCGACGCCGCTTCGTTCGAGATCGCGGCTGTCCCGCTAAAACGATATTCCTTGTCGCAAGGGCATCGTTCCCAAAATCGGCGCTTGGCAAAGGGCGTTGCGGTTGGCATTGTGCCGCACCATTTTCGAGACAGGCAGCCCGGCCCTACCGGTTTGGGCGGGCTTGGCCGGGAGACGCGCATGAAGGTTGGCATCCCCAAAGAACGCCGCGCATTCGAAGCGCGCGTGGCAGCGACGCCGGACTCGATCAAGCGCATGAAGCCGCTTGGCTTGAGCTTTGCGGTCGAGGCGGGGGCCGGCCTCTCGGCGGCGATCCCGGATCAGGCGTACATCGACGCCGGTGCGGAGATCGTGGCCGATACGGCGAGCCTGCTTGGCCAGTCCGACATTCTGCTGAAAGTCGGCCGCCCGTTGACGGCCGCCGAAAACGGCGGCACGGATGAGCTCGCCGGCTTGAAGCAAGGCGCCGTTGTGGTGTCGCAGCTCGATCCCTATCGCAACAAAGACCAGGTCGCGTCGCTCGCGGCCCAAGGCTTTACCGCTTTTGCCATGGAACTCGTGCCGCGCATCACGCGCGCCCAGGCGATGGACGTGCTGTCGAGCCAGGCGAACCTCGCGGGCTACAAGGCCGTGATCGACGCCGCCGAACAGTTCGGCCGCGCCTTCCCGATGATGATGACGGCGGCAGGCACGGTTGCCCCCGCCAAGGTGCTTGTGATGGGGGCGGGCGTTGCGGGCCTGCAGGCGATCGCGACCGCGCGGCGCTTGGGCGCTGTCGTCTCCGCGACGGACGTGCGGCTTGCCGCCAAGGAACAGGTCGAGAGCTTGGGTGCGACCTTCGTGTTCGTGGACGACGAAGAAGCCCGCCAGGCCGAAACCTCGGGCGGCTACGCCAAGGAAATGTCGGACGCCTACAAGGCCAAGCAGGCCGCTTTGATTGCCGAAACGATCAAGAAGATGGACGTGGTGATCTGCACGGCCCTCATTCCGGGCCGCCCAGCCCCGCGCCTTGTGAGCGACGCAATGGTGGCTTCGATGAAGCCGGGCTCGGTCGTGATCGACCTCGCCGTCGAAAACGGCGGCAATTGCGAAGGCAGTGCGATCGGCCAGATCGTGCAGGCGCACGGCGTGAAGATCGTGGGTTACGCCAACGTGCCCTCGCGCCTCGCGGTCGATGCCTCGGCGCTTTACGCGCGCAACTTGGCGGAGTTCCTGAAGCTCATCGTCGCCAAGGACGGCACGCTCAGCATCGACCCCGCCGACGAGATCGTCAAAGGATCGCTGCTGACCCGCGAGGGCCAGATCGTGCATCCCAACTTCGCCTCTTAACGGAGAGCCAAAACCATGGCCGATTCTGCCCTTCTCGACCGGGCTGCACAGCTGGCGACCGACGCGGCTTCGCTTGCAGCCAAAGCGCGCGAACTTGCCGCCCAAGCCGCCATGACGCCCGAGGCCAGCGCCGGTGCCGGTCCCGATGCGCTGACCATGGGCCTGACCGTGCTCGTGCTTGCGACGTTCGTCGGCTACTACGTCGTGTGGCGCGTGACACCGGCCCTGCATTCGCCGCTGATGGCCGTCACCAACGCGATCAGCTCGGTCATCATCGTGGGTGCGTTGCTGGCGACCGGGGCTTCGGCCGTGGGCTTCAGCCAGGCAATGGGGTTCCTTGCCGTGGTGCTGGCTTCGGTCAACATCTTCGGCGGCTTCGTCGTGAGCCAGCGCATGCTCTCCAAGTTCAAAAAGAAGCAGAAATAGGCAAAGGGGATATCGATCATGGGTGCCAATGCCGCTGCGCTTCTTTATCTGTTCGCGTCGATCTGCTTCATCATGAGCTTGCGCGGCCTGTCGAGCCCGGAAACGGCGCGCGGCGGGAACATGTGGGGTGTCGTTGGCATGGCCGTCGCGATCCTCACGACGCTCGCTTTGCCGCAGACGAGTTCGTTCGGCCTCATCCTGGCCGGCATCGTCATCGGCGGTGCGATCGGCACGTTCGTGGCGCTCCGCATCGAGATGACGGCCCTGCCGCAGCTCGTGGCCGCGTTCCACAGCCTCGTGGGCCTCGCCGCCGTGTTCGTGGCAGCCGCCACGCTCTATTCGCCGCAGAGCTTCGGCATCGGCGTTCCGGGGGCCATCAAGGTCGCGAGCCTCGTCGAGCTTGCGATCGGCACGGCCATCGGTGCGATCACCTTCACGGGCTCGGTCGTGGCGTTTGCCAAGCTCCAGGGCCTCGTCTCGGGCGCGCCCCTGCAGTTCCCGATGCAGCATCCGTTCAACGCGCTGCTGGGCGTGCTGATCGTCGCCAACATCATGTGGCTGTCGATGACGGGCAGCCCCGCCGCCTTCTGGTGCTTGGTCATCCTGTCGCTGGCGCTGGGCTTCCTCTTGATCCTGCCGATCGGCGGCGCCGACATGCCGGTCGTCGTGTCGATGCTGAACAGCTATTCGGGTTGGGCTGCGTGCGGCATCGGCTTCACGCTGCAGAACTCGCTGCTGATCGTCACGGGTGCGCTCGTGGGCTCGTCGGGTGCGATCCTGTCCTACGTCATGTGCAAGGGCATGAACCGCTCGATCTTCAACGTGATCTTGGGCGGCTTCGGCACGGACGCGGCCGCTGGGGCCGCTGCGGGCGGCGTCAAAGAACAGCGCCCGGTCAAGCAAGGCTCGGCGGACGACGCGCTGTTCATCATGAAAAACGCGTCTTCGGTCATCATCGTGCCGGGCTACGGCATGGCGGTGGCGCAAGCCCAGCATGCGCTGCGCGAAATGGCCGACATGCTGAAGAAAGAAGGCGTGTCGGTGCGCTACGCGATCCATCCGGTGGCCGGCCGCATGCCGGGCCACATGAACGTGCTGCTCGCCGAAGCCAACGTGCCCTACGACGAAGTGTTCGAACTCGACGACATCAACCGCGACTTCGCGCAAGCCGACGTCGCCTTCGTGATCGGCGCCAACGACGTGACGAACCCGGCCGCCAAGACCGATCCCAAGAGCCCGATCTACGGCATGCCGATCCTCGACGTCGAGAAGGCCAAGACCGTGCTGTTCATCAAGCGCTCGATGGCCTCGGGCTATGCGGGCGTGGAGAACGAGCTCTTCTTCCGCGACAACACGATGATGCTGTTCGGCGACGCCAAGAAGGTCGTCGAAGACATCGTGAAAGCGATGAGCGGCGGGCACTAAACCTTCCGCTTCGCTTCGAACCAAACAAGCCCTCGGCCGCATCGCACGCGATATGGCCGGGGGCTTTTTCGTGCGCGCGCGATCGCACCCTGGTTTGACCGCCGCGCGGCATCGGTGATATCGTCTGCGATATCATTGGAGATATCCCCATGCCCGACATCCTCGTACGCGGCGTATCCGAAAAGACGGCAAAAGCGCTGAAGCTTCAGGCCAAAGACCAAGGCGTGTCGGTCGCGGATCTGGCGCGCAAAGCGCTCGACGAGGCGGCCATGCAAGCCGAGCGGCACGCGGCTTTGGCGCGGATCGAAGCGATAGGGATCGAAATCGCAAAAACCTGGAAGGGTCCAACGTCGCTCGAAATGCTTCGGGAAGACCGCGATCGCCGCTGATGTCGGTCGTCGATGCCAGCCTCTACGGCAGGCTTCTGTTTGGCGAGAGCGGTCATGCTGCCGTTCGAGAATTGCTGGGAACTGGCCGCATCTCCGGTCCACCAGTGCTGCGCATCGAACTTGCGAATCTCACGCGGCGCGCTGCAAAGCACCGCGCGCTCGACGCGACTGCTGCAGCAAAGCTTTTCGACGATCTGACGAAGGGCGTGGAGTTCGTTGCCGACGATGCAGCACTCGGGCAGGCCACGCTCGCCCTCGCCCTTGAACTCGACCATGTGGCCCAGGACTGCACCTATCTCGCCGTCGCGCGGGCGCTGCGGGTGCCGCTGGTCACGGCCGATGCGGTGTTCGCGCGCAAAGCCCGCCGCAAGGGGCACGCGGTCGAAATACTCTGAATGCCAAAAAGCCGCCGGGGCAGGCCCAGGCGGCTTTGGCGGAAACCCGCGAAATCGAACGGAAGCTTAGAAGCCTTCGCGCTCCAGGCGCTTGCGCTGCAGCTTGCGCAGGCGACGCACGCCTTCGGCCTTTTCGCGCGCGCGCTTTTCCGAGGGCTTCTCGAAATGGCGGCGCAGCTTCATTTCCCGGAAAATACCTTCGCGCTGCATCTTCTTCTTGAGCGCGCGCAGGGCCTGGTCGACATTGTTGTCGCGAACGATGACTTGCACGGGGGCCGTGCTCCTTTCCATAACCGTTTCAAGAGGTTAAGGGAGCATCCCGACCGCCTCAAGGCAACCGCGCGACCCTCCATCAACCGAATGAGCCGGGGCTTATAACATAGGCCTCGCGGGCTTGCAAAGCCTCGATTGGCCCCTTTTCGGCAGGCACCCACCGTGCCATATGCTTGACCAACATGGCCATTCTCAAGATCGCCCGCATGGGGCACCCCGTGCTTGCCCGCGTCGCCGACCCGGTCGAAGACCCGACCGACCCGGCGATTCGCGACCTCGTGGCCGACATGATCGACACGATGATCGACGCCCCCGGCACCGGCTTGGCCGCCCCGCAAGTCTATGTGCCGCTGCGCGTCGTCGTGTTCTTCGTGCGGCCCGAGCGCACGACCGGGATGGAAGGCGACACGCCGGTCGATCTGACCGTGCTGATCAACCCCGTGCTCGAGCCGCTGGGCCAGGCCGCCAACGCCGCCTTCGAGGGCTGCCTGTCGGTGCCGGGCCTGACCGGCAAGGTCAACCGCTTCACGCATCTGCGCTACAGCGGCTACGGCCTCGACGGGCAGCGCATCGAGCGCACGGTCGCAGGCTTCCATGCCCGCGTCGTGCAGCACGAATGCGACCATCTCGACGGCATCCTCTATCCCCAGCGCATGGACGATCTCGCCGAGTTCGGCTTCGTCGAAGAAATGCGCCGCCGCGCTGCAGAGCAAAACCAGGAGACGCAAAAATGAGCTTCGACCGCGCCCTTGCCCGCGACCGTATTTGCGAAGCAGCCCTGCCGCACATCGCGTTCGACGGCTGGACGGCCGCCGTGCTCGCGCGCGCGGCCGAAGATGCGGGCTACGATCCGCTCACGGCCCTGCGCGTGTTCCCGGGCGGCCCGGTCGAGGCGATCGCCCATTGGTGCGCCATGGCCGACCGCGCGATGGTCGAGGCCTGCACGACGGACGAAAATTTCGCCACGCTCAAAGTGCGCGAGAAAATCGCCGCCGCCATCCGCGCGCGCTTGTCCCCGCTCGGCCCCCATCGCGAAGCGGTGCGCCGCGCCCTCGCCGTGCTGGCATTGCCCACGGGTGTGGCGACCTCGCTGCAGACCGTGTGGCGCACGGTCGATGCGGTCTGGCACCTGGCGGGCGACCGTGCGACGGATTTCAACTATTATTCCAAGCGCGGGCTGGCCGCCGGCGTCTATTCGACGACGCTGCTCTACTGGCTCGAAGACAAGTCGGAAAACCAGGAAGACACGTGGCGCTTCCTCGACCGGCGCATCGCCAACGTGATGGCGATCCCGAAGGCGACGGCAAGCGTCAAAGCCATGTTCGGCAAGTTCCCGGACCCGCTCGCCCCTTTGCGCGCCCGCTTTGCCCGCGCGCGCTAGCGCCCCTTCTTCGCCGAACCCTTCGGGGCAAGCCACACGACGTGGCCCATCTTGCGGCCCGGACGCGGCTCGGCTTTGCCGTAGAGATGCACGATCGCCTGCGGGTCGGCGAGCAGGGACGGCACTTTGCGCACGTCGTCGCCGATCAGATTCTTCATGCGCGCGTCGCTGTGGCGCTCGGGACAGCCGAGCGGCAGTCCTGCGACCGCGCGGATCTGCTGGTCGAACTGGCTTGCCGGGCACGCATCGATCGTCCAATGGCCGGAATTGTGCGGGCGCGGGGCCAACTCGTTCACGAGCACTTGGCCCCTGCGCGTGACGAACATCTCGACCGCCAGCACGCCCACAAGGGCGAGCTTGGCCGCAACGAGGTGGGCGATCGCCTCGGCCTGCTCGGCGACGGCGCGCGACACGGGTGCGGGTGCGATCGTCTCGTCGAGAATATGGTGCACATGGCGGTTCTCGACCGGCACGTAGCTTGCGATCTGGCCGCGCCCGCGCGCGATCACGACCGAAATCTCGCGCTCGAACTCGACGAAGCCTTCGAGAATGCCTTCTTGCCCTTTAAGCACGGCCAGTGCGGCGTCGATGGTCGTCTTGGGCCCGATCTTGATCTGGCCCTTGCCGTCGTAGCCCATGCGCGTGGTCTTGAGCACGGCAGGCCGGCCGAGATGGGCAAGCGCCATCTCGAGATCGTGGCGGTTGCGCACGCGCGCGAACGGGGCCGTCGCGATGCCGATGCGGTTGAGGAACGACTTTTCCGCAAGCCTGTCCTGGCAGATCGCGAGCACCTTGGCCGACGGGTAGAGCGGCGTTTTGCTCGCCTGCACCACACCCTCGAGCGCATCGAGCGGGATGTTTTCGAATTCGTATGTCACGACGTCGCAGGCGGCGAAGAAGGCCTTCAATGCCGCCGCATCGCGATACTCGCCGACCGTGGCAACGCTCGCGACTTGGGCCGCCGGCGCATCCGCCTCGGGCCCGAACGAATGCGTGCGATAGCCAAGCCGTGCCGCGGCAAGTGCTGCCATGCGGCCAAGCTGGCCATTGCCCAAAATCCCGATCGTTGCCCCGGGCGGCAGACGCTTCACGCTCATTTGGGGACACTCATTTGGCGGGCTTCTGTTTGATCTTGGCGGTCTGGGCCGCGCGGAAACGGTCGAGGGCGGCCGCGATTTTCGCGTCGCCAAGAGCGATCACGGCGGCGGCCAGAAGCCCTGCGTTCGTCGCCCCCGCTTTGCCGATGGCGAGCGTGCCGACCGGAATGCCGGCCGGCATCTGCGCGATCGACAGCAGCGAGTCGAGCCCCTTCAAGGTCCGCGATTCGACCGGCACGCCGAACACCGGCAGGCGCGTGAGGGCAGCTGCCATGCCCGGCAGATGGGCAGCACCCCCCGCCCCCGCCACGATGCAGGCAAGCCCGCGCGATGCAGCACCGCTTGCATAGTCGTAGAGGCGCTTGGGCGTGCGATGGGCCGAGACGATGCGCGTTTCGTGCGGCACGCCCAGCTGGGTCAGGATTTCGGCGGTATGGCGCATGGTTTCCCAGTCCGACTGGCTGCCCATAATGATCCCGACCAGCGGCTTTTTGGCCATGCGTTGCATCTTCCTTCGCGTTGCGTTCGTCGCTTTGTCCGATCCACTATAGGGAGCCAAGGTCCGCCAGGGGAAGAACGATGCGTTCTTTTTCCGGCAGCTGTGGTATTTCAAAGACTCGGCAGCTTATTTCTGCGGCAAGCGGATGAAAATCGGCGATCCCACCAAAATCCAGGGCCCCGGCCCGGCAACGCCGGTCAAACGCGCCGACCCGGCGGCCCGTCCTGCGGGTGCTTCGACGGGTGCGGCCGTCGGCCTGCGCACGCCGGTCGACATGGCGCAGGTGCTGGGCATCCCGGAAGCCGAATTCACGCCCAAGGTCCGCGACGCGATCATGCGGCTGATGGCCGAGGTCGACAAATTGCGCCGCGAGGCGGCCCAGGCCAATGCGCGCAGCGCGCATCTCGAACGCCTCGCCGACCAGGACAGCCTCATTCCGGTCTTCAACCGGCGCGCCTTCGTGCGCGAGCTTGGGCGCATGCAGTCTTTTGCCGAGCGCTACGACCAGCCTTCGAGCCTCGTGTATTTCGACGCCAACGGCCTCAAGAACATCAACGACACGCACGGCCACGCGGCGGGCGACGCACTTCTCGCCCACATCGCGCGCGTGCTCGTGTCCAATGTGCGCGATACCGACGTTGTCGGCCGCTTGGGCGGCGACGAGTTCGGCGTGATTTTGACCTACATGGACAAGCCGCTCGCCGACGAAAAGGCCGCGTTCCTCGCAGGGCAAGTCGAAGCCAGTGCGCTCGATTGGCGCGGCGTGTCGATCCGCCCGTCGGTCGCGTGGGGCGTGTACACGTTCCGCGGCGGCGACGACATTTCGCGCCTGCTCGAGAGTGCGGACCGCGAAATGTACGAACGCAAACGCGACGCCAAACGCGGGCCGGGCTGAGATTCTACGCGATAATGTCGGGCAGCAACTGGCTTTCCAGACGCGCGAGCTGGTCTTTGAGCGCCAATTTGCGCTTCTTGAGGCGCTGCACCTGGAGCATGTCGATGGGCCTGTGCTCGAGCAGGCGCGCAATGACGTCGTCCAGATCGCGATGCGCGCTTTGCAACTCGGCGATCTGGCGGCGGATTTCTTCGAAAAGCGGATCGTCCATCGACGGCGGGGCCGGAGCAACTTGATGCCAAAAACGAAGGCGAGTGTAGCAGCAAAATCGCGCCCGCGAAACGACGGTCTGTGGGATTTCGTGTGCGCGCTTTATGCCAGACCCGGCGTGGCGCAAGCATGCCTCGCCCTGCAGGACGAATACGGCGCCGACGTGCCGCTGCTGCTGGCGGCAATCTGGCACGGGAGCGCCGCGCGCGGGGTCCTTTCGGCCGTGCGCGCAAGGCGTTGGAAGGCGCACGCACGCGCGTGGCGCACGCAGATCGTGGCCCCGCTGCGCCAAGCGCGCCGGGCACTCAAAACGCACGAAGCAGCCGACCTCTACGCCGCCGTCAAACGCGCCGAGCTTGCCGCCGAAAAGCTGCAGCTCGAAGCGTTGGAGCGCGATGCGGCTTTGCATGCGACGCGCTCGGCCCGCACGCGCCAAGCGGACGCGCGTGCCAATGCGCAGCTTGTGCTGCAGCGCGGCAAAGATTCGGCGACGTTGCGCAAAATTTTTTCGGCCCTACGCCAGGCGCCTTGAAATCAAGGGCATGCGGCGGAACTTCGCCCGCGAATGCAACCTTCGCGGAGGCCCGCATAACCCCGTACGCTTGCGCGCGCTTCGAACGAGGCATAGGCTTCGTTACGGTCCCGTGACGATAGCGGGACGCTCGCGCAAGACGAAGGAGGTTGGGAACATGCCAAAATCCGATCGCATCCGCTCGCTGCAAGCCAAACACGCCAAAATCGACACCGAGCTCAGCCACGAAGAGGCCCGGCCGATGCCCAACGACGGGGTCGTCGCCACGCTCAAGCGCGAAAAACTCCGAATCAAAGACGAAATGATGCGCATGTCCGGCTAGACGCCGGACGCGCAATTCTCAGCCGGAAGCCGGCAGACGCCTTTTGGCGTAGTGGACCAGCATTTTCACCATTACGTCGATGAAGGCGTCGCCGGTCTTCATGCGATCCGAATGTTCGATCGCCGGAATGAGCGTGGCGATGCGCTTGGCGCGCGCGTCGAGCTCCGACGGCGCTTGAGTCGGCAGCGGCTTCACCCAGATCGGCGTCTCGCGGATGAAACCCGCGAAGAACTCGAACAGCTCGCGATGCTGAGGCGTAAGATTCTTGAGTTTGGTCAAAAAACGCGCGCGATCGACGATGACGATCTCGGTTTCCTTGACGCCTGCGCGCGCGGTCGCCATGCGCGGGCTGCCGTCGAGCAACGCAAGTTCGCCGAACATGTGGCCCGGCGGCAAGGTGGCGAAGGGCGGCACGTTCGGCGTTGCAAGCTTCAGCAGTTCGATCTCGCCGGTTTTGACGAGGCACGCATAGTCGCCGGACTCGCCTTCGCGAAACACGATCGTGCCGGGTCGGTATCTTCGGACCTGATCGCTCACGACAACACCTCGATCGGCTAGCTTTCCGTCTTCGCGCGTTCGCGCAGCAGGAATTTCTGGATCTTGCCCGTCGATGTTTTCGGCAGCGGGCCGAACACGATTTTGCGTGGCACTTTGTAGCCTGCCAGATGTTGGCGTGTGAACGCAATGATGTCGGCTTCGCTGGCCGCAGCGCCTTCCTTGAGGGCGACGAACGCGCACGGCGTCTCGCCCCACTTCTCGTCGGGTCGTGCCACCACGGCGGCTTCGAGAATGTCGGGATGGCGGTAGAGCGCGCTTTCGACCTCGATCGTCGAGATGTTCTCGCCGCCCGAAATGATGATGTCCTTCGAACGGTCCTTGAGTTCGATATAGCCGTCTTCGTACATCACGCCGAGATCGCCCGTGCGGAACCAGCCGCCTTTGAAGGCCTTCTGCGTCGCGTCCGGATTCTTGAAATAGCCCTTCATCACGATGTTGCCGCGCATGAAGACCTCGCCCATCGTCTTGCCGTCGGAGGGGACCGGCTTCAGCGTCTTCTCGTCGGCGACCATGAGCCCTTCGAGCACGGGATAGCGCACGCCTTGGCGCGCCTTGCGCACGGCGGCTTGCGCCGGCGGCAGCGCGTTCCATTCGTCGTGCCATTCGCACACCACGGCGGGCCCATAGACTTCCGTAAGACCGTAGACATGCGTGATGCGGAAGCCCATGCGCTCCATCTTTTCGATGACGGAAGCCGGCGGCGGGGCCGCCGCCGTCATGATGCGCACGGGCTGGTGCGGATCTTCGCGCATTGCTTCGGGCGCGTTGATCAGCATGTTCATGACGATGGGCGCACCGCACATGTGCGTGACCCCGCGTTCCTTGATGGCCGCGAAAATCGCGGGTGCTTCGACGCGCCGCAGGCACACATTGGTGCCCGCCATCGCCGCGATCGTCCAAGGGAAGCACCAGCCGTTGCAGTGGAACATCGGCAAGGTCCACAGATAGACCGGATAATGGCCGAGATCCCAGACCATGACGTTGCCGACCGCGTTCAGATACGCCCCGCGATGGTGGTAGACGACACCTTTGGGATTGCCCGTGGTGCCCGAGGTGTAGTTGAGCGCGAGCGGATCCCATTCGTCGCGGATTTTGACGGGCGAAAAATCGGGATCGCCGCCGGCCAGAAAATCCTCGTATTCGGCCGTGCCCAGCCGCTTGCCGCCGGGGCCTTCGGGATCGTCGATGTCGATCACCAAAGGCTTGCGCTTGGCTTTGGCGAGCGCTTTGGCGATCACGGGGGCGAACTCCGTGTCGGCGATCAGCACTTTGGTTTCGCCGTGGTCGAGCTGGAAGGCGAGCGTGTCGGCATCGAGCCGCACATTCATGGCATTGAGCACCCCGCCCGCCATCGGCACGCCGAACGCGCATTCGTAGGCGGCCGGAATGTTCGGCGCCATCAACGCGACCGTGTCGCCGCGCCGCACGCCCGCGCGTGCAAGCGCACTTGCCAAGCGCTTGCAGCGCAGATGCGTCTGCGCCCAGTTGCGCGAAATGCGCCCGTGCAGAATGGCGGTGCGCTTGGGCCACACGGATGCGGCACGCGCCAGAAACCCGATCGGCGACAAAGGCTCGTAGTTGGCCGCATTGCGCCCGAGATCGCGCTCCCATTTGCCCGGTTGGGGCAGCTTTGCGGTTTTCCTTTTCGCGGCGGTTCTCTTCTTGGCAGCCATCTATTTGCGCTCGTCTTTTTCGAGGGATTTGCGGAAGCGGCGCAAGCCGAGCCACACCGCGACGGCGACGATCGGGATCGCAACGCCGGTCGCGATGTCCTTGTCGATATGCAGGCCAGCCGTTTCGAGTGCGCGCGCACCGTATGCGGCCAGCGCGACCGTGTAGTAGGTGATGGCGGCGACCGACAGGCCTTCGACCGTCTGCTGCAATCGCAATTGCAGGCGGGCACGCCGATCCATCGAGCCCAGCAGTGCTTGGTTCTGCGCTTCGACCGCGATATCGACGCGCGTGCGCAGCAAGGCAACCGCGCGCGTGAGGCGCTGCGACAATTGCGTCAAACGATCGGCCGTCGATTGGCAGGTGCGCATGGCGGGCGCAAAGCGCCGCTCGAGAAATTCGCGGTAGGTCTGCAGACCTTCGATGCGTTCCTCGCGCAGCTCCTGCGTGCGGTGGCCGACGAGATCGGCATAGGCGGTGGCAGCACCGAAGCGGAAGGCCGAGGCTGCCGTTGCCTGCTCGATGCGCCCGGCAAGGGCGCTCAAACGGTCGAGCAATGCGCGCTGTTCGGGCAAGGCCTGGGCGTTGGGCATCGCATCCATGATCGCCAGCAAGTCGCTGTCGACCGTGCTGATCTTGGGTGCGATCTCGCGCGCCATCGGCAATGCCAGCATTGCCATCGTGCGATAGGTTTCGATTTCGAGCAGGCGCTGCACCAAGCGGCCGCTTTGGCGCGTGCCGAGGCCGTGGTCCTGCACGACGATGCGCGCGAACCCGTCCGGGTGCAGGCGAAAATCGGTCCAAGCGGTGGCCGCACGACCCGCAACGACGCTGCCGACGAGATAATCGGCATGCAGCCATTCGCCGAGATCTTCGGGCGAGGGATTGTCGTCCGCACGCGCAAGGACGGCCACATGCACGGCGACGAGCCGCGCACCCGGTATCGCTGCGACCCAATCGGGCGGGGCGAAGTCGATGGCGTTCTGCGCGAACGGTGTTGCGAAAGCGCCTGCCTTCAGGAAGGTCCAGGTGCAGAACTCGGTGTGCCGCTCCCATTTGAGGCGATAGCCGTCGAGCTCGGCCACAAAATGATTGGCGCCCGGCGGCGGGAACGCGACCCCGTAGCGCTGGCACAGGGCCGTGAGATGCGCATGGTCGCCCGCCGCCCCCTGCTCGCCCGACGTCATGGCCAAATGCGTGGCGCGCTCGGGGGCGGTCAGCGACAGGAACGGGCGCGCATGCACCTCGTTGGCAAGGGCCAGGCGCAGCGGATGGTCGTTTGCTTGAACCAAGGATTGGGACGGCAATTTGGGCGGCGTTTCCATGGACTCTCGGGCGTTCGAGGGGGGCCAACAGAGTTATGCAATATCGCGGCAAGCGAGGCCAGCCTTGCCCCCGAACCTGTGGAAAACCAGGCGATTTGGAAATCGGCGCCAATACGCCTACATTCTTCTCCGTATCCTCGTTTTCCGGAGCTTGCCCAACCCATGAGCCATCTTGCCCGCACCGACGCGCTGTTTTTCGCCGACAGCAATCTCGATCTCGCGCGGACCCAAGCGCAGACCAAAGCGGCCCTTTCCGGCATGGACGACGGCGAGCTCTATCTCGAATACCGCCAGTCCGAGAGCCTGTCCTTCGACGACGGCAAACTCAAAAGCGCGTCGTTCGACACCACGCAAGGCTTCGGCCTGCGCGCCATTGCGGGCGAAACGGCCGCCTATGCGCATGCGTCGGACTTGAGCCACGGGGCGATCGAGCGCGCCGCGCGCACGGTTGCGGCCGCCAAAGCAGGATATTCCGGCAGTGCGGCGGCCGACGGGCCCAAGGGGACGAACGCGCGCCTTTATGCCGACGACAATCCGCTCGAGCTCATGGCGTTTGCCGAAAAGACCAAACTGCTCGCCGACATCGACGCCTATGCGCGCGCCAAAGATCCGCGCGTGCGCCAGGTCATGTGCTCGATCGCGGGCGAATGGCAGGCGGTGCAAATCCTGCGCGCCGACGGCGAGCGCTTGGCCGACATCCGCCCGCTCGTGAGGCTGGGCGTGTCGGTCGTCGTGGGCCAAGGCGAGCGCCAGGAAAGCGGCAGCTTCGGCTGGGGCGGACGTTTTGCGTTCGGCCAAGTCGTCGATCCGGCCAATTGGCAGCACGGCGTGGACGAGGCCGTGCGCCAAGCGCTCGTCAATCTGGACTCGATCCCGGCCCCTGCCGGCGAAATGCAAGTCGTGTTGGGGCCAGGCTGGCCCGGCATTCTTTTGCACGAGGCGATCGGCCACGGGCTCGAGGGCGATTTCAACCGCAAGAAGACGTCGGCCTTCTCCGGCCTCATGGGCCAGCGCGTGGCGGCCCCCGGTGTCACGGTCGTCGACGACGGCACGCTGCGCGACCGGCGCGGCTCGCTCACGATCGACGACGAGGGCACACCCACCCAGCGCACCGTGCTGATCGAAGACGGCATTCTGGTGGGCTACATGCAGGACCGCCAAAATGCGCGCCTGATGGGCATGAAGCCGACCGGCAACGGGCGGCGCGAGAGCTTTGCGCATCATCCGATGCCGCGCATGACCAACACGGTGATGGCGGCGGGCAGCCACGATCCGGCCGAGATCATCCGCTCGGTCAAGAAGGGGCTCTACGCCGTCAATTTCGGCGGCGGCCAGGTCGACATCACGTCGGGCAAATTCGTGTTCAACGCGGCCGAGGCGTATCTGATCGAAGACGGCAAGGTGGGCCCGGCCGTGAAGGGCGCGATGCTGATCGGGGCCGGCCCCGAAGCGCTCACGCAAGTGCGCATGGTCGGCAACGACATGAAGCTCGATCCGGGCATTGGCACGTGCGGCAAAGACGGCCAGGGCGTGCCCGTGGGCGTGGGCCAGCCGACCTTGCTGCTCGACCGGCTCACGGTGGGCGGCACGGCGGCTTGACCGCTCCCAGCTTGACCGCTCCCAGCTTGACCGCGCCCAGCTTGACCGCGCCCAGCTTGACCGCAAAGGGACCGCACGCGTAGAAGCGGGACGCTTTCGCCCCCCGCCTCTAACCCCCCTGCCGAGGTTTTCCATGTCCGCC
>VYKU01000085.1_pt1 | contig 33613 bp, 33 predicted proteins | sample 5114491 | NCBI WGS metagenome assembly VYKU01 (sample SAMN12291796, study PRJNA351875) | freshwater metagenome | isolation source: freshwater lake | place: USA: Michigan, Gull Lake | collected 2011-07-05 | reverse complement strand
CCAACCCCCAACGCCCCACCCCCGCCGCAACCCGACCCGCTCGCCAGCAAGACGGACGCGTGACCGCCCACTCACCCCCCTAGCCACGCCGTCGCCAGGACGCATGGTGCGTGTGTGCGAAGCTAGCCGGGCGTCTAATCCCTAGCATTTGATCATGAGTGGGCAGACAATGGGAATCCCTGTCAAAGTCCTAGAGCCTATTCCTCAGGCAGACCTGCACCGGCTCCACGCGGGTCCGGACCGTCTCTGGAGCTTTAGCATGTGGACATACCCGGCGGTGGCGGTGGGAGTGATCCTCTCTCTGGCTGCTGTCGGGTTTTTTCTTTGGCTTGCCCGTGGTGAAGACGAACTCTGGGGCTGGCCGTTGCTCGGGTGGTTGCTGATGCTCGGCGTTTGGCTCGTCTACGACCTTGTGTATTACGCCGCCATTGTTAGGCTCAAGCGCGCTCAAGAGCGCGCAGCAAGGGTGATCGCGCAAGCCCCGCCGGGCATGCTCCCCTGCCCGACCTGCGGGAGGTTCGAGGCCGCCACGCCGACGGACAACCCCTGCTGCCTCGCATCCGGGCCAACTGCCCGGATCGAGGCCTGGCGCAACATGCTCGGCAGGTCGGCGGCACGCCTCAACTTCCCCAGTGCCCCCGTTCCTGATACGCACCCGCCCGGCTCGCCCACCTTTCCGGGCACTGTCGACCTGCCCAAAGACTTCGCTCGGCACGTCCGCCTGCTCCGCGCAAAATCGGGCGGGCGCGGCATGTTCCTGACTGCCGTGGGCTTTGTAATCGTTGTGCTCGCGGGCCAGCTGATCGAGACGGTTGGATGGATCAGCGACGCCTGGCCAATCCTGACCATCGCGGTGGCGTTCGGCATTACATACGGGGCAGCCTCGCTCTGCACGCAGTTCAACGCCAGGCGCCGGAAAAAACTTGCACGCGACCTGCAAGCCGCCAACTGGGCCTCGTGCACCCGGTGCTCCCACCCTGTCATCACCCAAGGCGAGGAGGTACTCTGCCCCGAATGCGGGCTACAGCTTGCCGACGCGACGCATCGCCAAAGATGGCGTTATTTTCTCGAATCCACGCCCAGGCCGGTTCCATAATCTCCTCCACCCTCACCCCACCCTCACCGCCGCCCGCACAAACTCGGCCATCGTCCGCTCTACAACGCGCGCCGACGCGTCCCGAGGGCGTACAACCCCTGCCGCTCCGACGCGCTCGACCCCCGACGGGCCAGGCACAACTCTTGACCACACGTCGGCTATTGCCCAGAGCCACACAGCCGTGGGCAACAACCTCATCGCCCTGTCAAAGGCTCTCCGCGAGCGGCGCGAGCCGATCGACGAGGCATCGAAAACGAAACTCGACCTATGAACGCCTACACAGGTCACAAGGCAAGCCCCGCACGGCTCAAAACCCCCGCGGGCAGCATCGAGATTCAATCCCCCAGGGCCGACCTGTGTCTGTGCTCGGACACCACGGCCCAGCACAAGCACAACGCAAACACCAGCATGCACCACGACGGCCCAGCCGCGCGTTGCCACGCCACCACCGACTCCCGCGCACTCACCCCCCCGGGCGGCAGCACAAACCCGGCCACCAGCACCGCGCACCCGATACCCACCACCCACCGCACCGCCACCCGCCGCGTTGATAAGAGGCACGCTACCGCCACCATCACCGGGATGAGCATCTGCACCAGATGCGGCGAGTTTGTCTGCGGGCCAAAACAGAGCACAGCGATGATCAGCAGCGACCACTCCAGCGCGACGATATCCCCCATCCCCTGCTCCCCCGCAGGCCTGTTGAACACCTTGACGCCGTAACGCCGGTAGAGCATCACCACGGCTAGGCCAAACGCACCCGCGACCGCACCCACCAACGCCACCGTCAGCAGGTTCATCCCCGCCGAGGCTGTCTGGCGTGCCGCCCACGAGGTAATCGCAACCCCGATCGACTGCACCGGCATCACCTTGGCCCCCACGGCCTCTGCGGGGTCCCCGGCCATGCCCGCAAGCCCCCGCATCGCCCGCACCAGATACTCTGCGTTCTGGCTCCAACCAAGGTACAACGCCGGCACCAGCGCCCACAATGCCGCCGAGCCCACCGTCGCCCCCGCCGCCGCGAACCTCTTGCGCAGCAACAAATACGGCACCGCCGCCAGTGTTACATACTTGATATTCGCCCCAAACCCCAACGCAACCCCAGCCAGCACAGGCCGACGCACCATCCACCGCAGCGCGAGCAGCCAGCAGAGCACCATCAACAGGTTGCTCTGGCCCATGTTCATCTCCGCACGCAACTTGTCGGCCAGCAGCAGCATCACTCCAAGCGCAAACGCGGCAAAGGTCATCGCATCCCGCCGAAGGTTGAACCGCCTGGTCATCTCATCAGCGCCCAGCACCAGGATCAGCACCAGCAGCGCCAGCCGAATGCACAGCCACACCACCCCGGCCACCTGTATCCCCAGCGAGACCAAGGGCGCCATCAGCACCGCCAGCAGTGGGGGGTAGATGTACCCGAGCTCCCCCGCCTTGTACAGGTCCGTACCCCGCACCAGCGCCTCGGCACCACTATAAAACTCGTAAAAATCCCGGAACTGCCGGTCCAGCGGCTCACCCGCACGCGTCATCCGGCTCATCGAGCCGTTGCCCAGCCAAATCAATAACCCCATAACCCCCAACAGCATCCCCACCGTCGCGGCCCGTTCCAGTGCGCTGCGACCCCCGGTGCTTGCGTCAGGCATAGTATTGCAGTCTAGCCCGCGGATGCACCGGCGACAGGCCACTGCTCCCCATAAACCACTCGGCAGGGCCAGGGTGGGGTCCGAAACCGGAAGACACAAACCGCTCGAATCAAGGCTTGCTCTCACCTACGCGTAAGGGAACCATCCGTGGCCTGCGTCAACTCACGCCCCACCATCTCCGTCCAGCGCCCCGTCGAGGTTAACCACGCCACACCCACCTCCACGGCTGTCATCACCGTCGTCATGCCGATGTTCAACGAGCACGCCACACTGCCCGAAACCCTCACGCTCGTGCAACAGTTCACCCGCGACAACCCCTGGTGCCACTTCCTCTTCATCGACGACGGCTCAACCGACGGCACCGACACGCTCCTGGACCAAAGCAACATCCCACGCAGGCATGAGCACGCCCAGGGCACCCTAAGCCCACCCATCACCTGGGAACGCCTAGCCACCAACTCCGGCAAGGGCCTGGCCGTCGCCCACGGCATCGAACTCGCCACCACACCCATGGTCGCCTTTATGGACGGCGACATGGCCTACAGCCTTGACCACATCCCCGAACTCGTCGAGGCCCTCCAATCCTCCGACGTCGTCATCGGCTCCCGACACGAGTCGGCCGAGGAACGACGCAACACCAAACGCAAACGGCGATGGATGGGCCAGGTCTTCAACTGGATCGTCCGCGTCTTCCTCTCCCTTCCTTACCGCGACACCCAGGCCGGCCTCAAGGCCTTCCGCAGCGATGCCGCGCGACGCATCTTCACACGCAAGCGCCTCAGCGGGTTTAGTTTCGATGTCGAGCTACTCTTTATCGCTCGCGTGCAGCACCTCTCCGTCGCCGAGACCCCTGCCCGCGTCAACCGCGCCCACCGCAGGCAACCCTCCTCGGTCAACCTCGCCACGCAGCCGATGGTGATGATGCTCGACCTGCTCCGCATCCGCTGGAACCACCTCCTTGGCCGATACAACTAACAAGATACTCCTGAGTTTCGACGCCGAGGAGTTTGACCTCCCCCTCGAGCACGGCCAGGCGATCGACGAATCCCAACAACTCTCCATCGGCGGCGAGGGCCTGGCCCGCGTCCTGGACATGCTCGACCAACGCAACGCCGTGGCCACCTTCTTTGTTACCGCCACACTCGCCCAAGCCCACCGCCCCCTCATACACCGCCTCATCAAACGCCACGAGCTCGCCTCCCACGGCCTCAACCACCGACCGCCCACTATCGACCAACTCCGACCCGCCAAGGACGCCCTCGAACAAATCGCCGGCGTCCCGATCCTCGGCTTCCGACCCGCTCGCCTAGCGCAGCTCCCCGCAGCCGCCCTTCGCGATGCAGGCTTCATCTACCACTCCTCCGAAAACCCGACCTGGATCCCCGGCCGATACAACAACTTCTTCCGCCCACGCACACCCCACCTCAAGCACGGCATCCTCGCCATCCCCGCCTCAGTTACACCCCTGATGCGCTTCCCACTCTTCTGGCTCACGTTCAAGAACGCCCCGCGATGGCTCACACGCTTGGCAACACGCGCGGTCCTGGCCCGCGACGCGCACGCCGCCCTCTACTTTCACCCATGGGAATACTGCGACCTCAATGGGTGGCACCTCCCTCGCACCATCGCCGGCAACTGCGGCCAGCACCTGACCGCACAGATGCACGACCACCTCGCATGGCTGGCCAATCGCGCAACCTTCCAGCGGTACGACGACTTCGCCAAGGCCTTCGGGAGATAGCGACAAGCGATCAGTGATGAGCAACGAGTAAAGGCAGGCGCACGGCCTGTGCTTGTCTTTCCTCGTCGCTCATCGCTCGCCACTCATCGCTTTCCTTCCCCCCTCCGCGCTGGCCATCGCTACTACGAACAGCGTCCACGCCGGGAAGAGCTCTAACACAGGCACCACCTCGATACCCAACGCTATCAGCAACGGCCACCTGAACCCCAGCACCGCAAAGAGCACCAGCGCCGTCGCCACATCGAGCACCCACTGCACGGGGGGCAAAAACACCATCCCAAACCCCAGCACATCAGACACCCCCGCCACCAGCAACGCCCATCGCCACCTCGGCAACCTCCACGCCACCAAAAACTGCTCGTACAACCTCTTCAACACGCCACCCCTTCCCCGGCAACCCACCACCACCCTAACCCCTACACCCCTCAACAGGCCCCCCAACACACCCTTGACGCACGCCGGCCCGGTGCTAATCTTCCCGCTCGGGCAGTTAGCTCAGTTGGTAGAGCACCGCATTGAAAATGCGGGTGTCCCCGGTTCAAGTCCGGGACTGCCCATTCACCCACCTCCAACAAACCACACCTCATTTGACCATTCGGCCATTCGGCCATTTGGCCACCTTCACACCCTCCCCGCCAACTCCAGCCCCTTCTTACCAATCACCTGCTCGGCATACGCGTTCATCGCGTCGCGCAGCTGCTCAAAGCTCTCCAGCACATAGTAAATCGGCTGAAAATGGTCGATCTCAAACGCCGTGCTGCACACGCGCTCTAAATCAAACGCCCTCCACTCCGCCACCGGCCGCTCGACGCACGGCTGCGCTGACTCCGGGCCATCGATCCTCTTCTCCCACGAACCACTTAACGCATACGGCGCCTCCCCATGGCTGCTCACCAGCCCGCTGCCATAAATCTTCACACGCCCGCCCTCCTTGATAAGCCCAAACTCCACCGTGAACCAGAACAGCCGCCCAAGCCGCTCGATGTGGTACGGATCATCGCACAACAACGCCGCACGCCCGTACGTCTGCAAAAAGTCCGCAAACACCCGGCTGGCGTGCAGCGGCACATGCCCGAACACATCGTGAAAAATGTCCGGCTCGGGCAGATAGTCCATCACCTCGCGCGGGCGGATCAGCACCGTCGTCGGGAACTGCCTTGCCGCCAGGCACGCAAAGAACGACTTGGCCGGCAAGTACCCCGGCACCCCAAAGCTCGCCCAGTCTGAAACCTCCCCCAGGTACCGGTTGATCCCCTCCAACTTCGTGCCCTTCTTGAGCACCACCCCGTCGCACCCGATGCACTCCTGCTCCAACGCCGTGTCGACCAGCAGCGGTATCCGCTCACCCGTCAGGCGGAGGATCTTCAACCCATCAATAAACGTTCGGCTGACCTGCTCTTCCAGCACCGACCACCGCCGCTTAAACAGCTCACGCCAGACCTCGTGGTTCTCACGCGTGTACTTGTGGTACCGCTGCGTGATGTAGAACCGGCTCGCGTCGATCTTGCTCGCCGGCAGCCCCGGTGCCGCGTCGGCGTTCTGCTGCGCCAGCCGGGCCTCGTCTGAGTCGATGATGTTGTTGTACCGGATATCAGCCCGCATCGTAAAGGCTCCTAACAAGGGACTACCCACCCATCCCCGACCGGCAACTCTATATCGGCCCCACCCCCTGCGTGCTATACTTCCCCCCGCGTTGAAGCCGGCTCCGGGCGTGTGCCCCGGCCACCCGGCTCCTAACTCTCAGCCCCACCCATCGGCAGGGCTTGAAAGGACAGCACCATGGCTCGTAACGTCCAGGTCCTCCTCGTTGAAAACGTCGACAACACCGGCATCGTCGGCGACGTCGTTAACGTCCGCAAGGGCTTTGCCCGCAACTATCTCCTCCCCCGCGGCCTGGCCACCACGCCCGACGAGGCCAAAGTAGCCGAACTGCAGGTCAAACGCAAAGACGCCATCAAGGCCCTGGGCACGCTCCGCACCGCACGCGAGGCCCTCATCGCCAAGCTCGCCGGCCAGCAACTCACCATGGTCCGCTCCTGCAACGACCTGGGGATTCTCTACGGTGCCGTTACTCAGCACGAGATCGCCGTCGAACTGGCTAAAGCCGGGTTCCCGGGCGTTGTCGACCGCGAGGTCCGCATCGCCCTGCCGATCAAGCGCGTCGGCGATTACGCCGTGACCATCAAGTTCAGCCAAATCCAAATCCCCGACGACGACTCGGCCAAGGCCTCGGCCAAGCCAAGCAAGAAGGCCGACGCCGTCCAGCCCGATCTGGAGGCCGAGGTCAAAGTCTTAGTCAAGCCCGACCGCGAGCTGGACCTCAACCGCACGCGCGACGAGGCCGAGGCCGCCGTCGATGCCTCGATCATCGAAAAACGTGCCAAGGACAAGTCGGCCACCTTTGCGACCGAAAAGCCCAAGTCCAAAGAAGCCCCGGCTGAGCCGAAGCCCTCAAGCAAAATGGGCTGGGGCACCAAGCCCCCCGCCGACACAGGCGATACGCCCCCCAAGGCCGAGAAGGCACCCAAGGCCGAGAAGGCCGACAAAAAGTCCGACAAGAAGAAGTAACCCCTGCCCCTAGGCACCCCGGACCTCGGGCACCCCGGACTTTGGGTAGCCCGGAGGTCCCGGCTATCCAGCAAAACAATCTCCCAACCCCCGGCAATATCACGCCACCCCGTGGCGTTTGGCCGATAGCCTTACGCAGTTTCCACCCCACGTAAGCACACCCGGGGGGGCGCGGGCACGTATGGAGGTTGGCCATGATCCCTGCTCCACTAAAGTCTGATGCCGTGCCCACGACGTCGGTTGCCCCCATCGCCCCCAAGGCCTTCGGCCTCGACCACGCCCGGCACCTGCTCTGGCGTGCTGGCTTCGGCGCCTCCCCGGCACAGGTGCGCACCGTCGCCGGGTGGGGGCTTGACCGCTCGTTGGACTATCTGATCAACTTTGATAAGGTCAAGGACGAGCCTGTCGAGGCCTCCCTCTTCCGCAGCGACATCATCCGCCCGCCAACGCCCGAGGAACGCGAGCTCAACCGCCGGGCGCAGCGTGAACGCGACGAGGACACTTTGGCCGAGCTTCGCCTGCGCCGCCAGCAGGCCGAGCGCGAGGACCGCGAGCAGATGAAAAAACTCCAGCAGTGGTGGCTGACCAAGATGGTCGAGACCAGCCGGCCGCTGCAGGAAAAACTCACGCTCTTCTGGCACGGGCACTTTGCCACCAGCTACCGCACGATCGAAGACAGCTACCACATGTTCGCCCAGAACCGCCTCTTCCGCAAGCACGCCGCGGGGAGCTTTGCCGACCTCCTCGGCGGGATCATCAAAGACCCCGCCATGATCGCATACCTCGACAACAACGACAGCAAAAAAAACAAGCCCAACGAGAACCTCGCACGCGAACTCATGGAGCTTTTCACCCTCGGCGTCGGCAACTACACCGAGCAGGACATCAAAGAAGCCGCACGCGCACTGACGGGCTACACCTTCAAGGACGACGAGTTTGTCCTCGAGAAGAACAACCACGACACAGGGAGCAAACGCATCCTCGGCCGCACCGGCAACATCGACGGCGACGAGTTCGTCGCCATCCTCCTCGCCCACCCCGCCTGCAGCACCTTCCTTGCCACCAAACTCTACCGCTTCTTCGTCCACGACTACCCCACCGGCGACACACCCTTTGACAACGCCGCCAAGCTCGTCATTAGCGACATGGCACAGCGCTTGCGCGCCACCCGATTCAACGTCGGCAAAACCCTCGACGCCCTCTTCCGCAGCGAGCACTTCTACAGCCCCGCCATCATGAACCAGCAGATCAAAGGCCCCGCCCAGATGGTCGTCGGGGCCATCCGCTCGATGGGCGTCCCACCCAGGGATATCAGCGTCCTCTCCGACGCCGCCGAACGCATGGGCCAGACCGTCTTCGCACCACCCTCAGTCAAGGGCTGGGACGGCGGACGCTCCTGGGTCAACACCAGCACCATGTTCGTACGCCAGAACCTCATGGTCTTCCTCCTCACTGGCCGACGCCCACAAGGCAAAGACGGCCTGGCCGACCGCGAAAACTTCCAAGGCGCACTCCTGCTCGCCGGCCTGGCCGATACGTACCCCGAAGCCAAGACCGGCCAGACCCCCGACATGCTCACCGCACTCCTCCGCTTCACCGTCGGCACCCCCACCCCCGCTGGCCGCCCCGTCCTCGAAGAATACCTCGCCGACACCGGCAACACAATCACGCCGGAAAACCTCACCGATCTGATGATGCTGGTCACGGCGCTGCCCGAGTATCAGTTGTGTTAGTTAGGCAATAGGCAATTGGCAATGGGCAATAGGCGCACAAGTGCTTATCGAAGGCCCAACAAACACGTTCGCGCCTATTGCCCATTGCCCATTCCCCATTGCCCTGCCTTCCTGCCTTGGAGCCTCCCATGTTCGACCTCAACAACCCCTCGGCGTTCACCCGGCGGCGGTTCCTGGCGCACGGGCTGACGCTCGCCTCCGCCGCCGTTACCGTCCCAGCCTTCCTGCAGCGCAGCGCGCTCGGGCTGCCGCAGCCCGCGCCCGGCATGACCAGCATCCCCGGCGTGCCCGAGGAGCGCATCGTCGTCGTCGTCCAACTCTCCGGCGGCAACGACGGGTTGAACACCGTCGTCCCCTACCAGGAGGCCGCCTATTACAAGTCACGCACCAGCATCGGCATCCCAGCCGGGCGCGTCCTCAAGGTCGGCGATGAGGTCGGCCTCCACCCGACGATGACCGGGTTCAAGGACCTCTACGACCAGGGCCTGCTGACAATCGTCCAGGGCGTCGGCTACCCCAACCCCAACCGCTCCCACTTTAAAAGCATGGACATCTGGCACACCGCCGACACCACCGCCACAGGCGACGGGTGGCTCGGACGCTACTTCGATAGCCAGTGCTGCGGGTACGGCGCAGGCGAATCAGGCCAGGCACCCACCAAGCAGGCCAAGGCCGCCGCGAAGATCGACAATACCCAGATCGGCATCGCCATGGGACGCGAGGCCCCCCTCGCCATGCGTGGCCGCTCGATCCAGCCGATCGCCTTCGAGTCGGCCGACCTCTTCCGCTGGACGGGCAGCGCGGAAGAAAAATCGTTGACAAAGTACTACGACAAACTGACCAAGGCCAGCGCGCAGGAAGTCGCCGCGGGCATGCGCGAGACCAACTCAGACTTCCTCGGACGCACCGCCCTCGATGCACAGGTCTCCAGCGACCTCATCCGCAAGGCCGTCGCCACCAAGCCGACGACCCCCTACCCCGGCGGCAACCCCCTGGCCGACCAACTCCGCATGGTCGCCAGCATGATCCACGCCAAGCTCCCCACACGCGTCTACTACGTAACCCTCGGCGGCTTTGACACCCACGCCGGGCAGGGTGGTGAGAATGGCAACCACGCCCGCCTCGTCGGGCAGTTCGCCGCCGCCGTCAAGGCCTTCTACGACGACCTCAAAGCCCAACGCAACGACACACGCGTCCTCTCGATGGTCTTCAGCGAGTTCGGCCGGCGCGTGGGCCAGAACGGCAGCGGGGGCACCGACCACGGCACCGCCGCGCCGATGTTCCTCATCGGCCCCATGGTCAAAGCCGGCGTCAGCAACAAGCACCCAAGCATGACGGACCTCGACTCCGGCGACCTCAAGCACACCGTCGACTTCCGCTCCGTCTACGCCACCGTCCTGGCCAACTGGCTCAAGGGCGACGCCGACTCCATCCTCGAAGGCAAATACATGCGTGCCCCGGTCCTCAAGGCCTAAGAGATCGTTTCACAACCCGGTGGCACGGGCTTCCAGCCCGTGCATTTGGATTATCAAAACAGATTCAACGCCGCCCAGCTGGTTCCCAACCCGCGCGGCCCAGATCCCGCCCCACGCGATCACCCCATCGCCGGCGCACTCACGAGCTGCGTGCTGGCAATCAGCCGGTACGTCGCCGAGCGTTCCAGCAACTCCGCATGCCGGCCCACGTCCTCGATGCGCCCCTGGTTCATTACCACGATCCGGTCGGCGTGCACGACCGTGCTCAGCCGGTGGGCCACGATCAGGCACGTACGCCCGCGTGAAAACTCCGCCAGCGCGTCGGCGATCTTCTGCTCGCTGTCGGCGTCGATCATGCTCGTCGCCTCGTCGAGGATCAGGATCGACGGGTCCCGCAGCACCGCCCGCGCGATGCACAGCCGCTGCCGCTGCCCACCGGACAGCCCCGACCCACCCTCACCCAGCAGCGTGTCGTACCCGTCGGGCTTGGCCAGGATGAACTCCTCGGCCCGCGCCTTGCGTGCCGCCGTGCGCACTTGCTCCTCGCTCGCGCCCGCCGTCGCATATGCAATATTCGCTCCGATCGTCCCCGTAAACAAAGCCGCGTCCTGTGTAACAACCCCAATCTGCGCCCGCAGCGACCCGATGCTCACCCGCGCGATATCCACCCCGTCGATCAAAATCGTCCCCGCGTCCGGCTCAAACAACCTCGGCAGCAGCGACAGCAGCGTCGTCTTCCCGCACCCGTTGGGCCCCACGATCGCCACCGTCTCCCCGTGGCGGATATGCAGCGATGCCCCGTCCAGTGCCGGGTGGTCGGTGTTTGGGTAACGCAGCACCACCCCCTTGAACTCGATACTGCTGGTGTGCCTGGCCAGCGGCGGCAGCGTTGCGTCCTGCCCAGGCTCCAGCGGCGCTTGCTCCAACTCCCGCAGCCGGCCCGCCGCGGCCCCGGCTACCTGCAACTCGTTGTACAAACCCGTCAACGGCTTGAAGCACGCCGCCGCCACCCCCAGGCTCGCCAGCGTCGTGATGAACTGATCCGGGTCCAAGTGTCCGTCGATGATCGCCTTGGCCGGGATGATCGCCATCGTCCCCAGCACAATGATCCCCACGGCCTCCACCAGCGGGCTTGACAGCGACCGCGCCGAACGAACCTTCAGATCATGGTGCAAAAACTCATCGACCGCCTCCGCAAACCGCGCGTCCTCGCGCGGCTCTGCGCTGCTCGTCTTGACCACACGCAACTGCCCGATCGCCTCGTTGCTCACACGCTGCGTCTTCCCATAGGCCTCCAGGCTCTTGCGCGACGCCCGCCGAACCTTCGTCCCGAGTTTCTTGATCACCACACCCAGCAGCAGCCCGACGGCCAGACCACCCGCCGCCAGCCGCCAGTCCGTCCAGAACGCAACACCCAACGCCGCCACACCCCTCAAAATCTGCCCCACGGCCTTGCTGATGATCCCGATAAACCCACCCCACAACTGCCACGTATCAAAGATCACACGCGAGACCAGCGCACTGGGCCCCTCGGTCAGTGCACGACGCAACGGCATCCGGATCACATGCCCAAAGACCCGCTTGCGGATATCCGCCACCGTCCGCGAGGCGATCGTGTACGAAAGGTAACTGTGCAGAAAGTTCGCACCAGCCCCGAAGATGGTGAGGAAACCGAGCGCGATGATGATCCACAGCACGGCCTCGTACCGCCCCGAGGGCAGTTGGGCGATCCAACCGGCGGGGATGATGTGGCCGGCGTTGGTGTTGAGATCCGTTGCCAGCTCTGGCAGGTCCTTGCCGCCGGTTGGGCTGAGGATGTTCCGCAGCACCGGGCCCATCGCCGCCAGGCCCGCCCCCAACCCGCCAGCCGACAGCAACGCCGCAACCATCGCCAGCATCAGCGCACCGCGATACTTGAGCATGTCCCCGGCATAATGCCAGATGTTTCGCATACTCGATTGAAGGGACGCCCCGGCCCACAAGCAAATCTACCTCTTGGGCACCCAACCCACCTGGGCATAACCTCCACCGTGAAACGCATCAAACGCCCGATCAACAAACTCCCCACCGCGACGACCCGCCCCAAGCCCGTCGCAGGGTGGTCCGACAAAGCCGAAACCCCCGCCGACACGCAAACCCTGCCCCCCCGCCCCAGCCCACACCCCTTCGGCCCTGAGCCGCACGCCGAGCCTGTCCAACTCGGCGATGAGCCAGAAAAGTTCGACCCCGGCGCCGGCACACGCCCGGTCCGCCCCCCCCGCGCCCCGCACCGCAACGCCCAAGAGGACGCCGAAACCGACGCCCCGCCCATCAAGGTCCGCCTCCAGCGTTTCATGGCCGACAGCGGCGTCGCCTCCCGCAGGTTCTGCGAGGGGATGATCGAAGCCGGAAAGGTCGAGGTCAACGGACGCATCGTCCGCGAACTGCCGATCTTCATCGACCCCACCGCCGACCGCGTCGTCGCCGACGGGCACGAACTGCCCAGGCTCAAGCCCCGCCGTGGCAGCAGTGGGGGCCGCGGCAAGCCCGACGGCCCCGCACGCAAGGTCTATCTCCTCGTCCACAAGCCCGAGCGCGTCCTCACGGCTATCGGCGACCCAGGCGGCAGGCTCACCCTCGCCGACCTCGTCCAACACCCCGGCAACGTACGACTCTTCCCCGTCGGACGCCTTGACTACGACGCACGCGGCCTCGTCCTGCTCACCAACGACGGCGAACTCGCCAACCGCCTCACACACCCACGCTTCGGCGTCCCCAGAGTCTTCGAGGCACACGTCAAGGGCCTTTACCCCGCCAACCTCCTACCCGACCTCGAACGCGGCCTCAATATCAAAGCCCAACGCGCAGCCGGCCAAGCAGGCAAACGCGCCGGCACGATCGGACTCGAAATCGCCGGCGTCAAGAAGCCCGACAAAGTCGAGGTCCGCCGGGTCAACAAGGCCGTGCGCGAGGAGCTGATCCAAAGCCGGGGCGTACAGCCGGGGAGCAAAACGGTCCTCCGCGTAACCCTCACCGGCCCCCTGCACGTGCCGATGCAAGAGTTGTTCTTAGAAGCGGGCGTGATGGTGGTCCGGCTGACACAGGTCGGGCTTGGGCCTTTGCAACTCCTCGACGTCCGCCCCGGCCAGTGGCGCGAACTCGACCGCCACGAAATTAACTCTCTTAGGCGCGCTGGGAAGGCGTAAAGAAACTTTACTCCAGAGGCCCAGAGGACCCAGAGGGGGAGTCACTCAGAGGACGGAGGTATGGAGTAGAAATACAGAGAAGAGGTTTCGGAAAGACAGGTGCTTTGAGGTGGTTGATTAGGGTGGTTTGGTGCATTTTGGTCTTCGGGCGATTGTCCGCCTCTGTGCAGACTACAGAGTTGCGATTCAATCGTGCGGCCGCTTCATCAACGTAGTCAACCAGCCCGACCACCACCACTCCGGCGCTCCTCGCCCAGCAACCAATCCTCAGCAACCAATTTAAATGACAACCCCACCACCACCCACCAGATATCTCCAATCTGTCTTTACCTATCCTCCCCCTCTGCATTTCTTACTCTGGGCCCTCAGGGCCTCTGGAGTAAAACTCATCTGTCTTGCCTTTCCAAAACCTCTTCTCTGTATTTCTACTCCATACCTCCGTCCTCTGAGTGACCCCCCAGTTGCCGGTGTAAACCCAAAACCTGCCTACCCTCCTGCATGCGCAACCCGATCATCGGCGGCAACTGGAAGATGAACACCGACAAGGCCTCCGCCGTCGCCCTCGCCCGCGGCGTCCTCTCCGCCGCCGCCGCCAGCCCGGGGCCGGAGGTCGTCGTCTTCCCACCCTTCCCATACCTGCTGCCCGTCAAAGAGGCCCTCTCACACCCGACCATCGGCGGGCGCTCCGTCGCCGTCGGCGCCCAAGACGTCTACCACGCCGACCGCGGTGCATTCACCGGCGAGGTCTCACCCCTGATGCTCCGAGACTGCGGCTGCACATGGGCACTCGTCGGCCACTCTGAACGCCGGCACATCCTGCACGAGGGGGACGACAACATCAACCTCAAGTTGCGCTCGGCCCTCCACGCCGGCCTCTCCGTCATCCTCTGCGTCGGCGAGTCCCTCCACCAGCGCGACGTCGGCGAGACCAACCACATCAACGAGAAGCAAACCCGCCTGGGCCTCCGCGAGGTCAAGGCCGAGGAGATCGACCGCGTCGTCATCGCCTACGAACCTGTCTGGGCCATCGGCACGGGCAAAACGGCCACGCCCGACGACGCCCAGGACGCACACGAGCACATCCGCCGAGTCGTCGCCGATATCTTCAGCCGCGACGCCGCCGAACGCATCCGCATCCAATACGGCGGCTCGATGAACCCATCCAACGCCGCCGAACTCATGGCCATGCCCGACATCGACGGCGGCCTCATCGGCGGCGCAAGCCTCAAGCCCGAGGACTTTGGCAAGATCATCGCCGCAGCAGCTGCCGCCGCACGGGTACTGGGGTAAATCGCTCTGGGTACCCCGTCTTGGGTACCCCGGACCTCCGGGCCGGGCGTTTTGTGTACTCAGATAGCCGGGGCGGGTAGGTGGTACAAGGACGCCCGCCCCGCAGGTTCGGGTTACCCCAAAGCCCTTACCCCAGCGGATCCACCCTCGGCACCGCGCTCCCGTGCCCGCGCACGATCTCGCCCAGTTGCCGCCAAAGTTTCAACCTCTCCCCCTTACCCCCCGCCTCAACCGTCGCGATGAACCGAGCGATCAGCCCGCGCCGGATCGGCACGCCACACCCGATCGGCTCGATCGCCAGCATCGCCATCGATCGCAACCACCGCCTGCGCCCACCCCGCCGAATCGCCACGCAATCAATCATCGCGATGCACGCCACCTCGGCATCCGTGCTCGTAACGATCAGGTTCGACGGCTTCGGGTCCCGGTTGACAACCCCCGCGTGCCGAAGCGATGTGAAGTGGTGTGCCAGCTCGCGCGCCAGCGCGTGCTGCGTGCGCGTCGGCAAGTCCGCCGAGGCCAGGTGCGCTAGCGCCGACCGCCCCGGCAATCTCTGCATGATGAGCCAGCGTTCGCGCGTGCGCCCCTTGCCCTGGTCGATGATCGCCAGGCAGTGTGCCGTCGGGATGCCCAGGTCAATGAGCCTCTGGCTCCCCCGCCAGTGCCGCTCGGCACGCGAGGCGTGCACAAACGCTTTCACCGCGTCGGCACGCGAGCGGAGCGTCCACCGTTTGAGCACCACCGCCTGCCCGAGCAACTCGGCAAAGTAGACCGCCGTGCCCACCTCGGCCTTGACGAGCCTCGCGGCAGCCAGGTCCAGCCCGGCCAGGGCCTCACCCCAGTCGCCAAGCCCCCGCCCTGGCCCCGGCTCGGCACGCCTTGTGATAAAGTCGTCGCGCACATTCACCGCCGCGACGATAGCGGCATCGATGGTCGAAGGTGGGCAATGGGCGTGGCTAGTAAGCCCTCGGTTACGCCATGGGTATGCTTGATCTACCCATCCCCAGAGCGTTCCTGACACATGAGCGAAACTCGGGATACAGCAGTCTCCCAATGACCGCCCCCTCCACAAAGAAGAAGCGGTGGCTTGCAGCGACACTCGCCATGATGCTCCTCATGGCTACTGTGGCCATTCTTAACCCAGTACTTGCAGGAGGCATCGACAATTCGGGTTTTCCAGGGTGCATAGAGCTTCTGGTAGCGGCCTGGGCCCTTATGTGGGGCTTTTTTGCGGCCTGGGGCCTCTTCATCAAGCCGGGGCCCACAGTCCGGCGGGCCACGGATGAGTCTTGGGTTACTGTGGTCGTCTTTGGCATGGGCACCTTTGTGCTCTGGGTGCTCCTGTAGTACGTGGTATGGATCTTGTTGGCTCTACTACGTTGAGCGGAACCGTCCCCGGCCCCCAGTCCTCGTGCACCCGTTGGAAACGCCCCCCGCCCCGCCGATAGACTCCACCCGTGCACCAACCCCCGCCCGACAGCACGCCGCTGGACCTCTCTGTCGCCATCGTCTGCAAAAGCAACGAGCCGACGATCACCCGCACGCTCCAATCCGTCCAAGGCCTGGCCAGCGAGATCGTCGCCGTCGATTCCGGCTCCACCGACGGCACCATCGACATCCTCCGCTCCTTTGGCGCACGCGTCGAGCACTCACCCTGGCTCGGGCACGTCCGCACCAAGCAACTCGCCCTGGACCACTGCACACGCACCTGGGTCCTCGCACTCGACAGCGACGAGAGCCTCGAACCCGCCCTGCAATCCGCTATCCGCTCCGCCCTCACCACACCCACCCCCCACACCCACGGCTACCAACTCAACCGCAAAGTCTTCTACAACGGACGCTTCCTCAACTACGCCTGGCAGCCCGAACTCCGCCTCCGCCTCGTCCGCAAAGGCGCCGCCAAGTGGGCCGGCATCGACCCCCACGACGGCATGGTCATGGCCAACGGCACCCAACCCGCACGCCTCACCGGCGACATCCGCCACGACTCCTTCAACACCTTCGAAGAGCAACTCCGCAAGCAGGTCACCTACGCCAGGCTCGGCGCCGCCGAGCTGGTCGCACGCGGCCACCGCGGCAGCCCGCTCCGCCTGGTCACCTCACCCATCGGCGCGCTCGCCAAGCAACTGATCCTCAAGCAAGCCTGGCGCGACGGCTGGCCCGGCTGGCTCGCCGCCGGCTCCGCCGCCGCGCAGGCAATGATGAAGCACATGCTCATCATCGAGCAGGCCCGCAAGCAAAACATGCATTGATCCAGCCCGCGTCTGCACCGAATCCAACCCCTGCCACCGCGGTCATCATCACGCGCGGTTAAGCGTCGCAAAGTCGGCAGGGGCGGGCAGGTCCTTGAGGTTGGCCAGGCCAAAGGCCTCAAGAAACTGGCGCGTGGTGCCATACAGCATCGGACGCCCGAGTTCCTCAGCCCGGCCGACAATGGTGATCAGCCGGCGCTCCAAAAGCGAGCGCAAGACCTCGCCACAAGCCACCCCACGGATGGCCTCCAGTTTGGCCCGCGTGATCGGCTGTTTGTACGCGATGATCGCGAGCGTCTCGACGGCGGCCTTCGAGAGCCGCCCGGCGGCCTGCGTCCCGTGGAAGGCGTCCAGAGCCTTGCGGTGGTGCGAAAGGATCATCACACGATAACTGCCGGCGAGTTTCTCGATCCGGAACTGCCGGCTGGACTGAGCGTACTGCTCGTTGAGCAACGCGACGGCCTGCTCGATGAGTGCAACCGGGTCGTGCAAGGCTTTGTTCTTCCGTGGGCGCTTGGGCTTGGGTGTGCAAGCCTCCGTACTCGGGGGTTGGGTTGTGGTGATCGCATCGCCGTTCTCGAGCAAAGGCTGCTCGGGCGTGATCAGGCCAAGGGCCTGCCCAAGTTTCGTCGGCGGCACCGGCCGAGGGCTGCTGATCAGCAGAGCCTCAACCTGCTGCGCGAGCGCGGCGATGTCGGGCTGCGCACCCTCAATCGGCACCCGCACAGCCTCAGCCGGCGCGAGATCGGCAATCGTGGCAGTGTGGTCGGCTGGTGTCGTCGAGAGGGTTGGGCTGGCTTCCATGCCTTGGCTCGCTGGGAGTGTAAAAGAGCGGTGCGTTGAGGATATTTTACGCAGGTGGGTGGCTTGCTGCTCGCGTCGTTGGCGGCAGTGGGCTGTCGGTTGTAACTGACAGCCGGCGGGTAGATCGCCTCTCCGAGCCGATCCGGGCGGGTAGATCGGCTCTCCGAGCCGATCCGCGTACCCCGGCTCTCCGAGCCGGGCGTCTTTGTCATTACCCGGCGTGTTGGTGCCAGAACCCCACCCCCACCCTCACCCCCCAGAACGTTCAGGCCACGGGTTCATAGAACGTGGCGACGGTCATCGTCGTGCCGCGCTCGCTTTCCCTGCCGGTGTATGCTTGCTCCACTGTTGTTGGCAGACGCAGCAACGACAGCAGCCAAGCATGCCCGGCAGCAAGGGTGCAATCTTCGTGCCGGGGCAGTCGGGGGGCAGGCCCGCAGCAGGGCCTGGTCCAAGCACGCGGGCCATCGGCAAGTCCCTTGCCGACAAGGCCGTCAAAGGTGGTTGATACCCTTGGTTGCTCGTCGGGGGTGTGGGGGGTGTGTTGGCCTTGGTCCTGGTCTTTGCATATAAGTCCCCTCGCTTCGTCAACGATTAACAGCGCATCTGCAAGCAACTTTATGAGGCCCCGTTCATGTCCCAGCACACATCGAGCAACCCAAACGAGTTCATCCTCCCTGACCTGGGCGAGGGCGTGGCCGAGGCGGAACTGATCAAGTGGCGTGTCAAGGTCGGCGATGTCGTACGCGAGCACGACATCCTGGCCGACATGGAAACAGACAAAGCCCTCGTAGAGGTCCCCTCACCCAGGGGCGGCGTGATCCTCGAACTCCTCGGCAGCGAAGGTGAGATCATCAAGGTCGGCTCGGTGCTCGTCCGGTTCGGTGAGCCTGCCAGCGCACGCACACCCGTGGCTGCGCCGGTCGTAGTGGAACTGCCAAAGGTGCCCGAAGCACCGTCGAGCAACGGCCACAGCACCCACGCACCGGCAAGCGGCGATGCCGGGACGGTCGTCGGCTCCATGGGTGGTGCCCTCGCCGGGCTATCCGCCGACGGCTCGGCACTCGCAACGCCCGCCGTACGCAGGCTCGCTCGCGACCTCGGCGTGAACATCGATGCCATCGCCGGCACGGGCATCGGCGGACGCGTTACCGAAAAAGATGTCCGCAGCGCAACGGGGGCGGGTGCCAAAGTCGCAACCCCCGTCGCCCACTCGGCCCCGCAACCTGTCGCCAAGCCTGCCGAGCCACTGGTCAAGGTTCCGGCACCCGTGCAACCCGCACCGCGCCCAACACCGGCCCCCGCTCCCGCCGCGCCGGCCCGGCCCGTTGCGGCTCCCTCGCCCACCGGCCAAGACATAATCCGTGTCCCATTCAGAGGCGTTCGGCGGACAATCGCCAACCGCCTCCGCGAGAGCGTCAGCAACACCGTCCACTTCACCGTCATGGACGAAGCAGACGTCTCCGCCCTCGACGCCCTCCGCAAACGCATCGGCGCGGCAAGCGGTGAAAAAGTCAGTTTCCTCCCCTTCGTGGCCGCGGCCGTCTGCCGCTGCCTCGCCGGCGAGTTCGCCGAGTTCAACAGCACCACCGACGACGCCAAAGAAGAAATCCTCCGCCACCGCGGCGTGCACATCGGCATCGCCACCGACACCGACAACGGCCTGATGGTGCCGGTGGTGCGCGACTGCGATAAACTCGGCGTCCTCGAGATCAGCCGCCAGATCGCAACCGTCGCCGAGAGCGCACGCAACCGCTCGGCACCCCGCGACGCCCTCATGGGCAGCACCTTCACCATCAGCAACGTCGGCAGCCACGCGGGCCGGTTCGCAACGCCCATCATCAACTACCCGGAGGTCGGAATCCTGGCCGTCGGGCGCGCACGCGACGCCGTCGTGGTCCGCCACGGCGGGATGGCCGTCGGCAAAGTGCTCCCGCTCAGCCTCGCCTGCGACCACCGGGTCGTCGATGGTGCCTCGGCAGCACTCATGCTCTCACGCATCATCGCCCTGCTCGGCACCCCCGATGAGCTGCTCGGCCCGGCCCGCGGGTGAATCACTGGCTGAGGGCGGGCACACCGTAAAGGCCGCTATCCCAGCAGCAGCCCATCATGCGCCAAACGCACACCCTCGGGCAACTGCGCATTGGTCTCCTCATGCGGCAGGTCATGGGCGATGTGCGTCAAAAACGTCTGCCTCGGCGCGACCCGCTCGGCGATCCCCACCGCCTGCTCCACCGTCAGGTGCGTCGGGTGCCGCCTGTGCCGCAACGCGTCAAGCACGAGCGTCCCCAAACCCTCCAAGTACGGCCAGCTCTCCGGCGGGATCGCCGAGACGTCCGTGCAGTAAGCCAACGGCAAAAACCCCGCACGCATCGACCCGTCCCGGTGCGCGTTGACAGCATCAATCCGAAAACCCAAGATCGGCGTCCGACCGTGCAGCAGCCGGATCGGCGTGATCCGCAGCCCGAACAACTCAAAGCCCACCCACGGCTGGATCGTCCGCGCGATCAGCGACGCCACAAACGAATCGTTCGCGTTCGCCTCACGCTCGAAAATATGCGCATACACCCGGCGAAGGTTCCCCATCGTCTGCACGTCCGCGTGCACCTCCACCGGCCCGTTCTGCAGCAGGTTGAACCGGCGCACCTCATCAAGCCCAAAGATGTGGTCCACATGGTGGTGCGTGAACAAAATCGCATCGCACCGGGTGATCTTGTGCGCCAGCGCCTGCTGGCGCAGGTCGGGCGTCGCGTCGATGAGGATCACACGCGCCTGCCCGCCCGGATCCACAAACCGGATCGCCGCCCCGCACCGCAGCCGCTGGTCCCGCGCGTCCGTAGACATACACACGCCGCACCCGCACCCAATCGCCGGCACCCCGGCGGAAGTCCCAGTACCAAGAAATAGAAACTCCACCCGCAAGAATAGATGCGATCGACCACCCCGCCCGGTCTACCTACCCCCTCACGCCACCTTGCGTTGCCCCTGGGCCGCCAAGCCGATGCCCCCACCCGCCGCGCCCGCCCCCGGCGTGCCGACAAACTCGCAGATCGCACGCCGCGCCTCCGGCTCAAGCCCGCTGAACATCAGCCCAACATCAAACCAGAAAAACCGCACACGCTTGATCCACCGCACCGTGCACCGCACCGGCAGTTGCCCGTGCTGCGTCAGCAAAAGCGTCTCGATCCCCTGGCCCAGCACAGGCCTCGCCCGCGTGCGGATTTTCATCCCGCCGGCCGAGATATCGATGATCTCCCCGAGCGTGCACCGTGCCATCGAGCACCGCTGTCGCCCGAACGTCCGCTCCATCTGGGCCCCCGACTGGCCGGGCGTTCCACCCGGGGCGTGCGGGCCAGCGTTGCCGTGTTCGTCCAATACGGGCATAGCAGAAGTATCGATCACTATCCCCCGCACCTGCAACCGCAAAGCAACACCACCTCGGGTTTCTCCCCGACGCCCCCCGCACAACCGGCCACGCAACCCGCACGGCCACCTCTACCGCCCGGTAACACACCCAAACCCCACCCCTCGCTACACTCATCCATGACCAACGCCCTGCCCAGACTCTGCCTCGGCTTTGCCGTAACACTCTGCGCCAGCGGCGTTGCCCTTGCTAACTCCGACGGCCTCAACTCGGCCACCCCGCCGAGCGTGGTCCCGCAGGAACTCGTGCTCGGCAAGCCCACCCCAGCCGTACGCGACGGGCAGGCCATCAGCGATGCCCAGGCCCCCTGGACCGTGCAACTCCGCCCCCTCGCCTGGTACGCCGCCTTCGCCGGCGATGTCCGCGTCGGTGGCTCGCCCACCTCACAAAAACTCGACGTCCGCGACATCAACGCCGACTCACCACGCATCACCCCCCTGGCCGAGGTCGCCTTGCGCATCCCAGACAAGCAACTCCTTTTCACCCTCCAGGGTGGTGGATACTCCGCCGAGAGCATCTGGTCCCCCACAGCACCGATCCAAGTCGGCACACTCGCCATAACACCAGGACAGGCTGTAACCAACAAGTTCGAGATGGCCAGTTTCGAGGCCATGGGCGGCTGCTACTGGCTGCTAACAGACTTTGACGACAACACCGGCAACACCTTCCTCCGCCTCACCTGCCTCGGCGGCGTCCGCGTCGTCGACCAGACCTTCCGCTTCACCACCAGCGCAGGCACCACCCAGACCCAGAGCACATACGCCGCGCCGGCCCTCGGCATCAAACTCGACGCCCAACTCAGCCGAGAGTTTGTCGCCACCGTCGCCAGCACCGCCGGCATCTGGCCCGATCAATCCAGTTTCGATATCGACACCTCCTTCACCTACACCCCCAACGGCGGCTGGCTCGGCCTCCAGGCCGGCTACCGCCTCCTGAGCATCGACTACAGCAGCGGCAGCGGGGCCGACGAAAACTCCTTCTCCGGGTCCCTCGCCGGGCTGTACTTCGGCGTGCAAATACGGTTCTAGCCCCGCAACCCTTGCACCAGAACCCCTCGAATCAACTTTCCTAACCCGTGCCTTGACAAGGCCTTAGATTCATGACAAACTACGTGTCTACGGGGTTATCCTACCCCGGCGGTCCACGTTGCAGGCACCCCCGACCCAGCTGCCCACCGCTCTGGTCGCGCAAGCGAGCAATGCATGAAGACACTGACGAAAAAAGACTTCATCGAAGCCCTCCGGCTCAGGCTCGGCATCGACCCGCGCCACGCCGATGAACGCATCCGCCCCGCCCTCCAGGCCTTCCTCGATGAAATCGTCGAACAACTCGGCCAGGGCAACCGCATCGAGTTCCGAGACTTCGGCATCTTCGAGGTCCGACAGCGCGCCGCACGCACGGCACAGAACCCCAAAACACTCCAGCCCGTCCCCGTCCCCGCACGCAAGAGTGTCAAGTTCAAGCCCGGCCTGCTCATGAAGCTACGCGTCGCCGGCGACGCTAAGCCCAGCGTCTAAGTCTGTCGCTAGCGCTCGGGAATCTGGACCAGCTGCGAGGCCTGCACCTGCTCATTGCCAAGTTTGTTCCGCTGCTTCAGCCCCGCGCCGTTGTACAGGTTGTGGGGGAAGCGTTTTTTCAACGCCGTCAGTTCGGGGTTCTCTGGACGCGATGGCGCCTCATCCGTCCCCCGCCGGGGGAGGTCCTCGTCGCTCCAAACGCCGATCGTTACCATGCTCCGACGCGGGCCGTGGAAATAGAACGCCAACTCACCCTCCTTCCGCAGCGACGCCGCCGCCTCCTCCGCGGCCCTCCGCAGCTCGGCCAGTTCAGCCTCGGTCGGCTCCCGGTTGATGTCCTCGCGCGAATACACCCCCACCTGCAGCGTGTACTGCGCGCGGGCACCAAACTCCTTCCTCGCCGAGATCAGGTTGTACTCTGGACGCGTCCCAACATTGATGACATCCCCGGCCGGTGCAAGGAACGCGCCCAAAAAAGGACGCGTCTGCCCAACCTTCGTCTTGCGCACCTCATCAAGCCTGCGCACGGCCTCCGGGCTTGATGGATCAGCAAAGCGACCAACAGCCACAACCGTCGCCCCCCCGCGGACCTCGCTGAACACGTCATTGATCTTCGCCTGCTCGCGCACGCGTGCCACCCCCGCCTCGGCCAGCACGGCCTGCTCAGCGCCGCGGAACGTCGCCAGGATGATCGACCACGGCCCCTGCGTCTTGCCCTCTGCCGGGGCCTCCTTCGCCGGGGGCTGCCCCTTCTGCACGCCAAGTCCAGCAGGCTGCGCGCAAGCGGAGGATACCGGTGTGGCCACGAAACCTGCCAGGAGCAGGACCGACAGCAAAAGTCTCAACATCATGCCGAATCTTTGCCACACAAAGCAGTGCGGGTGCAGGAAAATCATCCAAGGCACCAACGTGCTGATCTGCACCGCAGATGCCCCGTCCAGTCGCACCCGGGCGGGGAATTGTACATTTATAAAAAGAATAATCACCCCTGCAACCGGTGCGCAAAGGCGACGCGCAAAACCTGACAAAGTGCGAATATCTTGTTGGTATTTATCCTCCCGAACAAGGCAAATGACCATCTAACTACATATTTTACAAGCACTTACGGGAAGATCACCTGGACCGATAGACTCAAGAAAAAACGGACCAACCGACGATAGACAGTGAACGAAGATTGCACACGGGCTGACAGAGACTGAACCGCTCACGCCCGTATCAAGTAAATACCCGAGAAGGATCTCAGCGGGGGCAAGGCCAGGACGGCCGGCAACTTGAGTTGTTGCATTGTCCGCGTCGCATCGGCAGTTTCGTTCTGGAGTAGACCATGTCAACCATCCCAAGCACACCCCGCAACCCCGGCATGGTCACCCTTGTTGATCGGGCCAGTGTCATCGCCCGCCTCGGGCCGCGCGCGCTCCCCGGCGAAACACAGCCGCAGAGCACCGCCCGGGGTGTCGATGAGGTCAGCCTCTCGGCCGAGGCCCAGTCGGCCTCCCGCCAGCAGCAGCCAAGCGACCAGCCCAACGCCCGTGCCGAGCGTCTGGCCCTGATCAAGGCCCAGATCCAAGATGGCACCTACGACAGCGACGATAAACTGACGATCGTCGCCGACCGCATCGCCCGCCGCCTGGGCTGAGTGCCAGCCTCTGGCATAGATCAATCAATGACCACCGCGGGGCCCCTAGTGTTGGCCCCGCGTTTTTACATATCCCCGAAGTTGGAATGATCGTCTTCGAGTTTGAGCCTTTTCAGTATCAAACCCCGCCCCTACTCCTCCCCGCCAGCATGTTCCAGGCGAGGGGTTCTGCAACAGGCATCCCACCACTCTGAATCGAATCCACTCTGCATCTTCTTCACCTGCATCTGCATCACTCTGTATGTCTTCCCCATACCTCCCATCTCTGAGTTCCCCCTCTGGGCCCTACGGGCCTCTGGAGTAAAGCTCTCTCCCGAACCCCCACAATGGCTTTCTTCAAAGACCTCATCGCGAAGGTTTCCCAGGGCCTGGCCAAAACCAGGCAGGCCGTCGTCGCCAAACTCACAAGCCTGATCCTCGGCCGGACGCTCGATGAATCCCTCCTGGCCGATGTCGAGCGTGCACTCCTCGAAGCCGATGTCGGCGTCGGCGCAACCGGCAAGATCATCGCCGCCGCACGCGAAGACTTCCGCGCCGGCAAGATCAAAGACTCCGCCGAACTCCTCGTGCACCTCAAACGCAGCCTCAAGGCCCTCCTGGCAGCCGGCGGCCCCGACGTAGACGTCCGCGCCGCCTCAGCATTCATCCCCGCCCCGTTGCACCTCCGCCCCCCCGGCGAGTTGACCATCATCCTCGTCACCGGCATCAACGGCGCGGGCAAGACCACCAGCATCGCCAAACTCACCAAGCACCTGCAAGAGCAGCGCAAAAGCGTCCTCCTCGGCGCGTGCGACACCTTCCGTGCCGGCGCCGTCAAGCAACTGGAAGTCTGGGGTGAACGCCTCGGCGTAGACGTCATCCGCGGCCAGGCCAACGCCGACCCCGCCGCCGTCGCCTTCGATGCCTGCAAGGCCGCCCTCGCACGCAAGGTCGATGTCCTCATCATCGACACCGCCGGCCGCCTGCAAACCCAAGACCCGCTGATGAAACAACTCGCCAAAATCCGCGGCGTCCTCGCCAAGCAGGCCCAAGACGCACCACACGAGGCCCTGCTCATCCTCGACGCAACAACCGGCCAGAACGCCCTCCGACAGGCCGAGGCCTTCGGCAACGCCGCAGGCATCACCGGCATCATCCTCTCCAAACTCGACGGCACAGCCAAAGGCGGCATCGTCGTCGCCATCCGCTCCGCAGTCGACATCCCCGTCAAGTTCGTCGGCACCGGCGAACGCCCCGAAGACTTCGCACCCTTCGACCCCGACACCTTCGTCGAAGGAATGTTCGGCCAGTGAGTCCTTCGTTGCCCCGGCAGCACATGCCAGGCATCAATCTTTGCACTTCCAAAAACTACCGCGCTAAGCCCACCCCAAAAACCTCTCTGAAAACCTCTGCCCCTCCGTCCTCTGAGTGATTCCCCCCGCTGGACCCCTCAACCCAGCCCGTCTAAACTCCGATACACGCCCAGAACGTGCGCGCAGCAAGCCCGCACGCCTCGCCGGAGAGGTGCCAGAGCGGTTGAATGGGCTAGTCTCGAAAACTAGTTAAGGCCATTGGTCTTACGGGAGTTCGAATCTCCCCCTCTCCGCTTTTTCCTTCCCGCGCACCCCGCATCAGGTACCCCGGTTTGGGTACCCCGGACCTCCGGGCCGGGCGTCACCCCGCCGGCTATCATCAAGCAGCATGCAACGCCTCCCCTACCAGTGTTGTTGTTGATCGCCTCAACGCCCCCCGGCACGCACGTGCCCGGCTGCGCGATCCTGGCCCTCTGGCCGCCCTAAACACCGATCCCTTCCCCAGGCCTGCCCTGCTCGCTCGCCTGTCGAGCCACAACTGTCGCCCCTATGAGTTCCCACCCCTACCAAGTCGATCTCCACCGCGCCGGCTTCGCCCTCGACGCCCTCCAAGGCGACCTCACCGGCTTGGGTCTGCGCGCACCCGACCCCGCACCATTCGTCCACGCCCTCCGCCAAGCCCTCTTCCCGCACTTCCGCACAGGCCAAGCCACCACCGCCGAGCTGCTCGCTCAGCTCCACGACGCCGCCCACCAACTCGCCGCCCAAGCCCTCGGCACGCCCCAGACCTGGCCCGACCACCTCATCGACGCCCTCCCAACCATCGCCGCACAGCTTTACGCCGACGCCGCCTTCACCCTCGCGCAAGACCCCGCCGCACACTCACTCGACGAAGTAATCACCACCTACCCCGGCTACGCCGCCATCGTCATCCACCGCGTTGCCTCGGCCATCCACCTGCTCGACGTCCCGCTCATCCCCCGACTCCTCGCCGAGCTCGCACACGCGCAGACAGGCATCGACATCCACCCCGGCGCAACCATCGCCTCCCCCTTCTGCATCGACCACGGCACAGGCGTCGTCATCGGCCAGACCGCCGTCGTCGGCAAAAACGTTGTCCTCTACCAGGGCGTAACCCTCGGCGCACTCCGCATCAGCAAAGCCGTCGCCGGCACCAAGCGACACCCCACCATCCAAGACGACGTTGTCATCTACGCCAACGCCACCGTCCTCGGCGGCAACACCGTCATCGGCGCACGCAGCGTCATCGGCGGCAACACCTGGATCACACGCTCGGTACCCCCCGACTCCACCGTCCTCCGCAAGCCCGACCTGCCCATCCCCACCAACGCCGGCGACGAATACACCATCTAACCCACTCACCAAACCCACTCATAAGGAAACACACATGCGCACAGAAAACATCCTCCAGACCATCGGCAACACCCCATCCGTCCGCATCAACCGCCTCTTCCCAGGCCGCCAGGTCTGGCTCAAAATGGAAAAAGCCAACCCAGGCGGCAGCATCAAAGACCGCATCGCACTGGCCATGATCCAGGACGCCGAGCAACGCAACCTCCTCAAGCCCGGCACCACCATCATCGAGCCGACCTCCGGCAACACGGGCATCGGCCTGGCGATGGTCGCCGCTGTGCGCGGGTACAAACTCATCCTCGTCATGCCGGAGTCCATGAGCGTCGAACGCCGGGCCATCATGCGCGCCTACGGAGCCGAACTCGTCCTCACCCCGCGCGAGCAAGGGATGAAAGGGGCCATCGCCAAGGCCCAGGCCCTCGTCGCCGAGCATCCGCCCGCGTGGATGCCCATGCAGTTTGACAACCAGGCCAACGTCCACATCCACCGCCAGACCACCGCGCGCGAAATCCTCGCCGACTTCCCCGAAGGCCTCGACGCGATCATCACAGGCGTCGGCACCGGCGGGCACATCACCGGGTGCGCGCAGGTCCTCAAAGAGCACTGGCCCAAACTCAAAACCATCGCCGTCGAACCTACAAAGTCACCCGTCCTCAGCGGCGGCACACACACCCCCCACGCCATCCAGGGCATCGGCGCGGGCTTCGTCCCATCGATCCTCGACCGCCAGGCCCTCGACGGGATCGTCCAAGTTACCGACGACGACGCCAAAAACTACGCTCGACGCGCCGCACGCGAGGAGGGCCTCTTCATCGGCATCTCCAGCGGGGCGACCCTCGCGGCCATCAGCCAGTCCCTCCCCACCCTCCCCGCCGATGCGCGCATCCTCGGCTTCAACTACGACACCGGCGAACGCTACCTCTCTATCGAGGGCCTCTACCCAGCCCAGTGATCCCCCCGCTCGCATCGTCATAAACGGGCGCAACGCCGTGGAGTTGGTGTTCCACACAGAACACAATGTCCGCGTCCAGCCCGATCCGCCTGAGGTTCCGACCACCCCGGCTGTCGCGAAAGACACGCAGCACCCCATCGGGCCTGCTTGTCGCCTGCGCGTGCAGCAGCACGCACAAGCGTGCCGAGTCGTCGGCCACCAGCGTCCGCCCCGCGCCCACCAGGCGCTCCGTCAACGCCCCGGCAACCAGCGCGTCCTCCATGCTCACCTCCTCGCGCGTCCCGGCGCACAGGATGTGCACAGGCCGCGCGTCCTTGGCGATCGCGTCGGCAATGGTCTGAACGTTCCCCATGCAGGCGACGAGGACCAAGCCCGCGTGCCGGGCGTGCAAAAGCGTCGCCGTGCCGTTGGTGGTGGTAAAGACGATCTCTCGCCCTCCGACGGCCCCCGGCGTGTACGCCGACGGTGAGTTGCCCAGATCAAACCCCTCGGGCCTCACCCCCGCACGCTCGCCCCCGAGCAGCACGTTGTTCCCTTGCGCCCGCAGATGGTCGGCCTTGTCGCGGGCATCCTGCACCGACAGCGCCGGGTGGATGCACGGGCAACCGCTCGCCAGCGCCTGCGTGATCGTTACGCTGGCGCGCAAAGCATCAATGACCACTGCGATGCACCCGGCCAGGTCCTCGGGCGCGATCAGCGTGGGCAGGAGGTGGACCGCCGTGGGGCGCGGCCCGGCCTCGGAGTCGGGTGAGGGTGGAGGGAGGTTGGCGTCAAGGACTTTGTACACGCGGTGAGGTTAGCGTGCAGGTAGCAGATAAAAAAACGCCCCGGACCAGTGGCCCGGGGCGTTGAAGGGAAGATGCACAAAGTAGAACGACCGTTCGTCTTAGCGACGACGGCGGCCGAGGGCCAGACCGCCGAGGCCGAGCAGTGCGGCCGCGCCGGGGGTTGGGATCAGGTAGCGGTTGAAGCTGGTGTAGGCAACGGTGCTGCCGGCAGCGCCGAAGCCGGGGTTACCACCGGCGATGTTGCTGTTGGGGAGCGACTCGTCGCTGTTGTAGTTGCTATCGGAGGTATAGGCCGCGAACCAGTCGATCTGCGTCGGGTTGCCGAGGGCGGCCAGGGAGATCGTCTGCACCCACCCGGCGTTGCTGTAGCTGCCGGCGAAGTAGTTGAGGTGGCCCGGGGTGTTGCCGGCGGTCAACTCGAAGCCGACGGTCTGCGTCCCACTCCAGAACGCGAAGCCGAAGTCGGGGAGGATGGGGAAGGTGTCGTCGCTGTCGCGGGTCAGGTTCGATATGACCCGACGGCCGCCGTCGGCGCTGTCGTCCATCTGCGCGTCGGTGAAGCCACCTGCGCGGGTATCGAGGAAGATGGCAACGTAGTCGTTAACGTTGTTGCCTGGCACGAAGGTGATGCGGAGATCGGCACCGCCGTTGACGACCTCCATGGTGATCGACCCGCTGCCGAGCGTGCCGCCGAAGCCGCTGCCGCCGCCGTTGGCGAAGGTCTGCGGGCCGGGGCCGGCCAGGGTCAGGGTTTGGGCGGATGCCGCACCAGCACAGGCCACAAGGGCCAAGACAGCAAGAACGTTCTTCATAAATATCTCCCTCGACACAGTTCATTGAACATCGAACATCCACACGGGCACGCGCGTGTTCCGTGGCCGCACAGTGGAATCGCCAAGTCGTGGGGTTTCCACGCGATGCTCTCTCCACTCTGCGGTACCCTGAAGATACTACCAAAATGGGCTATTGCAAGGTGGAAGCTCACGCCCAGTGAAAATCGTGTAAGTTATCGGGTGTATTTGGGCTTTGATCGGTATCTGGGGGGTGGTAGTTAGGCCCCGACGTACCGTGCATAGACGGCCCGCGCCGTGGCCGGGTCGGTCGTCTGGCCGACGATCGCACGCCCGTCGGCGAAGATGGTCAACGGCCGGCCGTCGGTGAGTTTGCCTGCGAGCGTGGTCGTCGAAGTGGCGAATCTGCCGTGCGGGGCCAGGCGCGTGGCCAGGTCGGCAAGGTTCAATTGTGTGCCGCGTGCGGGCGATGGCACCTGCACGGCGTTGCGCCCGCACAGCACCGTGCACTCGGTGCTGCTCTCAGACGCATCAAGAAACGCAAACTCCCGGCGTGCGCAGCACGGGCACTTGGGGTCCATCGCCCCACTCAAGTCCATGCGTGCCCGCCGGTTCGCCCATAGGTCAAAGCTCAGCATCGACGCGCTCAGTGCGCCCGGATCGACGATCAGCTTGATCGCATCGGCCGCCTGCGTGCAGCCGATGATCGCGCTGACGGGTGCGAAGATGCCAGCGGTATCGCATGTCGGGGCGACGCCCGGCTGCGGCGCGTCGGGGTAGATGCAGCGGAGGCACGGCGTCAGGCCCGGGCGGATCGTCAACTGCATCCCGGCGGTGCCGACCGCGCCGCCGTAGACCAGGGGGATGCCGAGCTTGACGCACGCGTCGTTAAGGAGATATCTTGTCTGGAAGTTGTCGGTGCAGTCCAGGACGACGCTCGGGCGCGGGTGGGCAAGCAGGATCGGCTCGGCGGCGTACGGCGTGAAGTCCTCCACGATGGCATCGACGGCGATGGCATCGTTGACGGCCCGCAGCCGGGCCGACGCGGCCTCGGCCTTGGGCTGCCCGACGTCGTGCTGCGAATAGAGTGTCTGCCGCTGGAGGTTCGTCAGCTCGACGGTGTCGCGGTCGATGACCGAGAGCCTCCCGACGCCGGCCCGGGCGAGCAGGTCGAGCGCCGGGCACCCGAGGGCCCCGGCACCGACAACCATCACGTGCGCGCGGGCCAACGCACCCTCGGCGGCGGGGCCAAAGCCGGGCAAAATGCTCTGGCGGTGGTAACGCGATTGCACGCCTGATCGTAGCGAGGGGGCTCTTTTCGCGTGCGTAAGGCTAAACTCGACCATGGCCAAGCAGGACCTCAGCGCATACCAGCAGAAGATCGTCAAGCGGTACTACGAGCACCACGAGGCGATCCACATCACCAAACTGATGGAACTGGTCAGCGAACTGGCCGTGGTGACGGGGGGGAAGAAGGCCGAGGGATTGTGGAAGCGCGCCGAGATCGCCCTCCGGCAGGCAGGCGCGGATGAGGCCAAAGCACGTGCGTGCATCGAGAGCAAGAACGTCAAGGCGCTGGCGGAGCTGGTGGCGAAGTTGGCCAGGTAACCGGGTAGGTCGGCTCTCCGAGCCGACCCGGGCACCCGAGGCCCAGTGGGCCCAGAGAAGGAATTACTCAGAGGACGGAGTTACGGAGGTTTTCAGAGTGGTTTCTGGGGTTGGGTTTGGGAAGGACTTTGGTAGAAGGGGCATCAAACCTGGTATCTACTCCGCGTCCCTCCGCCAACCTCCGCTCCCTCCGCGAACCTCTTCTATCGAGCGATTTGCGATAGCCAACCCACCCCTACCCATCCCCTCGGGGGAGGGGTTCTGAATCAACTTTCAGTTTGACATCGGCGGCTTACCCGGCGTGCTGGCGAGTATCGCCACCCCTAGCAGGATCAGCGTGATACCCGCCGCCTTGCGTGCCGTCATGCTCTCGCCGAGGATCAGCCAGCCGAGCAGCACCGCCGAGGCGGGTGCGATCGTGAAGGCGATCGGCTTGACCAGCGAGACGTCGGCGAGTTTGAGCGATGAATAAAACAAGATCAGCGCGACCGCCCCGGCACAGACCCCCGCGCCGACGATCAGTTTCACCAGCGTCGCAGGCTCGGCACGGGTGAAGTCTGGCTCAGGCGTTACCAACTTGCCCACCAGCAGCCACGCGAGCCAGACCAACGGCAGCGCGACAAGCGTCCGCACCGCCACGGCCGTCAGGGGCCCGACCTGACCGGTCTTGAGCACGATCTTGGTGCAGACCTCACCAACGCCCCAGAAAAGCCCGGCCCCGACGGCCATGATCACGGCCCAGGTTGGTGTGGAGATGTTCATGCCCAGAGCATCCCGTGCCGGGGGTGGATTGTCAAGAGGCGATGCTCAAGCGTGCGGTCGGGGGGCGTGCGTGTTGCTACGCTTGTCGCCGGTGGCGGGCATCGACAAGGAGCAGGCATGGGCGCGGAGACACCGAGCAACGCAGCAAGCAACGCACCGGGCAAAGGGCCGAACCTGGACCACCCGGTCTTCGCCCTCGTCAAGGGGCACTTTGCCGGCAAGCGGTTCAGTGCGACGGAGTTCCGCGGGCAGAGCACGCTGATCGTCCAGCCCGGCGATGCGCACGCGGTGCTGGGGTTTCTAAAGAATGACCCGCGGTGCGGCTTCAACTTCCTGGCCGACGTGGTGGGCGTTGACTACCTCGGCTACCCGAGCAAAACCATCGGCCGCTTCGCGGTCGTCTATGTCCTACGCTGCTTTGAGCGCGAGGACCTCTTCTTTGTCAAAACCTTCCTCGACCCCTCGCTCCCAACCGACGGCATCGTCGAGGACCCGGCGTTGTACCTCGACAGTGTCACCGACCTCTGGCCAGGTGCCGAGTGGATGGAGCGAGAGGTCTATGACATGCTGGGCATCCGCTTCCGCAACCACCCAGACCCTCGCCGCATCCTCACCTGGGAGGCCTACCCGGCCCACCCGCTGCGGAAGGACTATCCCGTCCGCGGGCGTGAAGAACGCGAGCAGTTCAAGCTGGTGGACCGGACGGATGCCTAAGAGCGGGCCAGTGCCAGATCGCACCTAGATCACGCGCGACGGCGGGGGAGTGTCATGGCCGCGACAAGGCCCAGCAGCCCAGCGGCGCCGGGGGTCGGGATGACGCGGATGCCGAAGGAATAGTCATACTGCCGGCTGCGGTCGAGCTCCATGATCCAGAGCGTGTAGGTGCCAGGCCCGAGTGTGCCGTCAAAGCCGATGGCACCGGGGCTGGCGCTGAGGGGCAAGAGGATGTCCTGCCCTTGGTCGGCCGAGCCGTAGTGGTACCAGCCGAGCAGCGTGCTGGCGTCCACTGTGTTGTACGGCACGCTGACCTGCGGCCCACGCTCGATCCCGATGAACGAGAACGCGCCGCCGACGTCGGAGATAAGCACCTCCAGCCGGTCAATCCGCTGCCCCGGCGCGATGGTGAAGGTGGCGTAGTCGATATCGGCCTGCAGCTCCGGGTCGCCGGACGTGGCATTGACCGGCAGCCCAGAGCGCCCGGAGATCACGCTCACGCCCAGGCCCAGCGGGCCGATGTTCGTCGGGGCGAGGTTGTTGTTGGACAAGTCCCCACCGATGGCCTCGTTGAACGTGATCGCCGCGGTGGCCGGCGACGACAGCGCGGCGAGGGCAAAGACTGGCAGGGCGAGAAACGATGCGCACGAGCGTGTCATGGGTGAACTCCGTGTGAAATCTACTTTTACAAAGTAGCATGAACCCGGGTGAGGTGTGTCAAGACTGCGCTGTGTTTGTGTGAATGCTTGATGAACGGGTACTAGAAATGAAGGGGGATTCGGCTACTCGATCCGCGCTGGTTGCTCCGGGCGAGGCGTGGCCGTGTGTGACATTGAGTCTTCGTGTGGTGATTGCTAGAGGCTATCCGTAAACCTGTTTGAGAAGGATGATCGAGCATCCCAGGTGGAGGAAGCCCTGGAAGAGCGCGGTGGACTTCTCATAGCGGATGCACAGGCGGCGGAAGTTCT